>ERZ839741.1958-NODE-1958-length-20421-cov-3.313955_pt1 | contig 20421 bp, 18 predicted proteins | sample MGYA00519880_ERZ839741 | MGnify/ENA primary metagenome ERZ839741 (study PRJEB31850, sample SAMEA3708851) | human gut metagenome | biome: human gut; feature: human-associated habitat; material: faeces | place: China | collected 2014 ...
CAGCAGCACAATATTGTCCGCCATCTTTTCAATCGGTGCCACAAGACGTTTGGTAAGCCGGTGTGCAAGAACTGTACATAATACAAATACGCAGAATCCCACAGACAACGTGAGATATACCATCTTGATGATCAGACTGTAGATGCTGTTACTATCTTTTCCAATACGCAGAACTTTTCCGTCATCTGTTCTCATTGCATAATAAAAAGTATGTTTTGTGGACGTAGTCGATTTCCGCATTGCACGCCCCTCTCCGGCTGCCAATGCAGAAACGATCTCCGGACGTTCCCTGTGATTTTCCATCTTCGACTCGTCTTCCATGCTGTCATAGATGACGGTTCCATCCTCATTGATCAGCGTGATACGCAGCCCATCTTTATTCAGATTATAGTTGATCTCATCCGGCAGATCCTCCAGTTTCATCATGGAAATCACATGGGCATTTGCCTTCAGATCGTCAAAAATCTGTTTTTTCAATATATCATAGAAAAGTACCATGGCACAGATTGCCATGACTATGATTGCAATTGCTGAGATCAGCATAAATTTGCTGTTAATTTTCTTTTTCATTCTATCACCGTCTTACGTCTGTCCTGCTCTTTCTTCTACTCAGAGAATGGAGGTTACTCCACCATGTAACCGACGTTACGCACTGTCTTGATGTGGCTTCCCGCCTCTCCAAGTTTCTGTCTCAATGTCTTGATGTGCATATCGACTGTCCGGCTCTCACCCTCGTAGTCAAAGCCCCACACCTGGTTCATGATCTTATCCCTCGACAACACGATTCCCTTGTTGATGACAAGGTATTTTAAAAGTTCAAATTCTTTGTAGGTGAGTTCACACAGTTTTCCATCCACGTAAACGGCGTGTTTATCATTATCCACCAGAATATTTTCGTAGGCAATCTGTGATTCTTCCTGCGCATTTGTGGTTCTGCGCAATAATGCCTTAACGCGGGAGATCAGCTCCATGACACCAAACGGCTTGGAAATGTAATCGTCCGCTCCGAGATCCAAACCTTTTACTTTGTCAAGTTCGGATGTCTTTGCAGTCACCATAATGATCGGGACTTTTGCTGTGTTTTTGTCTGCACGGATCTTTGTCAATATATCAAGTCCATCCTCATTCGGAAGCATAATATCTAATAAGATCAGAGCCGGGACTTTGCTCTCTAACCGCTTGAAAAGGTCTGCCCCACACTCAAATTCTTCTACATGATATCCACTGTTTTTTAACGCGTAACGCTCGATCTCGCGGATATTCACATCGTCTTCTACTATATAGATTATTGCCATAGTCATTTCCTCCCACTGTTCTCTTTGTAAATAAATTATAATACAGCCTGCTTTGTTTTTTCCATAAGTCTTTCCCGGATTCACGAAAAATTCGCAACACAAATATTGTGCTGCGAATTTCTTCCCAGATTTAATCTATCTCATATTTGTTTGCAAAATCATTTTCTAATTTTTCAAACTCTGCACTCTCTTTTTCATCCATCTGCTCTGTAAAACTGTGTTCCTCCAGTCCGGTATCATTTAACTGCATCATATATACTGCGATATTGGAGCAGTGATCGGCAACACGCTCGTAGTTCATGGCTAGATCTGAGAGTACTAGTCCAAGTCCGATCGTGCATTTTCCCTTGCGCAGACGCTTCATATGATGTTTTTTTACCGTTTTATTCAGACCGTCAATGACTTCCTCTAACGGTTCCACGGAACGCGCAAGTGGAATATCGGTATTGATAAACGCTCCGGTCGTTCTCTCTAAGATATCCCGCACGGCTTTGGAGTAAATATCCATCTCCTCCTCCGCCTTCTTAGAAAACTTTGCGTCCTCTTTCTGCATCTGCTGTACACATTCTACCACATTTACCGCATGATCGGAAATTCTTTCAAAATCCGTCAGACAGTGTAAAAGTGAAGTCACCCGCAGACTGTCCGTATAGGAGAGATCGCCGCTGTTTAATTTCGTCAGATAGGCGCTGATTTTATCATCATACACGTCTACGCGGTTTTCTTTTGCGATCACTTCCGCAAATTTCTGATCCGAAGGTTCTTTGATACATTCCATTGCCTCGATAAAACTATTTTTTGTGATCTCCGCCATCTGGTTTACTAGAGTTTTACACTGCTCGATCGCAAATGCCGGACTGCTCACAAAACGCTCGTCTAAAATGGCAAATACATCTTCTTTGGCAGATTTTTCCTCGTCAGATTCCGGGAGCGTAAGGTAAGCCAGTTTTTCCAGTCCATGGATAAACGGAAATAACACTACAGTTGTAAATACATTAAAAATACTGTGGATCAGTGCGATCCCTGCAACTCCTACCGTCTCCCCGACAAATTCAAAACGAAAGATTGCATTTCCGATATAAAATACTGTAAGGAATAATAAGGTTCCGATAATGTTGAAATATAAATGCACGAATGCGGTTCTCTTTGCGCCCCGGTTTGCACCGATCGCTGAGATCATCGCTGTGACACAGGTTCCGATATTCTGTCCTAAGATAATCGGAATAACCGAACCGTAAGTAAATGCTCCTGTGACAGACAATGCCTGCAGGATACCAACAGAAGCCGAAGAACTCTGAATGACTGCGGTGAGCAGCGCTCCTGCTAACACGCCAAATACCGGATTGTTGAACATCGTCAGAATATCGGTAAACTCCGGCACATCCGCAAGCGGCTTTACAGCGTCGCTCATTGTCTCCATACCAAACATTAAAATTGCAAATCCAAGTAAGATTTCACCGATATCTTTCTTTTTGTCCTTGCCGGACATATACATAATAATACCGATCAGTGCGAGAACCGGTGAAAAAGAGGACGGTTTTAACATGCTGATCAGGAAATTGGAGCTCTCGATCCCGGTCAGGCTCAAAAGCCATGAGGTAATTGTCGTACCAATGTTTGCACCCATGATGATCCCGATCGCCTGCGACAGTTTCATGATGCCTGAATTTACGAAACCGACAACCATGACCGTCGTAGCTGAGGATGACTGGATCACAGCTGTCACGCCGGCTCCGAGCAATACCGCTTTAAACGGATTCGAGGTCAGGCTCTCTAAGATACGCTCCAATTTTCCGCCGGACATTTTTTCAAGACCGCCACCCATAACACTCATTCCATACAGGAACATTGCCAGACCGCCGATCATTGTCAGAATTCCAAAAATATTCATAATCTCTCCCTTACATAGACATATACTAGGTTATTGTTTACATTTCGATTCCATATTATAAACTACATGTAAATCTTATGTCGGTTTTATGTAAAATCTATGTAAAATCGCAATCAGGAGTCTTTTAGCATACCTTTTTTATGTCTGTAAGGGAAAAGTTTTCTTAAAATTTATTCGTCTTCGTGTTTTCCGGTGATAGAATAGATCACCCATTCTGCAATGTTGGTTGCATGATCGCCGATACGCTCAAAATATTTTGCGACCATCAGCATATCCGTTGCCATCTCACCATTTTTTACATTCTCATTGATTTTTTGGATGAGTTCTTTCCGGAAACTGTCAAAAAGATCGTCCACCACATCATCACGGTTGATGACCCAGCGTGCCAGTTCGAGATCTTTGTTGACAAAAGCATCCACACTCTTGATAACCATATCGGTTGTCTCTTTTGCCATCTCTTTGATCACTTCCATATTAATGGCGCTTTTTTCATAATCGGAATCTGCCATCAAAATGGTCATCTCCGAAATATCCGCTGCATGATCCCCGATACGCTCCATGTCCGTGATCATTTTTAACGCTGCAGAAATTAATCTTAAGTCTTTTGCTACCGGCTGCTGTTGCAGCAGTAGTTTCATGCAGAGAGCTTCGATCGTTTTCTCCTGCTCATCTACTTCCACGTCAAATTTGATCGCCTGCTCTGCTTTTTCTACATCCTGCTTTACCAGTGCGGATATCCCCATCTCGATTGCCTGCTCAATCAGGCTTCCCATCTGAATCAATTCATTATTTAATTCTAATAACTGTCTGTCAAATCGATTTCTCATATCATTCTCTCCTTTTTATTTATGTCAACCAAAACGTCCTGTGATATAGTCCTCGGTACGTTTATCCTGTGGAATTGAGAATAATTTTTCTGTCTCGCCAGCCTCGATCACCTCTCCTAATAAGAAGAATACGGTTTTATCCGAAACACGCACAGCCTGCTGCATATTGTGTGTGACCATGACGATGGTGTACTGTTTTTTCAGTTCAATGACAAGATCCTCGATCTTGGATGTGGAGATCGGATCAAGCGCGGAAGTCGGTTCGTCCATTAGGATGACTTCCGGTTCCACTGCCAGTGCCCTTGCGATACATAATCTCTGCTGCTGTCCACCGGACATGCCAAGTGCGTTTTTTTTCAGACGGTCTTTCACTTCGTCCCAGATTGCCGCATCACGCAGGGATTTTTCCACGATCTCATCTAATTTTGCTTTGGAGCGGATACCATGAGTTCTCGGTCCATACGCAATATTGTCGTAAATACTCATCGGGAACGGATTTGGCTTCTGGAATACCATGCCGACTCTTTTTCGTAAAAGATTGACATCCATACCTTTATAGATGTCCTCGCCATCTAACAGGACATTTCCTGTGATCTTACATCCTTCCACCAGATCATTCATTCTGTTCAGACTTTTTAAAAAGGTCGATTTTCCACAGCCGGATGGTCCGATGAAAGCTGTGATCTCGTTGGCATGGATACTCATATTGATATCTTTCAATGCATGAAAATCACCGTAATATAAATCAAGGTTTGAAATTTTAAATTTTTCACTCATATTGTTTCCTTTGCTTTATCTGTCTGTTCACAGACGTTTTATTTTATAATGATCCATATTCAGATTTTTATCTGAATGTTTTTTCGAATTTACTTTGTTGCTGCTTCCAGTTTCCTTGCGATCAGGGACGATAATCCGTTGATGAGAAGCACCACGATCAGAAGAACGACTGCTGTTGCGTATGCTTCATTTGTATGAAGTCCCTCTCTTGACAGCGAATACATATGAATCGCAAGGGTTCGTCCGGAATCCATGACACCTGCTGCCTCCGCAACGGTTCCTGCCGTATAGATCAGTGCCGCTGTCTCTCCTACGATACGTCCGATTGCAAGGATGATACCGGACAAAATACCCGGAATCGCCGTTGGAAGTACGATTTTAAAAATGGTGCGGAGCTTTCCTGCGCCAAGTCCGAAGCTTCCCTCACGGTACATATCCGGCACACACAAAAGCGCTTCCTCCGTTGTTCTCATAATGACCGGGAGAACCATGATCGCAAGTGTTGCCGCGCCAGCTAACATGGAATATCCCCAATGCAACGCTGTCACGAAAAACAACATACCGAACAGTCCATAGATAATGGATGGGATACCGGTCAATGTCTCTGCTGTAATACGCACCAGCTCAACGAGTTTATTTCCTTTTTTTGCATATTCGACAAGATAAATTGCTGCTCCGATTCCAAACGGAACAGAAAAAAGCAGTGCGAGCAATACCATTGTGATGGTGTTGATGATCGCCGGCATCATTGACACGTTATCGGAATTGTAAGTCAGTGAAAACAGGCTTGGTCTTAAATATGGAACTCCGTGGATCAAAATATAGCCCACTAGATAAACAAGTACTGTCACGGTGATCACTGCCGAGGCTCCCACCAGAAGCAGTAAAATAAAAGATCCCGGATGTTTTTTATAAGATTTCAATCTGTCTTTCCACGACAGTTGATTGATCGGAGTGATATTTTTTTCAATACTGCCTCTACTCCTTTCCCCTACGTTTCAAAATAGAAAACGATATATTAATAATAAGAATAAACACAAACAAAACTACACCCGTAGCAATTAATGCTTCCCTGTGAAGATCCGTGGCATATCCCATCTCAAGTACGATATTCGTTGTGAGTGTACGCACACCTTTGAAAATACTGTCCGGCACTCTCGCCTGATTGCCGACTACCATCATGACTGCCATTGTCTCACCGAGTGCGCGTCCTACGCCGAGCACAACTGCTGCAAACACACCTGATTTTGCAGCCGGAACAACAACCGTAAAGACACTTCTCTCATGTGTGGCTCCCAGTGCGAGTGCTCCCTCATAATAGCTCTCCTCCACTGCACGGATGGATGACTCGGACACGCTGATAATTGTAGGTAATATCATGATTCCAAGTAACAAGGCTGCTGTCAAAATGCTCTGTCCATTGCCTTTGAAATGCTCCCTGACAAACGGAACCATAACGACCAGTCCGAAGAATCCATAAACAATAGAAGGGATTCCAGCCAGCAGATCAACGATCGGTTTTAATACCTTATGTAATCTGTCCGGACAGAAACGTGCCATGAAGATAGACATCAGAATTCCGATCGGTACTCCGATGATCAAGGCTCCGCCTGTTACATAGATACTTCCCAGGATCATCGGGAAGATACCATATAAGCCGTTGCCAGGTTTCCATTTTGTTCCTCCGAGGAAGTTGGCAAATCCAATCTCTTTCATTGCCGGAACCCCGTTTGCGAACAGGAACACGCAGATCAGTACAACTGCTACAATGGAAATAATGGCGGTAAACAGAAATACATATTTCATTACAATTTCTTTTAATTTATTGATATTCATATATTTATGTTCTCCAAAATCTGAGGAATGCCTGACAGTGCAGGCTTCATATCATTATGTAATGCTTTACAAATTGTAAATATCCTGATTTCCGAAAAAAGGCCGGAGGAGTTTTCCATCCGACCCTTCTGTCAGTAATTTTTTAATTTCTTATCTCTGATGTTTTTTTCATACCAGATATTTTCATTGATTACTTACTCTGCAAGTTCATCCCAGCTTGTAACATCTCCAACATAGACACCTTTTACCTGATCGGATGTAAGGTTTGCTGTTGGGTTGTCAAGATTTACGACCACTGCGATACCATCCATAGCGATTGTTGTTGCGGTAAGTCCCTGCTCTGTCTCAGAATCTTTTAATTCACGGGAAGCCATACCGATGTCACTTGTACCTGCTGCTGCATCTGTCATACCTGTTGTGGAGTCACTCTCCTGAATCTCGATCTCTGCACCGGAGTTTACGGCTGTGTAAGCTTCTTTTAATTTTTCCATAACTGGTGTTACAGAAGAAGAACCGCTGACTGTCACTTTACCAGTTGCTCCGTTGGATTCGAATGCTGCCGCATCATCAGAACCGATATATCCGTTCTCTGTGATGACTGCCTGACCTTCTGCACTCATAATGTAGTTGATGAAATCCTGTGTGATGTCGCTTGCTTCACCTTTTGTTGCGATGTTGAATGGTCTTGCAATCGTGTATGTACCATTTTTGATATTCTCTACTGTTGCTTCTGCTCCGTCAATGCTGACTGCTTTTACAGTGTCATCTAAAGAACCAAGGGAAACATAACCGATTGCATACTCATCACTTGCTACAGATGTAAGCATTACGGATGTGCTGTTTGTGATGATCGCTTCCTCTGTTGTGTTGTCCACTTTATTTCCGTCTGCGTCTTTTTCTTCGATTCCAAATAATTCGATGAATGCACCTCTTGTACCGGATCCATCCTCGCGGGATAATACATTGACATATTCACTTGCATCAAAATCTGTTGTAGCTGCCGGTGCTTCCTCTGCTGTTGTGTCTGCTGCTGCATCTGTAGAAGCATCTGCTGTGGTATCTGCGGATGTACTGGTGTCTGCTGTATTATCAGAACCACATCCTGCGATCATGCTGACTGCTAACATTCCTGTTACGAATAAACTGATTACTTTCTTTTTCATTTTGATTTTCCTCCAAATCTTTATAGGATCTTGCGTTTCCCATCTTTGTTTTTTTGTCTCTGTCTCATTGACAATGACTACTTTAAAGCCAGCGTGTAAAATCTAAATATCTCCCTTTGTAAAACGTCTGTAAAATGATGGTAAACAAAAAAATTGGCTTTTCACTCACTGATTTCTCTGTATCAGCAAATGAAAAGCCTGCTTTTTATATTTTCTCTTTGCGAAAACTTGCCTTACGATAAGCATCCGCATAAAAATATTCCTGGGAATTCAACTGGATGTCTCCCCCATCTCTGTGATAATAATTTCCATCACTCTTTAACACACTCGCTTTTACGTTGTCTCTCAACATAAGATTAAAACTTTCTAATATACGTTCTTTAAGTTCTGGACTATATACCGGAGTTGCAACCTCTACACGCTTTGTCGTATTTCTTGTCATAAAATCGGCGGAGGCAATATAGACTTCACTGTCCTCACCTTTTCCGAAAATATAAATTCTGGAATGTTCTAAATATCTTCCCACAATACTGATGACCTGAATATTGTCTGTATACCCTTCCACTTCCGGAATGAGGCAGCAGATCCCACGCACGATCAGATCGATCTGTACTCCTGCCATAGATGCTTCAATCAGTTTATCGATCAGTTTTTTATCTGTCAGAGAATTCATTTTCACTCCGATGTATCCTGCATTGCCATCTTGCACCTTTGCAATCTCTGCATCTATTTTGTCGATCAGCTTATTTTGCAGACAATTTGGTGCAACAAGCAGATGATTCGTATGCTCCACTGTCTGCGCAAGACATAATTTATGGAACACTTCCGCTGCTTCCTCGCCAATCGCCTGGTCAGCGGTCATCAGGGAAAGATCTGTATACAATTTTGATGTCTTTTCATTATAATTTCCAGTTCCGATCTGTGTGACGTAACGGATTCCCTCCTCTGACATATAAGTGATCTGGCAGAGTTTGGAATGGACTTTAATGTGATCCAGTCCATAAATCAGCCTGCATCCGGCATCCTCTAACCGCTGTGACCACTCAATATTATTTTCCTCGTCAAACCGGGCGCGCAGTTCCACCAGAACTACGACTTCCTTTCCGTTTTCAGCTGCATCAATGAGCGCCTCAACAATCTGTGAATTTCTTGCCACACGGTAAAGTGTCATTTTAATAGATACGACGCGTGTATCATTTCCGGCTTCTTTCAGCAGACGGATAAATGGTTTCATACTTTCATATGGATAGAAAAGCAGCTTGTCGTGTTCACAGATCTGATCCAGGACAGGCTCATTATCCACAAACTCCGGGGAATTCTGTGGAATCCGTTTCTCATAAAACAATTCTTTCTTCTCACGCAATGCGTTCTGGATCTGAAAAAGGAACGATAACTCCAACGGTGTCTCCGTATGGAATACCTGATCCTTAAAAAGTCCCAGATCTCTTCTTAAGTGTTCGATCACCGTATCATCAAGGACTCTGGAATGCTCCAGTTTGACAGGACAAAGTTTCTTTCTGGTGCTGATCAGCTTTTTCATGCAATCCCTGTAGTCAAGTTCCTCGTCATCAAACGCCTCATCCACATCAATATCCGCATTGCGGATGATTCGGATCAGAGACTTGCTCTTTACTTCATAATGGTCAAACACTTCCGGTATATAATGAAGGATCAGTTCTTCGACCAGCATGTAATGATTTTTGCCGGAAGGAACCGGGATCAGACGCTTAAAGACTTCATTGCTGCATGGGATAATACCAAGCTTATCTCCCTTTTTTCCACCTAAAACGACAACCGCATAGATTTCTTTATTTTTCAAAAATGGAAATGGCTGTTTTTTTCCAATTACCTGCGGGGAAAGCAGTGGAAGAATTGATTCCTCAAAATATTTTTCCAGATAGACCTTATCCTCCGGGAGCATATCAGAAAATGATAAAAGTTCCACCCCCTGCTCCTCCAGTTCCTCCATATACTGTTTGTAGATATGGTCTTTTCTCTGGGAGATGATCCTTGTTTTCTCAAAAATCGCCTGAAGCTGTTCCTCGCTTGTCATCCATGTCTTATTTTCTCTCGCATGATTATCTGCTAGCATCTGATCGTATAACGCTCCGACTCTCACCATAAAAAATTCATCCAGATTGCTCTGGAAAATAGAGAAAAATGCCATACGCTCACAGAGCGGCACATGATGGCTTGCCGCCTCATCCAGAACTCTTTCGTTAAATTTCAACCATGAAAGTTCCCGGTTTGCATAACACTCCTGCTTTTTTTCTTTTTGTGACATATTCCTGCCCTCTGCCCTTCAAATATTTTCCAACTGTTTCTGACTGCCGGCAAAACTGCTGATCGTCCCGGAATCCTGTGTCTCTGTCCTGCGCTGCACCTGAAAGAAAACGAATCCGACCACAAACATGGCTGCGATCACTACCACTCCTGCTTTGGAAGTATCAAAAATCTGTGTGCTGATTCCCATTAACATAGTTCCCATAAAAGATGCACCCTTTCCGAATATATCAAAGATTCCGAAATACTCAGACGATTTTTCCTTTGGGATGATCTTTGCATAGTAGGAACGGGACAGCGCCTGGATCGCACCCTGAAATACCCCTACAAAAGTTGCCATCATCCAAAACTTCCATGCTGCGTCTAACTGCAGGGCGTAAACTGCGACTGCAAAATATGCAATGATGCAGACAGAAATTAGTTTTCCTGTCTCAAATTTCTGTGTCATTTTTCCGAAAAGAATCGCACATGGGAATGCCACAACCTGCGTCAGAAGCAATGCCAGCAGCAGATTAGCGTCACTGATCCCAACGTCTTTTCCGTAAGAAGTTGCCATCTCGATAATCGTGTATACACCATCTATATAGAAGAAAAATGCGAGCAGAAAGAGGGCAACTTTTTTGTTATCTTTCAATTCCGCCACGCTTCTTCCAAGTCTGGCAAAAGACTCCTTTACCATGGAGCCTTGATTTTCCACATAATATTTCTGTTCGTAATTTTTTAAGAGTGGGATTGTCACAAGCCCCCACCATGCTGCATTTAAGAAAAATGCGGCTGTCATGGCTGCCGGTGTGCTGATGCCAACTTTATCACCGCCTAACACCAGCAATAAACTAATGACAAATGGTACGCAGCTTCCGATATAGCCCCACGCATACCCATGGGACGATACCTCATCCATGCGTTCGTCGGTGGTTACATCGACCATCATGGAATCATAAAAAATCAGGCTGCCGGAAAATCCTACTTTTGCGATCACAAAAATAATCAAAAACATCAGCCACGTCTTCGGAATGGACAACGCTGCACATCCTAGAACACCGATCATCATGAAAAATGTAAATAACGGCTTTTTATGATTTTTGTTGTCTGCGACTGCGCCGAGGATCGGTCCTAAAATTGCAACAATGATCGTAGAGATTGAGATCGCATAGCTGAGATATGCAGTAGAATCCGATGCGGAAACGCCCATATTCTGTGCCATGTTTTTAAAATAAATCGGAATGATCGTGGACACTAACAGCGTAAATGCAGAGTTTCCCACATCATACAGTACCCAGTATTTTTCGAGTTTCGTCAGTTTTTGTTTCATATTCGTTTTCCTCATTCATTCTTTCCTGTGCCGTATACACATGATTTAAAAATAAAAATATTTGTCTATAGTAACTGTCACGCACCGCCTCGCCTGCGTTAAAGATTTCATGTTTGGAATCCTTCATTCTTACCAGCTGTGCGGTCTTGGCTTTTTTAGCAAATTTTTCAATGCCACAATTGTCAACCATGTCGTCTTTTTCCGCTTCAAAGATTATAAGCGGAATTTTTATACTGTTAATGTTTTTTCTTTTCCGCAGCTTGCGGATTACTTTAAATCCTGCTTTTACCCAGGCATAGGTTCCACCGTAAGTCTGGTAATTGATATTCCGCAGGCGCATATTGTAGATATACATGTATCGTTCTCTGGAAACGCAGCTGCTTGTTTCAAAGGATGGTTTTTCTGAAAAACCACTCTGTCCGGCAGCATATTTCGTTCCCTTTCCGATCGCGCAGAAAAAATCTGCGGTAACTTTCGCAAGCCACTTCGGATACTTTCCAGTGTTCATCCCAAGCATCGGTGCTGACAGGATTGCTGCGTCAAAAGTCAGTGGGAACTCTTCGAGATACCGCACTCCAATGGCTCCACCCATGGAATGACAGAATAAGATTTTTCGTTTTTCTGTGAGTTCTACCACATTTTTCACAAAGCAATGCAGATCCTGCACATATTGCTCATAATCCTCGATATGAACTTTTTCGCCATCCACAACAATCCGGTCAGAATATCCGTGTCCCCTGTGTTCCGGGACGTAAACGGAATATCCGTTTTTCAGGAAATAATAGATGACTTCCTTATATTTCTCTGCAAATTCACAGAATCCGTGGCTGATGACAATAGCAGCTTTTGCCTGCGGAATCCGGTATGTGCGGTAATAAATTGCTGTGCTGTCATAGCTTTCTATGTAACCGTCTTTTTCATAGCTTCTCAGATATGGTTCCACATCACGTTTCATGGTTCGCTGATAATTCGCTTCTTCTGGTATCATGATGTTCTCTGCTCTTTTTTCTATCATAGGTATCTCTCACTGTCTCAACTCTGAAGGATTCTTTGAACCAGTTCAGGCTGCAGTTCTCCAAAACGGTATTCGTCCCTGATTTTCTTTGCTATATCCGGGTAGTTTGTGATCAGCGCATCCACGCCTGCCTCACACAGCATTCTCATATGTTTTTCTTCATTGATTGTCCATACATGAAGCAGTCTTTTCCGCTCTCTACAACGCTCTAAAAATCCCGGATAAAAAACGTTATATCCGGCCGGGTGAAGTGCGTCTGCCTTTACAACATCACATGCATAATCCACTGCATCAATGATTCCATCTTCATAGAGCATGCCCGTCTTAGCCTGCGGGTCTAACTCTTTGATTTTCCGGATCGTATAATGATTAAACGAAGAATAAATGACACGCTCCTTCATTCCAAGACGCTCTGTAAGCTCCAGTACCCGCTCTTCAATCCCCGGATAGAAAACAATTCCTGTTTTGATTTCCACATTAATGGTAAGATTTGTCGGTTTTATCAACAGATATACCTGCTCAAGTGTTGGTATCTCTTCCTTTGTGTATTCCAGATGCGTTTTGTTAAAATTAAATTTTTTCAGTTCTTCATAGGTGTAATCTTTTACCCAGCCTTTTCCATTGCTGACACGATCGATCGTCTCATCATGGATAACGACGAGTTCTCCATCTTTTGTCATCTGCACGTCAAGTTCGATTCCATCTGCTCCCATCTCAACTGCTTTCCGGAATGCATCTAATGTATTTTCCGGAGCATAACCGCTGGCTCCGCGGTGTGCCCATACCTTTGTCTTTTCCTGATCCATTTTTTACTCCTCTTTTCTGATCTGCTTTGCTGATATCGTTTCATTTTATGTATGTCTGCCGTTTGGGATTACCGGATGCTTTCACATTTTCTGTATCTTCTTACGAAGTTCCAGCATCTTCTTATCCACACCCGCAATGACGTCTGCGTACTGCTTTGTTGCCTTCTCTACCGCTTCTAACTGCCCGGCGTCCTTTTTGTAACACATCTGGGAATCTAATTCTGCCCAGTAGTCCATGGCGACTGAACGGATCTGTATCTCAACTCTCACTGCGGTTGTCTTATCCAGATAAGTTACCGGCACTTCCACGATCAGATGAAGGCTTTGATAGCCGCTTTTTTTCGGCTTCCTGATATAATTTTTTTCTTTGACAATGGTAAAGTCTTTCTGTCTGCGCACTGCGTCCGCAATCTGATAAATATCGTCCGCAAAATAACACACCACACGGACTCCGGCAATATCATTTAAAGTATTGACTGCTGTTTCGAAAGTGACTTCACGTTCCTTTCTTTCCAACTTTTTCACAATACTCTCGGCAGTTTTAATTCTGCTACACAAATTTCTGATTAATGGGCGTTCATTTTTCTCGGTCAGATCTGCATCAATCATGCGAAGTCTTGTTAACATCACATCAATTGCATACTGATACCGCGCCTGCACCATCGGCGCTTCCAATTTTACTTTTATCTTATTTGTTTCCATACATAAAAAAATAAGGCAGCTATGTAAAATCCATAGCCACCTTACGTGTGTTTTGTGTAAAATTTATTTTTTGTTCCTCTACATTAATCTCTCTTCACTGCCGCTTTGATCAGATGTGCCGTTCCTTTGATCCGGTGTCCATTTGCCATCTCTGTTAAGGCTCTCGCCATCTCCATTGTGACAAAACCACCTGTCATTTTTGCATATCCACGGATTGGCATATTGTAGTTGAACAGAACATTTAAGTTCGGTTTACCCTGCCACTCGCTGATTTTAAGAAGTAATTTCAATACTCCGTAGAACAGTTTGCCAAAGATACCTTTTCCGTAATAAAGCTGGCATACTGCATCGTTCATCTGGATCTCACCGCTCCAGCTTCCATCCGGGATTTCTCTTCCGTAAAGTTCTCTGTACTCGATGTCATCCACGTTCTCAATCTTACCGCTGAAATATTCCGGTAAAATCTCTTTGCTATAGCCGCCTTCTGCTACAGTTCCTGCAACATCTAAGCTGCCTTCTAATACCATGGTATCTGCATCCGTTCCTACCATGATCTGATAATTTCCGGATTCTACTTCCCATGTATCCGTTCTTGTGTCATAGAAGCGGAAGGTCTTGTCATCAAATGCAATATGCACGGATTTTTCCTCGCCAGGAGCTAATGTCACTCTCGCAAAACCTTTTAACTCACGGACCGGACGGAAAATCGTCTCGGACTGTTTTCCGACATAAAGCTGCGCAATTTCTGTTCCTTCCACATCTCCGGTGTTTTTGATCGTGAAGGTCACACCGTCTTTGTCAACGGAGAAATTGCTGTATGCAAAAGTTGTATAACTCAATCCATAACCAAATGGGAAACGGACTTTTTTGCCGACCGTTGTATAATAACGATATCCCACATAGAGAGCCTCGCGGTACTCGCTGCTGCGCTCCTTGCTTGGATAGTAGTGGAATGCAGGAGTATCTTCATAGTGAAGTGGATAAGTCTCATTTAATTTTCCGGATGGGCATACCTTTCCGGTGAGGACGTTCATCATTGCAGATGCACCTGCCTGACCACCTAAATATCCGTGAACGATACCTTTTACATAGTCAAACCACGGCATCTCAATAGAAGATCCTGCTGAGAGAACAACAACCACATTGGTATTCACGGCTGTGATCGCATCGATCAGTTCATTCTGTGCCTGCGGCATATGCATATGGGTACGGTCAAGTCCCTCGGACTCGCTGATCTCATCCAATCCTGCAAAAACAAGAACAACGTCTGCATTCTTTGCTGCTTCCACTGCTGATTTTGCAAGTGCTGCATTCGGTTTGCGGTTGCGGATATATCCCTGTTCATAAGCGGTCATTACAAGTCCACTGTCCCCAATCACATCTAAGATGGATTCCGGCTGTCTGGTCGGATTTACAAGAGAAGAACCTGCACCCTGATAACGTGGAGTCTTTGCAAAATCACCGATCACTGCTACTTTTGTTCCCGGTTTTAATGGCAGGATGTTGTTACTGTTTTTCAGTAAAACAACACTTTCTTCGGCTGCTTTTCTTGCTAATGCATGGTGTCCTTCAACATCAAATTTTTTGCCTTTTCCATCAACTGTTGCCTGATGGGTTGCAAAAACAACATTTAACAGTTCATCCAGACGCTGATCTAATACTTCTTCCGGTAATGTGCCGTCTTTTACCGCACGGACAATATCACGCATGCCTGATTTTCCGGTCCCCGGCATCTCAAGGTGGCTTCCGTTCATAACGCCAAGTGCATGGTCGTTGCTTCCGCCCCAGTCGGATACGACATAGCCGTCAAATCCCCACTCATCGACTAAGATTTCCTGTAACATGTGACGATTCTCATTTGCATAGACACCGTTTACTTCATTATAAGAAGACATGATGGATTTGGATTTTCCCTCTTTGACTGCGATTTCAAATCCAGTGGTATAGATTTCCCGGAATGTACGCTCATCAACAACAGAGTCGCTTGCCATACGACGGAGTTCCTGGCTGTTTGCCGCAAAATGCTTTGGACATGCTGAGATTCCCTTGCTCTGGATACCTTTTACATAAGCGGCTGCCATTTTTCCTGCATGATACGGATCTTCGGAAAAATACTCAAAGTTACGTCCACAGAGCGGGCTTCTCTTAATGTTAAGTCCCGGTCCTAAGATGACATTGACATCCATGGTCACCGCTTCCTCTGCAAGTGCAGTACCGATCTCCTCACCTAATTTTTCATCCCAGCTATTTGCGATCGTTGCTGCGGTCGGGAAACAGGTTGCCGGAAGGCTGGCATTTAATCCAAGGTGGTCTCCTGCACCGGCCTGACGTCTTAACCCGTGAGGTCCGTCGGACATTGCCATGGATGGGATTCCGTACTTCTCAAAATCTACAGTCTCCCATGTATTTTTACCGGACATCATCAGTGCTTTTTCTTCCAGAGACATCTGTTTTATGATTTCCCCATATTTTAAGCTCATTTTTCGTTCTCCTGTTCTTTTGGTGCTCACGGATTTTATTTATTGTGTTATTGATACCAAAATGTATGTTATCTGGATCGCAACAATAAAAAATAAAACCCATGCTGCTATTATTTTTTGTTAGCATAATGGTAGCATGGATTTTATTTATAAAATGAAAAATGGCATAAATGGTTGTTTTTTTTACATAAACTGCAAAAGAGGAGATGCTTTACTACATCTCCCCTTTCTTATATCCACCAGAACCACTGTATGCTATATTTTCCTTCACATCGTTCTTATAGTCATCTATTGTATATACTGTTTGGTTTGCATGAATCACTTTTTCTAACATTTTTACTCTGTTTTTCAATGCCGCGCAAAGCGCATCACATCTTTTTTCATCAACAAAGAGCGATCCCCTCACTATTTCCCGGAATTCTTCCTCGATACCACTTAACTTTTCCATAGCAAGCCATTCAAAAGAACTCACAAGCTTTATCTGCTCTTCGTGTGTATTTTTAAACGGTTTGCACACCAATTTCGTTATATCTCCTATCATGGCTGTCGGCTTATCAAACCACATGGACGTTCCACTGTCAAAAATTGGGGCTGCACACATATATTTTAATGACTCTGCCTTACGGACTACCCCGAAATTATTCAAATGCCTGTCCTCATTTACAAGCAGATAGTCCAGAACAATCATCTGATCTAATGCCTTACGAATCTCCGGCACTCCGTTTTCCTCGCAGCAATTGATATAATGCTGATAGATTGAAATATGATTGGGCTTTCTGCTCGTCTGCATCAGATGCCATGCAGAAATAAGTTCTGTCTCCGGTGTGATAAAATCTTCACATACACTATATGGGTAATCATCCTCCACAAGAAGTGAATATTTTACATGTGGAATGTCCAGCCTGTCCATAATCCTGCTTGCGAGAACTTCATTATACGGTTCCTGCTGTGTGGCACCACTTCCCCCTTTTATCAGGCAACGTTTATCATCTATTATTTTCCATTTCTTCTTCAGCCATCCATCTGAAGTATTATCCGGTGACATTAAACTTACCGGATTACCAGATGCTGTCTGGTCAAACAAAATATTTCCCACATCATCTGAAAATGTATTCTCAAAAAAATTTACCTGTTCCCACGTTATGCCTGAATTCTTCGGGCACACCCAATACTGATCTGACAGACTTAATCCCAGACACTTTTCCAACAGCATCTGCGTGGAGGACATGTGTAATTTCGTCAATGCATTCTCAATCCCCATACGGCTGGCTGGAATCGCACGTCCTTTCCACCATGCATTAAGCGCGGCTCTGTTAATGATGTTTTTTTTCACTGGAATTCCTACCGGTACACGTTCTTTCTCATACACTATACCAACAGTTGAAATTGCTCCTGAAGCTTCATCCAATTCTAAATCTGCTACTGGGAAATTCTTATGCATTAATGTATACTTCTTCATGTCAATCGCCCTCCTCTCTGCAAATTGCTATTACCATCCTATATCTGTAGAATCATTATTATCCCAAAATAAACTATTATGGTTTATTATAACAAAGGCATCTGTCGCTTTCAATCGGACTTTGTTCCAAATCAGGCTTGAACCTTAAAAGGGCTGGCGCATTCATGAACACGCCAGCCCTTTTAAGGTTCAAGACAGAGGATCACAGCGAATTATTTTTGTATACAATCTTTCCATCAATGATTGTATACAAAATTTTCGTATCTACTGCAAACGGACTTCCCTTTACCAGTACAAAGTCCGCATCCTTTCCTTCCTCAATGCTTCCCACCCGGTCCTGGACTTCGATATGCTTTGCCGCATTGATCGTGACAGCCTGTAATGCAGTAAATTCATCCAGTCCGCTTGCGATTGCTTTTCCGGCGCAAAGCGGAAGATATTGCTCCTCACTGACAGGAGAATCCGTGATAATACAAACGGAGCACCCTGCATCCGCCAGATCTGCCGGTGTGGAAAAGCTCTTATTTTTCAATTCATATTTGGTTGCATATCCAAAAGAAGGTCCGACCGCAAGCGAATACCCTTCTTTCGCAAGTTCGTCCGCGATCAGACTTCCATCTGTCACATGATCCAGCTTTAAATTCAGATCAAATTCCTTTGCAATACGGATTGCCGTGAAAATATCATCCGCACGGTGCACGTGGGCTTTCAGTGGAAGTTCTTTTCTTATGACCGGGAGCAGTGCTTCCAGTTTCGCATTATATTCCGGCATTTTGCTATAGTCCGTATTATCCGGATATCCTGCCGCTTCCTGTCTTTTTTCATAAAGCTCTGCCTGACGCAAAACTTCCCGGAGTTTCGCAGCAATTGTCATCCGCGAATAGATTCCCCTGCTTTTATAACAGTTTTTCGGATTTTCGCCAAACGCAATTTTCATTGCCGATTTTTCTTTTACAATCATATCATCAATACGCTTCCCATACGTCTTAATGACACAAAATGTTCCACCGATTACATTTGAGCTTCCTGGTCCTGTTGACACGCAGGTTACGCCGCCTGCTCTTGCCAGCTCAAATGCTTTGTCCTGCGGATTGACCGCATCGAGTGCAGAGAGTTCCGGCGTGATGGCATCCCCGATTTCATTAAAATCATCTCCGGCATACTCCACCGCATATCCGTCCAGTCCCAGATGACAATGTGCGTCCACAAATCCCGGATACACGTCAATGCCGGATGCATCAATTATTTCCGCATCATTGATAACTGCGCCCTCTAACACCGGAGCAATTTTCTTTATCTTTCCATTTTCTATTAAAATATCAGCCGTAAATGCTTCTTTTTCCACGGCATTATGGATGTTTCCCTGCTTTATCAACAAATACTGATTCATTCTTTTTAAACCTCGTTCATAACTGTTTTATATTCAGTATGTCCGGGTTGGTTTAAATTATGAAATATGGATTGAAATTCTACCATCACTTTATATAATGTTCTTTTACTTTCGCTAAAAAACCTCTGTGCAGGCTCCATACCCGCACAGAGGTTTTTCATTTCTGTCACACTTCGTGACATCTTACCCAATGTCCGTCTCCACTTTCCTTATACTCCGGTACTTCCGTCCGGCACTTGTCCGTTGCATACGGACATCTTGTATGAAAGACACAGCCGGATGGCGGGTCCATTGGGGAAGGGATTTCTCCCTCCAACGCCACATGGCGCTTCCGCTCCCTCGGATTCATGTTTGGCACAGATGCCAAAAGACTTTTCGTGTAAGGATGCTTCGGATGATGGATCAATTCGTCCTTCGGCGCTTCCTCCACGATATGTCCAAGATACATAACAACAATGCGGTCTGAGATATAGCGCACAACATTGATCTCATGGGAAATAAAAATACTCGCGAGCTTTCTCTCCCGCTGTATTTTTTTCAACAGGTTGACAATCTGTGCCTGCACCGATACGTCCAACGCCGATACCGGTTCATCGCAGACGAGAAAGACCGGATTTAAGATCAACGCTCTGGCAATTCCGACACGCTGTCTCTGTCCGCCCGAAAATTCGTGCGGATACCTGTCGTAAACTTCTGACGACAATCCCACAAGTTCAAGCGTCTCCAATACCTTTTCCCGGCATCCCTGCTTCCTGCCCTGAATCTGCAGCACTTCTTCTAAAGATTTCCCGATGGTCTCCCTCGGATCAAGGGAACTGTACGGGTCCTGAAATACGATCTGCATTTTCTGCCTGTATTTTCTGAGTTTGCGCTCCGAATAACCGGTAATATCTTCACCGTCCAGATAAATTTTTCCATCGGTCGGTTCCGTCAACTTTAAAATCGTTCTTCCAAATGTACTTTTACCGCAGCCTGTCTCACCTACCAGTCCCACAGTCTCGCCCTCATAGACTGTCAGTGACACGTCATCCACTGCCTTTACGACCGCTTTTTTCTTTCCGACCACTCCCTTTACAGGGAAATATTTTTTGATATGCTCCGCTTTAATTACTGCTTTTCTCTCGTCCATATATAACTCCCTTATTCACCAAACCTTGGGAAATGACATCTCACACTGTGATTTTC
>ERZ839741.1962-NODE-1962-length-20372-cov-11.887139_pt1 | contig 20372 bp, 18 predicted proteins | sample MGYA00519880_ERZ839741 | MGnify/ENA primary metagenome ERZ839741 (study PRJEB31850, sample SAMEA3708851) | human gut metagenome | biome: human gut; feature: human-associated habitat; material: faeces | place: China | collected 2014 ...
CAACATCAAGATGATCTCCACCAGCGAGATCAAGATCTCCTGCATCATCGACCGCAACGACGCCGACAAGGCCGTCAGCGCCATCCACGATATGCTGTTCGACTAAGAAGCACCGGAAGCGCGGGGCCGCGGTGTAAGGGCTCCGGCTCCAGGGCGTCCGCAGGGAAAGGCGGGAAAATCTCCGGTCTGATAGAGAGAGGCGAAGGAAAATGTTGGAATCCATCAAATGCAGCACGGGCGGCGCGTACTATGTGCGCGGCGCATGGGTCAACGCAGATGCAGACGCCCCGGCGGCACTGGCTGCGCAGGGCTTTGATGCCGCCGCTGTGGCGGATGCCCCCAAGGGCACCATGGCCTACGGCATCCTGACGGCACACAACACCAGCGGCGATGACCAGAACCTGAAGATCAAGTTCGACGCCATGGCCAGCCATGACATCACCTTTGTGGGCATCATCCAGACGGCCCGCGCATCGGGCCTGGAAAAGTTCCCCATCCCGTATGTGCTTACCAACTGCCACAACAGCCTGTGCGCCGTAGGCGGCACCATCAACGAGGACGACCACCGGTTCGGCCTGTCCGCAGCCAAAAAGTACGGCGGCATCTTCGTGCCGCCCCATCTGGCGGTCATCCACCAGTACATGCGCGAGCGGTTCGCGGGCTGCGGCAAGATGATCCTGGGTTCGGACTCCCACACCCGCTATGGTGCGCTGGGCACTATGGCCATCGGTGAGGGCGGCGGTGAGCTGGCAAAGCAGCTGCTGGGCCGCACTTACGATGTGGCCCGCCCCGGCGTGGTCGCCATCTATCTGACGGGTGCGCTGCCTGCGGGCTGCGGCCCCCACGATGTGGCCATTGCACTGGTGGGCGAGCTGTTCAAGAGCGGCTACGTCAAGAACAAGGTGATGGAATTTGTCGGCCCCGGCATTGCTTCGCTGCGGCAGGATACCCGCAACGCCATCGACGCCATGACCACCGAGACCACCTGCCTGTCCTCCATCTGGGAGACCGATGAAAAGACCCGGAACTTCCTCGCAGCCCACGGCCGAGCAGGGGACTACAAGCCCCTCAAGCCCGCAGACCTTGCGTACTATGACGGTGTGGTGCAGGTGGACCTGTCGAAGATCCGCCCGATGATCGCACTGCCCATGCACCCGTCCAATGCGTTCACCATCGAGGAACTGAACGCCAACCTGCACGACATCCTGCATGACTGCGAGGAAAATGTCCAGAAGCTCGTGGGCCGCAGGGACGTGAAGCTGGACCTGTGCAGCAAGATCGAGAACGGGAAACTGCGGGTGGATCAGGGCGTCATCGCGGGCTGCGCAGGCGGCCTGTTCGACAGCATCTATGAGGCGGCTTCCATCCTCAAGGGCCACACCGGCGGCTGCGGCGACTATGCGCTCAGCGTTTACCCCGGCAGCCAGCCCATCATGATGGAGCTGACCCGCACCGGCGTCCTGACCGACCTGATGGCCAGTGGCGCCACCATCCGCACCGCGTTCTGCGGCCCCTGCTTCGGTGCCGGTGACGTGCCCGCCAACGGGGCACTGTCCATCCGCCATACCACCCGCAACTTCCCCAGCCGCGAGGGCTCCAAGCCCGGCAGCGGGCAGCTGGCCGGGGTGGCGCTGATGGATGCCCGCAGCATCGCGGCCACTACGGTCAACGGCGGCATCCTGACACCGGCCACTGAGATCGACTACGACCCTACCGTGCCGGAGTACCACTACGACCCGTCCAGCTACGAGACCAGAGTCTATCAGGGCTTCGGCCACGGCGATTACGACGCACTGCTCAAGTTCGGTCCCAACATCAAGGACTGGCCGGAGATCGCCCCGCTGGGCGAGAACCTGCTGCTCAAGGTGGCCTCCTACATCACCGACCCGGTGACCACCACCGATGAGCTCATCCCCTCCGGCGAGACGTCGTCCTACCGCTCCAACCCGCTGGGTCTGGCAGAGTTCACCCTCAGCCGCAAGGACCCCGCCTATGTGGGCCGCGCCAAGGCTGTGCAGGCCGAAGAAGCCGCCCGCCGCGCCGGGCAGGGGGATGCGGCCCTGCTGGAACAGATCCGCGCCGTGCCCGGCTGTGAGCAGCTGACCTGGGAGGATGTGCAGCTCTCGTCTACCATCTTCGCCGTCAAGCCCGGCGACGGTTCGGCCCGTGAGCAGGCAGCGTCCTGCCAGCGTGTGCTGGGGGCCGGGGCGAACATCGCGGTGGAATATGCCACCAAGCGCTACCGCTCCAACCTCATCAACTGGGGCATGCTGCCCTTCCAGCTGGCCGGGGCCACCCCGTTTGGGCTGGGAGACTATATCCTCATCCCCAACATCCGCGAAGCCCTCAAGGGCGACTTGCAGAACATCCCCGCCTATGTGCTGGGCGGGGCCGTCAAGCCGTTCACCCTGTATATGGCTCCGCTGACTGCGGACGAACGCCAGATCCTGGCCGACGGCTGCCTCATCAATTTCTATAAGCACTAAGCATTGATACGATGCCGAAAAAGCATTCGCCCTTTTGGGACGGGTGCTTTTTGGGCTTTCATGGGAGGAAACACAATGCCCGGCGATCTTCACAATCATTCCACCTGTTCGGACGGCTCCGTCCCCATCCACCGCCTGCCCCAGATGGCAGCGCGGGTGGGGCTGGACACCATGGCCATCTCCGACCACGATACGCTCCTGAGCGTCCGGTACTGTTACGAACACCCCACTCAGGACGGCGTCCGGCTCATCCCGGCCACCGAGTTGACCGGTTACGACTACGAGCGGCACCACCGGGTGCACCTGCTGACCTTCTGGCCCGACCCGGAAAGCCCGGAACTTATCCGCCACTGCGACATCATGCGTCAGCGCCGGAACGAGTGCTGCCTGCAAAGTGCGCGGGAGATCGAGCAGATCTACCCGCAGTTCCGCACCGAGCAGGCGCTGGAATATGCAAAGGACAGCGGGGTGCTGTTCAAGAGCGGCATCATGCAGGCGCTGTGTGAGCTGGGTCTGGCCGAGGGCATCTACGGCGAGGAGTACCACCGGCTGTTCGGCTGGGAGCCGCGCGGCATCGTGCTGCACTCGCCGGAGTATCCGCCGGTGCAGGAGGTGCTGGCCACAGCCAAAGCGGCGGGAGCCGTCGTGGTGTTTGCCCACCCGACCGTCTACAAGAGCATGCCGCTGCTGCGGGAGCTGGTCAAAGAGGGGATGGTGGACGGCATCGAGGTGGACCACCCCCGCAACAGCCCGGAAGACCGCGCCGAGTGCATCGCCCTGTGTGCGCAGTACGGCCTGATCCGCACCGGCGGCACGGATTTTCACGGCTCGAACCACAAGCACCCCCACCCGGTCGGCACCTGCACGACCCCGGACGACCAGATCGCTCGGATCGAAGTGCTTGCGCAGAAGCGGAGAAAATAGTATAATAAAAAACACCCAAATGTAAAAAGAGAGGATGTTTCCGATATGAGCAAATCGTTTGAGTTCCCCAATGTGGGCACCTGCTCCAAGCTGACCAAGATCGTCCTGAACGATGACCACACCATCGAGTCCATCGAGGTCGTCGGTGGCTGCAACGGCAACCTGAAGGGCATCAGCCGCCTGCTGAAGGGCATGAAGGCAGAGGACGCCATTGAGCGGATGGAGGGCACTACCTGCGGCCCCCGCCCCACCAGCTGCCCCGACCAGATCGCAAAGAACCTGAAAAAGGCACTGGCAGAGCTGTAACCTGCCGTGTTCCAAAGGCCGAACTGCATGTTTTGTGCGGTTCGGCCTTTTTTGCTGATTTTTTCCGGCCCGATGGGGCTATACTTCTGCTGAGTCATATCAAACGACAGGGAGCAGGCAAATGAGCATTTGGGAAGCATTCGGCATGGGCAGATACAAGGGCTTTTCGCGGGAGGCGGGGCTGCTGCTGGACGAGGCAGTGGAGTTGGCGGGCGGCTTTGGCTGCAAAAAGGCAGATACCGGCCACCTTCTCCTCGCCATGCTCCAGACAGACCGGGGCGCGGCAGGGCGGTTCCTGGCCGGAAAGAACATCACCGAGCTGGCCGTCCGGCGGCAGCTGGCCGAGGACCGCCCCGGCCCGGTGCAGCATCTGGACCGCCGTGCGCTGGCACCGGACCTCCGCCGGGCCATGGATTATGCCCTCATCGGGGCGCAGAATGCCCACCAGCCCCGCGCTGAGCCGGAACACCTGCTCTGCGCCATGCTGGAGGATACCGACTGCGCCGCCGGGGTGCTGCTGGCGTCGATGGGCGTCCAGCTGACGGATGCCGTGCGGGAGTGCCGCCAGCTTTCGGGGCAGTTCATCCTGCCCAGCCAGCCCCGCGCCTCGGCCATGCCGCGCGGGAGCCGTGCCAGCGACAAATACTGCCGCGACCTGACCCGCCGCGCCGCCGATGGCGAGCTGGACCCGGTGTTCTGCCGGGAAAAGGAACTGGACCGGATGGTGGAGATCCTGTGCCGCCGCCAGAAGAACAACCCCTGTCTGGTGGGGGAGCCGGGCGTGGGCAAGACGGCACTGGCCGAAGGGTTGGCCCAGCGCATTGCAGCCCGCGAGGTGCCCCGGATGCTGCAGGGCCGCCGCCTGCTGGCGCTGGATATGGCCAGCCTTGTGGCGGGCACGAAATACCGCGGCGACTTTGAAGAGCGGTTCAAGAACCTGCTGGAAGAACTGGTGCGGGACGGCACGGCCATCCTGTTCGTGGACGAGTTCCACACCATTGTCGGGGCCGGTGCGGCGGAAGGTGCCATTGACGCGGCCAGCATCCTCAAACCGGTGCTGGCCCGTGGGGAACTGCAGCTCATCGGTGCGACCACGAATCAGGAGTTCCGCACCCACATCCAGAAGGATGCCGCGCTGGAACGCCGCTTTGGCCGGGTGCAGATCGAAGAGCCTGCGCCGGAGCAGGCAGTGGCCATCCTCGAAGGGCTGGCCCCCCGCTACGAGCGCTACCACAATGTGCGTCTGCCGCTGGAGACCCTGCAGGAGGCCGTGGAGCTTTCGGTGCGGTATCTGCCGGGGCGGTGCCTGCCCGATAAGGCTATCGATCTGGTGGATGAGGCCTGTGCCGCCGCCCGCATCCGCGCCGAGCGGGAGGGCATCCGGGACCCGGAACTGACGCGGGAGGAGATCGCCCGTGTGGTGGCGCAGGCCAGCGGCGTCCCCGCCGAGCGGGTGGGGGAGAAGGAGCGGGAGCGGCTCGACCGTCTGGAAGAGCGTCTCAACGCGGAGATCGTCGGCCAGCAGAAAGCGGTGGCGGCGGTGGCCGGTGCCATCCGGCGCAGCCGCACCGGGCTGGGGGAGCCGGGGCGGCCCATCGGGGCGCTGCTCTTTCTGGGACCCACCGGCGTTGGAAAGACGGCTCTTGCCAAAGCGCTGGCCCGCAGCTGGTTCGGCAGTGAGAAAGCCCTGCTCAAGTTCGATATGTCGGAATATCAGGAGCAGCACACCACGGCCCGGCTGCTGGGTGCGCCGCCGGGCTATCTCGGCCACGATGAGGGCGGGCAGCTGACCGAGGCCGTCCGCCGCCGTCCTTACAGCGTCGTGCTGTTTGACGAGATCGAAAAGGCGCACCCGGACATCCAGAACATCCTGCTGCAAATTCTGGAGGACGGCCAGCTCACCGATGCCATGGGCCGCAAGGCGGATTTCCGCAACACCATCGTGCTGCTGACGTCCAATCTGGGCGCGCGCTTTCTGGCGGGGCAGAACGCGCCGCTGGGCTTTGCGGCGGGCAGCGAGGCCGTGTTCGAAAAGCAGTCGGCACAGGCCATTGAAGAGGCGAAAAAGTGGTTCCGGCCGGAGCTGGTCGGGCGGCTGGATGAGCTGATCGTCTTCCGCCCGCTGGCCGAGGACAGCCTGTGTGCCATCGCCGAAAAGCTGCTGGGCCAGCTGGAAGAGCGGGCGGCCCACAGCGGCTATCAGCTGAGCCATACGTCCCGCGTGGGCCCGGTGCTGGCGGCGCGGGCGCGTTCGCCCTATGGGGCGCGCGAACTGCGGCGGCAGGTGGACCGCGCCGTCGAACAGGCCCTGGCCGACCAGATCGCCGCCGGTGCCGCCCACACCGGTCAGCACTGGACGGCCGACTGCACAGCCGATGGGCAGGTGACGCTGCTCCAAACGGAAACAGCAGCCGTGGGGCAGACCACCGGCTGACGACCCGCTGCTCTGCCGAAAGACCCCTTGAAACTCCTGCGATTTCTGTTATCATAGAGGTAATCGAAATTATAGGAGGACGCCATGCGCACCTTATTTTTACTGAATCCCGCTGCGGGCAAACAGGACTGTACGGCCCAGCTCATTCCGCAGATCGAAGCCGCTGCCCGGCGGGCGGGCCTTGCCCCGGAAGAGGTCACGATCCACGTCACCGAATACGCTGGGCACGCGCGGAAACTGGCCCGCGCAGCGGCACAGCAGGCCGCAGCGGAGGGCGTGCCCCTCCGCATCTATACCGCCGGAGGCGACGGCACCTTTATGGAGGCTATGACCGGGGTGCAGGGCATCCCCGGCGCAGCGGTCGGATGCCTGCCCTACGGCAGCGGCAACGATTTTCTGCGCACTTACGGCACAAAGGAAGAGTTTGCGGACTTGGACGCACAGCTGGCAGGCGGGGAAGTGACCATCGACCTGCTCCAGACGAACCTGGGTCTGTCCGCCACCATCTGCGCGGCGGGCCTGGACGCCCAGGTGGCCTATGGCATCCCGAAATTCCGGCGCATCCCGCTGTGCGGCGGAGAGGCGGCATATCTGCTCTCCATCGTGGAGCAGCTGTGCGGCCGCATCGGCCGGACGCTGACCTTCACCATCGACGAAGAAACCCTGACCGTGGACTGCCTGATGTGCGCCATCTGCAACGGCAAGGCGTATGGCGGCGGCTTCCTGGCCGGGCCAGAGGCGGTGCCCGACGACGGCTGGCTGGATGTCTTCATCGTCCGCAAAGTCGGGCGGCTGACCATTGCCAAGCTGCTGAGCATGTACAAAAACGGACGCCACTTCGTGAACGGCCAGCTGACCGAGGCGGCAAGACCGTATTTCATCTACCGCCGCGCAAAGTGTGTGTCGCTCCGCCCGGCAGACGGGCGCGGGCCCATCGTGGCCACGGCGGACGGCGAGTGCGCCCCCTGCGGCGAAGTGACGGCAGTGCTTCAGCCGCTGGCAGGCCGCATCCTGCTGCCGAAGCCTGCCTATGAGCGGTTCTGTGCAGCGCGCAGCACACCGGCCGATGTGACAGAATGACTGCAGAGATCCCTGTGCGGAATGGACTCCCGCACAGGGATTTTTACGTGGTGCGGAGAGATTTTGGAATCGTCATAAATATTTAACAAAAAAAGTTCCGAAACCTCTTGATTTTTGCGGGCAAGATGAGTACAATACACTTAGCACTCAGAGAAAAGGAGTGCTAAATAACCGGAAGGCGATAAACCAGAGCCTCCGGGCACAACGATGTTTTCATTTTATTTTTATAATAGGAGGGCAAGAACTATGAAGATCATTCCTCTTGCAGACCGTGTTGTTATCAAGACTGTTGAGGTCGAGGAGACCACCAAGGGCGGCCTCATCCTGACCGGCAGCGCAAAAGAAAAGCCCCAGGTGTGCGAGGTCATCGCAGTCGGCCCCGGCGGCGTCGTGGACGGCAAGGAAGTCAAGATGACCGTGAAGGTCGGCGACAAGGTCCTCACCAGCAAGTATTCCGGCACCGAAGTGAAGGTGGATGGCGAGGAGTGCACCATCGTCCGTCAGGGCGATATCCTGGCCGTTGTGGAAGACTGAGTTTCCCCCTCTACTGTAAGAAATTGAGCTTTGAAGGAGCGATTGGATTATGGCTAAACAGATCAAGCAGGGCGAGGACGCCCGCAAGGCACTGTGCGCTGGCATTGACACGCTGGCAAATACGGTAAAGATCACCCTGGGCCCCAAGGGCCGCAACGTGGTGCTGAGCAAGAAGTTCGGTGCCCCGGTCATCACCAACGACGGTGTGACCATCGCCAAGGAGATCGAGCTGAAGGACGAGTTTGAGAACATGGGCGCACAGCTGGTGCGTGAGGTCGCAACCAAGACCAACGACGCAGCAGGCGACGGCACCACCACCGCAACCGTTCTGGCACAGGCAATGGTCACCGAGGGTATGAAGAACGTCACCGCCGGTGCAAACCCGATGGACATCCGCCGCGGCATGAGCAAGGCAGTCAACACCGCCGTTGAGACCATCAAGGCCCACAGCCAGAAGGTCAAGGATGCCAACGACATCGCACGTGTCGGCACCATTTCTGCAGGTGACCCGGAGATCGGCCGCCTGATCGCAGAGGCAATGGAAAAGGTCACTTCCGACGGCGTCATCACCATCGAGGAGAACAAGACCACCGCTGAGACCTACAACGAGATCGTCGAAGGCATGCAGTTCGACCGCGGCTATCTGACCCCGTATATGGTCACCGATACCGACAAGATGGTCGCCGATCTGGACAACGCCGCCATCCTCATCACCGATAAGAAGATCAGCGTCATTCAGGATCTGGTCCCCCTGCTGGAGCAGGTCATGCAGAACGGCATGAAGCTGCTGATCGTGGCTGAGGACATCGAGGGCGAGGCTCTGTCCACCCTGATCGTCAACCGCCTGCGCGGCACCCTGAACGTCTGCGCTGTCAAGGCTCCCGGCTTTGGCGACCGCCGCAAGGAGATGCTGCAGGATATCGCTATCCTGACCGGCGGCACCGTTGTGTCCGCTGATCTGGGCTATGAGCTGAAGGACGCTACCGTCCAGATGCTGGGCCATGCCCGCCAGGTCAAGGTCACCAAGGAGAACACCACCATTGTGGGCGGCGCAGGCGATAAGGATGCCATTGCAGCCCGCATTGCACAGATCCGCAACCAGATCGAGGCTTCCACCAGCGATTTCGACCGCGAGAAGCTGCAGGAGCGCCTGGCAAAGCTGGCCGGCGGCGTTGCAGTCATCAAGGTCGGTGCTGCTACCGAGGTCGAGATGAAGGATAAGAAGCTGCGCATCGAGGACGCTCTGAACGCAACCAAGGCTGCTGTTCAGGAAGGCGTTGTCGCTGGCGGCGGCACCGCTCCCATCAACGCCATCCCCGCTGTGCGCGCCCTGTGCGACACGCTGGAAGGCGACGAGCGCACCGGTGCCAAGATCGTCCTGAAGGCTCTGGAGGCACCTCTGCGCCAGATCGCCAAGAACGCCGGTCTGGAGGGCAGTGTCATCATCGACAAGATCGTCTCTGCCAACAAGCCCAACTACGGCTTCGATGCTCAGAACGAGGTCTTTGTCGAGGATATGATCGCTGCGGGCATCGTGGACCCGACCAAGGTCACCCGTTCCGCTCTGGAGAACGCAGCTTCCGTTGCTGAGATGGTGCTGACCACCGAGAGCCTGGTTGCCGACCTGCCGGAACCCCCGGCTCCCGCCGCACCTGCCGGCGGTGACATGGGCGGCATGTACTAATAACTGCCAAAAAACCGCATGAATCCTTGGTTTTTGGAGCGCGTAAAAGCGGATTTACGCCAAACTTACGCCACTTACGCCAAAAATCAAAGCGCATTATAGGGTAACAAAATCGGCACTCGCTGAAAAGCGGGTGCCGATTTTGTTGTCTAGGGGATTTGAAGACTCATGAAACCCACTGATGGATTCTGCGAACGGCAGACTGTCAGCGGCTTTATTGTTGCTGTATTATATTCAGGGCAACTATGCAGCGATTTACGACAAACCGCTGTTTGATGCCCCCTTTGTGCCGCTGAAGGAGAGCGCTCTGCCGCTTACCCCGGAGGCCAAAGAGGTGGTAGACCGGGTGCTGGATACCTTTGGTATGTACAGCGGAAAGGTTCTGGAAAGCATCACCCACAAAGAAGCCCCTTGGCTGGATGCCCGGAAGGGATTTCTGCCGGACGAAACTTCTCATGCAGAGATTTCGCTGGATGCGATGAAGGCGTACTTCAAAAAGGTGGATGAGAAGTATGGCATTCGGATGGAGGATGGGCTAAGAAAGTATATTGTAACGATGATATAAAAATGCCCGATTCTTAGTAGTTTTATCTTGCTGCTAAGAATCGGGTATTTCAGATTATTTATACATCTGGAAGTTCTGATAAAGTGTCAAGCCATTTAAGTCCATCGGTCCACGAATAAATACAATCGCTACTGTCTTTAAAAATATTAAGGATCATCTGAAGTTCTTTGGAAGCGGATTCATCTGAATTGAAATTGTAGATAATAACAGTCTTAACATCTTTAGGTGAATGCTGACAATTCCATGCCCACGCTTTAACACTGGTTATTATGCGGTTGAGATCTTTTCCATTCAGCCAGAATAGTTTGATGCCATAATTGTTAATTCGAAAATCGTATCTTATAGGTTCAGAATAACTTCCCCATTCTCTGACATTCCGCCTGAAATCTACATTACCCGTTTTGAGGATTTTGGTCATGAATTGAAGCTCTTCTGCATGAGAAGGACGCTTTTCTTTAGCAAAATCCTGCGGAAGATACATGCGGAATAATTCTTCCAAAGTTGAATCGAAATCATGGTAGGAAAAAGTCATTATTCTGCTAAAATGATATTCGTTACAATAAAATTGAACGAATTTTTGAATATCGAAAATTTTATCGTAATTTTCCAATGTAATACTTGCCTTGTTTTTTATGCCCTGAAGGATGAGCTTCAGCATATCCAAGTCTAAGCTATCATCGAATTCTGCAATGCGAGTCATCTTCTTTGTTGGAATAAAATCAACAAAAGGTTCAACATCTGATGCAGCTAAGACACCAAGATTAATGCTTTCGCCAGAAACAAGCGAAGGCGAATATTGTAAGATAGAATATTTTAGTTTCTTTTCACACATACAATTACCTCCCTCCTTGTTCTACAGACGAACAGAAAACGTTGATGTTTTGAACTCGATTATACAGATACTCGCATAGCAGTAACTTTTCATCTGATGTTATAAAATTGTTCCATGCAGACGGGATAGAGTCAATTACAGACTTTAAAGCATCATATGTCAGTATCTGTTTTATAGATTGTGCATCAGTGTACAGATTTTCTAATTGTAGTACAGGTTGAAAAGTATTGTACACCTCTCCATTGCCTTTTTTATCCAGGAGATGAATGCCTGTATAATCCTTTGCAAGAATTTCTTGTTTTAGCGTGGTTGCGTTCCAACCACGCTGAGAATTAAAAATATTACTGTAGTCAATTGCATAAAAATTTCTATCTTCTGATGAGAAAAGGACATTTCCTGAATGACGATCTACATTGCAAACAATGTAGTCTAAGAGGAGCATAAGGCTAATATTTGCAGCATTTCTCATCACAGGAAAATAAATAGAATCCATGGGAACTGCCTTTGAAACTAAAGATGAGAAAAAACATAGACCGAAGTTTTGAGAATCAAAGCAAATATTACCAAATTCGACGGCCTTTAAAAAACGAGCATCATATTCGCTCTTGTCGTCCAAGAGGCAGCAACCGAATGGTGGGACAGGAGCAGATATAATATTGGCAATACTATAGGCTACCCATTCATTAATAAGAACATGATTTCCTAAAGGGTTAAAAGGGTATTTAACAACAGCCAATGAATTGTTAGTGGATAATACGCATGAAAGGGGCATAGTAACACCAGCATCGTATACCTTAACAATCTGCATGACATGAGGAACCGTACCCATCACCACTTCCTTACTTGATACATATTATTATAGCATTCTGGTGGATTCTTGTCGATACGTTTTGATTGGACTCTTTTTACATTTTAGAAAAGCATTTTTGGACAAAAACACTAAAATTAACAGCCGCCCAGCGACCTTACGGTCTCGCTGGGCGGCTTATTTTTTGCGTTTCCACAACAGATATTCTTCGTAGCGGTGCATCTCGTTCTGTTCTTCTTCGGTCAGGCGCTGGCGCTGTTTGCGGGCTTCGTCCGAGGGGTCGATGTCGGTCAGACCCAGCAGGTAGTCGGCGGAGGTGCCATAGTACCTGCAAATGGCAATCAACATCTCGTGGTTTGGGGAACTCTTTTCATGCTCCCAACTGCGGATGGTAGAGGTTGCAACATTAAGGGCTTTGGCGAGTTCTTCCTGCGTTTGGTTATTCCAATCTCGCAGGTCGGCTAATCGTGCTCCAATCATCTTTTTCCCGCCTTTCTTTGCCATAAGTATAGGTGTTTCATATCACTTTTGGTAAAAAACGCCGAGAATCTTGTTAATTTGCCTTGAAAGTGATAAGATACTTGTTAGTATAGGCTGAAAGTGCTAAGAATATTATCACTTCCGCCGCAACGCTAAGGCAAAGCGAGGAATACCCCGTTGGAACAACTGATCGACTTTCACGCACCGGAAGTGCAGGCGGTGCTGGATACACTTCTAAAAGACCGCTCCACCGGTAAAAACATCATCTGGGCCACCGACCCGCCGGTTGAACTGCAAACCGTGATGTACGAGCCGGTGACGGATAGATCCCAGATCACCACCCAGCAGCTCGGGCTGACCCACTACGAGGTGGTGCTGCCCCGGATGATGAAGCAGACCGACACCCAGCAGCAGCGCACCCGCAAAAAAGGCGAGGTGTTCAGCCCGGTATGGGTCTGCAACAAGATGAACAACGCACTGGACGCCGACTGGTTCCGTGGACTGGGGACAGAGCAGACCGCCGGGCAGTTCACGGTGGAGCTGCCCCAAGGCTGGCAGACGGTGGAAACGCCGGTGCAGTTCCCGGCTTGCGGGGGCAAGACCCCGGCATGGGTGCAGTATGTGCAGAGCCGCCGCTTGGAGGTGACCTGCGGCGAAGCACCCTTTCTGGCATCCCGGTACGATGCCGCCACCGGCGAGATGATCCCGGTAGCACGGCGCATTGGTATTCTGGACCGCAAGCTGCGTGTGGTAAGTGAGAACGCTGCCACGGAGGACGAGTGGCGCAAATATGCCACCCATGCGGTGCAGTCCACCTACGGCTACGAGTATCAGGGCGATAACCTTTTGCTGGCGAGGGTTAACCTGCTGCTGACCTATGCAGAGCATCTGCAAGCCCGCTGGCAGCGCAAACCCATAAAAGAAGAGTTACAGCCTATCGCCACCATCATCAGCTGGAACCTGTGGCAGATGGACGGCTTGCACCTGTCCGTGCCCGGCGGCAAGCCCCAGCCGGAGACAGAACAGCTTGATCTCTTCTCAATGTTTGGCACGGTGGAAGAGCAGACCCCGGCAGTATCGTGCAAAGTGAAAAATTGGCGTTCTAACAAAACGCAGAACTTTGAAACCATTCAGGAAGGGAGTACCAGCATGAAGTTTGATTATGTCATCGGAAACCCGCCGTATCAAGATGAAACTCTTGGCGATAATGGGACGTATGCGCCACCGGTCTATAATCTCTTTATGGATGAAACCTATAAAGTGGCAGATAAAGTAGAACTGATTCACCCAGCACGTTTTTTGTTCAATGCGGGCTCTACACCAAAAGCATGGAATCAGAAAATGTTAGAGGATACGCATTTCAAAGTCCTGTTTTATGAAACCGATAGTAGTCGGTTGTTTTCCAATACGGATATTAAAGGCGGTATTGTGATTTCTTATCATAACAAGTCTGAAGAATATGGAGCAATCGAAATTTTTACGCCATACGATGAACTCAACAGCATTTTGAGAAAGGTGCGACAAAGCAAACGGTTTAAGAGCTTTAGCTCAATTATTGTGACAAGTTATGCGTATCATTTCCTTGAAACGCTCTATGATGAAAACCCTGAGTTAAAGGGGTCTCTGAGCAAAGGACATGAGTATGATTTGAAATCGAATGTTTTTGAGAAGATGGCAGGAGCATTTAGCGAGGTTGAGCCGATAGATGGAAAACGATACATTCGCATTTTAGGACGAATCAATAATGAACGTTGCTACAAATATATTCGAGAAGATTATGTAAACAACGTGAGCAATTTGCATTCCTACAAAGTGTTCCTTCCGGGAGCTACCGGTACAGGACAGTTTGGAGAAACAATAGCAGCACCGTTCATCGGACTTCCGGGTGATGGTTCAACGGAAACCTTTATGGGAATTGGACAATTTGAGAAAAAAGAAGAAGCTGACAATGCGGTAAAATACATAAAAACAAAATTCGCTCGTGCAATGTACGGCATTTTGAAAAGGACACAGGCGAATACTCCCGGAAAATGGCAATGGGTTCCCCTTCAAGACTTTACCGACCATTCCGACATTGATTGGAGCAAGTCGGTGGCGGAAATCGACCAGCAGCTTTACCGCAAGTATGACCTGACTGCGGACGAAATCGAATTTATCGAGACCCATGTAAAGGAGATGGCATAATGGCTGGCATAACCCTGCGCACTGCCCGGCAGGTGGTGCCTATGATCTACGCCTATACCACCCCGGAAATTGCCCGGCACAACGGCTGGACAAAGATCGGCTACACCGAGCAGTCGGTGGACAAACGCCTGAAACAGCAGACCCACACCGCCGATGTGCTGTACCATGAGGAGTGGCGGGGCAATGCCGTCTACGATGACGGCAGCGGCGAGGTGTTCACCGACCACGATTTCCACGCCTATCTCCGCAAGCTGAACGTGGAGAACGACCGCAAAAACGAGTGGTTCCATCTGGATGGGCAGCAGTCCCGGCGGTATTTTCAGGATTTCCGCATGAACCGGGGCCGGGTGCAGCTGGATGCCGCCATCGCCTACACCCTGCGGGAAGAACAGGCAAGGGCTGTCCATGACACCAAGAGCTATTATCAGAGCCACCCCGGCGGGGAATACCTCTGGAACGCCAAGCCCCGCTTTGGCAAGACCCTTTCCGTCTACGACTTCTGCAAGCAGGTCGATGCACAGACGGTGCTCATCGTCACCAACCGCCCTGCCATCGCCAACAGCTGGTACAGCGACTATGTGCGCTTTCTGGGCAGGGAGTCCGGCTATCTGTTCGTCAGTCATGTGGATGCCCTTGCCGGGCAGCCCCATGTGCTGGACGAGCAAGGCTATCTGGATGCCGCCGCACAGGGCGAGGAGCTGTATAAGCGCATTGAGTTCGTCAGTCTGCAGGACATGAAAGGCTCCAAGTATTTCGGCGGCGAGTACGACAAGCTGCGCCACCTGACCGAGCTGAACTGGGATGTGCTGGTCATTGACGAAGCCCATGAGGGTGTGGACACCTACAAGACCGACCTTGCCTTTGACCGCATCCGCCGCAAGTTCACGCTGCACCTGTCCGGCACGCCCTTCAAGGCGCTGGCGAACGACAAGTTTGCCGGGGATGCTATCTTCAACTGGACCTACGCCGACGAGCAGGCCGCCAAGCGGAACTGGCAGGGCGCACCGGGGCAGCAGAACCCCTACGCTAACCTCCCCATGCTCAACCTCTACACCTACCAGATGTCCGAGATCATCCGGGACGAGATCCAGCAGGGCGTGGAGATCGACGGCGAAACGCAGGAATTTGCCTTTGACCTGAACGAGTTCTTCAAGGTGAAGCCCAGCGGCAGCTTTGAGCACGAGGCCGAGGTAGACCGCTTTCTGGATGCCATGACCACCCAGAACAAATTTCCGTTTTCCACCCCGGAACTGCGTGCCGAGCTGAAGCACACCTTCTGGCTGCTGAACCGGGTGGACAGCGCCAGAGCGCTGGCGAAAAAGCTACAGGCGCACCCGGTATTCCGGGACTATGAGGTGATTCTTGCCGCCGGTGACGGCAAGCTGGACGGCACGGACGAGAACCAGAAGAGCTTTGACCGGGTAAAAGCCGCCATCGCCCACCACGAAAAGACCATCACCCTGTCGGTGGGACAACTGACCACCGGTGTCACCATCCCGGAGTGGTCGGCGGTGCTGATGCTCTCCAACCTGAAAAGCCCGGCGCTTTATATGCAGGCGGCGTTCCGTGCTCAGAACCCCTGTCTTTTCCACGAAAACGGCACCTTCCGCCGCAAAGAGAACGCCTATGTGTTCGATTTTGACCCTGCACGCACCCTGCTGATCTACGAGCAGTTCGCCAACGACCTTTCACAGGACACCGCCAGCGGCAAGGGCGACACTGGGGAGCGCAAGGCGCACATCCAGAATCTGCTCAACTTCTTCCCGGTCATCGGCGAGGACGAGGAAGGGGAGATGATCCCGCTGGATGCAGAAAAAGTCCTCAGCATCCCCCGGAAGATCAAGTCCAAGGAAGTGGTGCGGATGGGCTTCCAGAGCAACTTCCTGTTCCAGAACATTTCCAACGTGTTCAGTGCCCCGCAGGAGGTGCTGGACATTCTGCAAAACTTCCAGCCCATCAGCGAAGCAAAGGCAAAGCCCATCCAGATCACCCCGGAGACCGGCGCAGACCTCTCCCTGAACGACAAGGGCGAGGTGGATTTGGACGAGGGCTACGTCATCGGCAAGGCAGCGGATGTGTTCGGGGAGAAGATCTACGAAAGCACCCCGGCACTGGACACCGCCCTGCAAGACCTGACCGATGCCCCGGCTCCTGCCAAAGAAGAGCATCTGGAACCCCTGAAAAAGAGCATCACCAAGGAAATCATCACCCCTATGGTGGAACAGGCAAAGCAGGAGTATGGTCGGGACCTGAAGCTGTCCGACCAGAAGCGGTTTGAGAGCACCGCCAAAGCCAAAATGGACGTGGCGGTGAACAAGGTGGTGGACAACTACCGCATCGACCAGAGCCAGTTGGAGACCCAGCGCACCCAGCAGCTGCAAAGCTGCACCACTGCCCAGCAGCGCCAGCAGGTGAACCGGGAGTTTGACGCAAAGCAACAGCAGAGCACCGCCGCCCTCATGGAGACCCTGCAAACCACCATCCAGCAGACGGCGCAGGAAATGCAGCAGACCATCGTGCGCACCGTGGAGACCAACCAGAAGGAGCAGGAGAAAAAGGGCTACGAGGACACCGTCCGTGACCATCTGCGGGGCTTCTCCCGCACCATCCCGTCCTTCCTCATGGCCTACGGCGACGAGACCGTGACACTGGCAAATTTTGACCAAATCATCCCGGACAAGGTCTTTCAGGAGGTCACCAGCATCACGCTGGAACAGTTCCGCTTTTTGCGGGACGGCGGGCCGTACATCCACCAAGCCACCGGACAGGAGGAGCACTTTGCAGGCCACCTGTTCGACCCGGTGGTGTTTGACGATTCGGTGAAGGAATTCCTGAACCTGAAGGTCAAACTGGCGGATTACTTTGACGAGAGCCGCACCGAGGATATCTTCGATTACATCCCGCCCCAGAAAACCAACCAGATCTTTACCCCCAAGTGGGTGGTGAAAAAGATGGTGGACCTGTTGGAGCAGGAAAACCCCGGCTGCTTCGATGACCCCGGCAAGACCTTCCTGGATCCCTACATGAAGTCCGGCCTGTACATTACGGAAATCGTCAAGCGCCTCTACCGCAGCGAGAAGATGCGGCAAACTTTCCCGGACGATAACGCCCGGCTGGAACATATCTTTGCCAAGCAGGTCTATGGGCTTGCCCCTACCGAGATCATCTACCGCATTGCTATCAGCTACATTCTGGGCTTTGCAAAGGATCACGGCATCACTGCCCACCATATCCGTCAGGCCGATACGCTGGAATTTGCTAAGGCGGGTACTATGGAAAGGGAACTGGATAAGATCTTCAGAGATTGACCAATAGAATACGGCATAAAACCAAAGGCGGCTGTCTGCATGGGTGCAGATGGCCGCCTTTGCGCTTTTTTACGAAATGGAAGGGAAAAATAAGAAATTATTAGAAGGACGAGAATCGCAGATTTAAAATTAGTTGGGGGGTGAACGATGCCCATCTGGGCAAGTACCAAAATTTTTCGGTAAATTTTGTGCAGCCCGCAGAAATCAATAAGTTCCATTGCAAAATAACGCGAAATGCGTTACAATAAAATCGAGGTGATAACCATGGAAAAAACGATGACGCTCAATCTCCGCGTCAACCCTACTGTCAAACAGCAGGCCGAAGATGTGCTGAAGCAGCTCGGCATCCCGATGGCGACCGCCATTGATATGTACCTGCGCCAGATTACCATGACTGGCGGCATTCCCTTTTCACTGTCCCTGCCGAAGGCTCCTGCGGCTCTGAACGCTGACACCATGACCGATGACCAGCTCCATGCAGCCTTGCAGGTGGGCATCAAAGAAATACAGAACGGTGACACCGTGGATGCCGCAAGCGCATTCGCCCAGTTCAGGAAACAGCACAGATGAAGCAGTATGACGTGAAAATTTCCCATGCAGCCCTCAGTGATATGGAGCAGATTTACAGCTACATTGCTGACCGTCTGCTGGAGCCTGACACGGCCATGGGGCAGTATAACCGCATTGCAGAAGCTATCCAGTCGCTGAACACCCTGCCGGAACGCTGTGCGCTGGTGGAAAGTGAGCCGGAGCGCACCCAAGGACTGCGGCAAATGCTGGTGGACAACTACTCGGTGTTCTACATTGTGGGCGAGGATGCGGTGTCGGTGGCCCGTGTGCTGTACAGTGCATCCGACCTTGTGCGCCGCCTGCGGAGAATGAAATGAGAAGGAACTATCATGAAATATTTGCGGAATGATTTAAGAGAAGAATATGAACGCATAGCGAAAAATGTCCCAGATATAGAAGGCCTGCAGCATCCGCTGATAAATTTTTCAGATGTATTGCACGCTTACTTTATTCTGGCAGACTACTTTACCGATGAATCCAGTGATAATATTGAACATATGCTGGTTGGCCTTAGAAGCGCAGATTTGCTCGGTTCTGCCTTAGGAAGACAAATAGTATGTTTTGGTGGAAGAAAGAAATATACTGATTCAATAGAAATTTGCGCGACACTGTTTTATGGCCTAGTTAAAGACCATGCATTCCATGATGGAAATAAGCGCACCGCACTACTCACATTGCTATACCAATTAACATTGTATGGATATATTCCGTCTGTTTCAGTAAATAAATATGAAAAACTGGTGGTTGCTGTTGCGGCACATACAGTAGAAGCAACGTATCCTAAAGAGTGGAAGAAGTTCAAAAAGTGCGAAGAGCCCGAAATTCAAACTATTGCTTACTTGTTAAGGCAAATGACAAAGAAGAAAGATAACTCCTATCATATATCACCAACTATGAAGGAATTTTGCGCAGCATTGGAAAATGCTGATGTTAGTTACGAAGCAAGCGGAAGTAAAATGCATTTCACACGTGTTGAATATAGTATGTGGAAGTTGAAAAAGGAAAAGTATCAGTATACGATTCCTTTTAACGGCTGGACCAGAACGGTTGGCGCTAAAACGGCTCGGGACACTCTTCAAGCTTTGAAAATATACGATCAATATGCGACATATCAAGATGTTTTTGATGATCAGGAACCTCTGTATGCATTGGTAGACCAGTTTAATGTTCCGCTTCGACGTCTAAAGGACGAATAATATCATTTAGCTTGTTTTTGTAGTCATTATGTGATACAATGATTTTGATAGGAGGTATCCCTTATGATGCAGACATTTGTTCGTCCTTCCCGCGATCTGCGCAACCATTATGCTGAAATCTCGGAGATGCTCAGAGATCATGACCATGTAATTATTACAAACCATGGTCGAGGAGAGTCTGTCCTCATCAATATTGAGGACTATGCCAAGTACGAGGAGTTCATGCACCAGCGATATGTTGCCGAGGAACTTGCCAAAGCAAAACAGCAGGCAGCGGACCCAAACACGCAGTGGGCAGATCACGAAAGCGTATGGGAGACGCTCCACGAACAGTATGACGTATAAAATCAAATATTTGCCCCTTGCTGTGCAGGATTTGAACGATATTGCCCGGTATCTGTCAGAATTTTACCCTAAAACAGCCAGCCGCATTCTGAAAGAGATGCGGGAGAAAATCACCAAGTTGGGCGATACGCCGAAGATGTGCGAAATCTACCGTCTCGACCCGACTTACCGCAGGATGGTCGTTGACCAGTATCTTGTATTTTACCGTGTCAACGATGAAACCAAGGTTGTAGAAATTTATCGCGTACTGCGTGGCTCGTGGAATCTTCCACAGTATTTGAGGTGAGAAAGTAGAGGTGAGTCAATGACCGCCGTGATTTACGCCCGCTATTCCAGCGACAACCAGCGTGAGGAATCCATTGAAGGACAGATTCGGGAATGTACAGCCTATGCCGAAAAGAACGGCATTACCGTGGTCAAGCACTACATCGACCGCGCCCTTTCCGCAAAAACCGACAACCGCCCGGATTTCCAGCAGATGATCAAGGACAGCGACAAGAAGCTGTTTGACATTGTGCTGGTCTGGAAGCTCGACCGCTTTGCCCGAAACCGGTATGATTCGGCCCACTATGAGTACCAGCTGGAACGAAATCATGTCAAGCTGGTATCTGCCACGGAGCCTATCTCTGACAGCCC
>ERZ839741.1971-NODE-1971-length-20329-cov-4.781691_pt1 | contig 20329 bp, 10 predicted proteins | sample MGYA00519880_ERZ839741 | MGnify/ENA primary metagenome ERZ839741 (study PRJEB31850, sample SAMEA3708851) | human gut metagenome | biome: human gut; feature: human-associated habitat; material: faeces | place: China | collected 2014 ...
TTTTTCCCGCATCACCCGCACCCGAGCCTGCTTCCTGGCTCTTTTCCGGCTCGTTTGCCGGGTTCTCTGCTTCTGCCCCGTTTTCTGCTTTATTCGCCGGATTTTCCGCCTCTGAACCTTTTTCCGGTTCACTTGCCGGGTTCTCTGACTTGTCCACCTTTTCCGGAGTTTCCACCGGATTCTCTTTTTCTGGTTCCTGCGAATCTGTCTCTTTTACATTTTCTTTCTTCTCAGACTCTCCAGCCGTTTTATTTGATTTTTCTTCCGCACCATTCGAAATGGAAACTCCCGTTTCTTCGCTTGCTTCCATTTCTTCATCCTGGATCTGCTTCTTTAACTCTTTAGATGAGAGAATCGAAACTTTTCCGCTTCGTTTTCCATCTACCTCTATCTGCCCATATTCTTTCTCAGAAGAACGATTTAACAGCAGAAATAAAATTTCTTCCTCGCCCGTGATCGTATAATGATCCAGATCCTCTTTTTCATCCAGTCTCGCATAGACCTTTAAATTTACCTTTCCGTCCGGTGCTTTCACATCCGGATGCAATTCAAAGAGGGAACCATCTTCCTGAAACAGTGTCTCATACGCTTCTGATTCTTCTCCCTCAAAGGTTAGGGCATCTTCCTTGACCGGTTTTCCTTTCACCGCTTTTAATAGTGCCTCACTCAGCTCTTCCTGATCCAGGACAAAATTCTGATTTTCTTCTTCCGCCTCATTCTTTTCCAACAGCGGAGCCGTTGCTGCCAGCGCCGTCGTACTTCCAATACTGGTACTGATCATACTGGTGCACAAACAGACAGACAAAAGACGCTTCATCTGCTTCATTTCTTTATGAAACAAATGATGCCTCTGTTTCCGGCTCCTCCCCTTTGTCTCTAACTTCTTCATATTCTTACCTCCTGTTATAGATCTATTTCCCATTCTATTCTGCCGCCTCATACGCATATAGAATTGTCCGGGCATTGTTAAATTCATAGCTGCATGTCACAAATGAATACAAACGCACGATCGTCCCCTCGACCGGCGCGGACGCGCTCGCGCCCGCTGTCATCTGCTGAATATATGACGCAAATTCTTCTCCCGATGCAAACTCCGTTTTCCGTCGGATCGCATCCGACGATGTGCAGACAGCCGCCAGGGCTTTTAAATGAATCTCCCGCTCCGGCGTATAAAGAATGATTTCTGAATGCTGATCGAAATAGCCCTGATCCTTGTATCTGGAAATGTCCTTAAACATACTTCCATTCTTCATGTGATGGCCGTACAGCACATTATGCAGGGACGAAAAATCTGCCCGATCGGCATAGTCCAGAAAAATCGTGCCCGCCGTGCTCTTCTGTCCGTTCAGGTCACGGTGCAGGTAATAATCATTGTCCTTCCCCTGAACCACCGGATAATTGATCTGAGTTCCCGGAATCTGAATCCAGGCAACGACGTCCGGATTCTGGAAATCCAGCGCTGAAAAATCAATTGCTGACACATATTCTGTCTCCTTTATTGCATTCGTCTCACCTATCTCATTTTCCACTTCTGGCACTTTTTTCTCCGGCATTGTTTCTCCCGTCGTCCCTGCTTCTGACATTCCCACAACCTGGGCAGTCAACTCTTCCTGCGCCTTCTCCTGACGCATTTCATCCCATTTATGCATTACCACCCCTGCTGTACCGAACGCCAGACAGATGACCGCTATCACAGCCGCTGCTTTCCGTGTCCACTTTTGCATCGATCCCTCCATCTTTGCCCGTGAAACGTTCTGCGCCTTTATTTATTAAGCAAATTATATATTTTTATAAATGATGTATTAATTTGCATACAAAACGAAACAGATAACAGCATAGTTTTAGGACAGCGCCATTATTTCTGGCGCCGCCCTAAAAACCTGCTCTTATAACCGGGCAATTTTTATTTTTCTATGTCTCGTCTTACTCTTCCGTCTTTTTTCTGCCCGTCATTAATACATAAGCTGCTGCCATCATTCCAATTGCCAGCAGAGCCATCGGCACATCCATCCGATCCGTATCCCCGGTCTTCGGAAGTCCTTCTGCCGGTACAACCGGCTGAGGTTCTGGTACAACCGGCGTAACCGGTTCCGTCGGCTGGGCTGCCGGTCCCGACGCGGTTGTGGTCGAAGACTTTTTACTGCCAGAACTACTTCCGCCGCCGTGACCGCCGTGGCTTCCGCCTCCGTTATTGCCTGGATTCGGGGTCGGGTTAGGATCAGGTCCCGGTTCCTGGCTTCCATGTTCTACCACATATGATACGGTCGGCTTAGGGAATTCTTCTGGCCGATACTCATTTCCACGGCTGTCTACCGGATACAGGACCGCCTCCTGATTGGTATAGAGCCCTTCATAGTGCTGGCTGCCGTCCCGGTCATATTTTCCATATGTTCCATCCGCCGTCTTTGGGTTTATCAGTTTTACGGTATAGGTCAGCTGCACCGGTGCAAAGTTTGAAACTGGTTCATTTATATACCAGGTAAACATCTCTGTCTCTGCCTTATTTCCCGCATCATATACCACTTTAAAACGATAATTCTGCGGTCCCGGTTCTCCGTCTCCAAAATACCAGGTGTTGCCCTCCTGATACATAGAAAGCGCTTTTCCCCCTACTGTCAGCTGGTCTAAGTGATCGAAATCAAAGTTATAATCCTCTTTCACATAGCCCATATAATCTTTCACAACAGAACCTTTATCAACGGCATACAAAATATCATTTTCTATACTGTCAAATGAAACCTGCTTTCCATTCGCGAGGTACCGCATGAAACTCATTCCCCACTCATAGTTACTTGCCGTTCCGGGCGGCGTAATCGGCATCGCATAGCAGTGATATCCTTCCGAAGCTGCCTGTGCGTACGCCTCGTACGAAAGATATAATGCCTTATCGATCGAATTCACATAATTTCCTGCTTCCTCCACCGGTGTAATAAGCGATGCATCCGGTTCCGTTCCATATGGATAGTCGTGTGTATCCTTCTGCTCTGAAAGTCTGGCTCCTATGCCGGTCAGCCATGCATTCCAGTCCGTCGGTGCCTGATTATTTCCATACTTGGATTTCCAGTTATCCGGTCCTGCAAAATGTTTCGGAGAATCTGCCATAAATCCCCAGGCAACCGCCGTCGGATTCTCATTAAACATATAGGTAATACCATCACTGACAACTACCAGTGTCTTGCGTTCATCTGCCACTCCTGTATCCTGGTCTAACATCGATTTACCCGCTAAAATACCTGCGTGAAGATTGGTTCCACTCTTAATCTCCTGACAAATGGCTGCTTCAATCGCCTCATATTGGGTCTCCAAATCCATAAATCCATCCGTATGCGCTTCCTTGTTAAAGAGCACTACTCCCACTTTGACCTTTGCTCCCTTTTCCTGCACTTCTTTCTTGAGGTTCTGAAGCATTTCCAATGCCTGCTCTTTCAGTCCCGTGCTGGTTGATTTATCTAAGACAAGCACCACATCACTTACCAGCTGCTCCTCCGCTGACGGCAAGGACAAAGCCACTTGAGACTTAAAATTTTCACCCAGCTGTTCTGCTGTCTTCGATTTAGAAGTTCCTCCCTCTGGAATCGTCGGAAGTTCTCCTCCCGGAATCGTATATGATACAGTCGGTTTCGAAAATACTTCCGTTTTTCCTTTTTCCTGATCGCTTCCAACCGGATGCAGCACTGCTTTCTGGTTCGTATAAAGTCCATCATACTCTTCGCTTCCGTCTTCATCGTACCGTCCATACGATTCTCCTGGATTGTTCTTCGGATTTACCAGTTTTACCGTATAGGTCAGCTGCACCGGTTCATTATTTTTTACCGCCTCATTCATCGTCCAGATGAAATGTTCTCCTCCTTCCTTATCCGACGGATCGTATTCCACCTTAAAACGATATTGAGCTGCATTCACGTCTTCATTTCCAAAATAAACGGTATTTCCATCTTCCAATTTAGAAAGCTCCCTGCCGCCAACGGTCAGACGGTCGATGCTCTTTAAGTCAAAATTGTAGTCATCCTTGACCCAACCCATATAATCTTCCACAGTCGAGTCCCGATCGACGGCATAAAGGATGTCATTTTTGATATCTTCAAAACTTACCGTTTTTCCGTCTGCCAGATATTTCACAAAGCTCGGTCCCCATGGATAGCTTTCACCAGCAGATGAACCAATCGGCATCGCATAGCAGTGATACTGTTCCTTCGCCGCTTCCAGATATGCCTCATAGGAAAGATAGAGTGCTTTATCAACGCTATTGGCACGTTCTTTTCCTTCACCAGGTGGGGTACATGGCGTTAAATCTCCTTGCTCATATGGATGGTCAAATTCATCGCCCTGTGCATCCATCTGCGCTTTGATTGTACCCAGGCGCTCGTTCCACTCATCCTCCGATAATGCTTTATTATTCCCATATTTAAGAATCCAGTTATCCGGTCCCGCCCAGGAATGTTCTGAACCATCATTCTCAAATCCCCAGGCAACCGCCGTCGGTTTTTCCCCAAAAATATAGGTAATGCCATCGCTTAAAAGCACCAGGCTCTTTCTTCCTGCTGCCACCTGCGTATCCTCATCCAGCATTTTCTTGCCTGCAAGGATTCCAGCCGAAAGATTCGTTCCGCTGCTAATATTCTCACGGATCGCTGCCGCAATCGCATCATACTGGGTTTCCAAATCCATAAAGTCAGACTTATGCGCTTCTTTATTAAAAATAACGACTCCAACCTTTACTTTTGCGCCATTTTTCTTTGCCTGCGCCTGCAGCTCCTTAAGCATCTCTAACGCCTCATTTTCCAGCTGCACGCTGGTAGATTTATCCAGCACAAACACAATGTCATTTTCCAGTTTTTCCTCCGCTGACGGAAGGGAAAGTGTTACCTGGGATTCAAAGTTTTCGTCCAGATTGGTAGCTTTTTTAGACTTCGAAATCTGCCAGTGTGGAATTTCTTCCACTTCCACTGCCGACAAAACAGCTACGTCTGTCAGACCAAGCTCCATCGCGGAAGTTACAAATGCGGCTGCGGATGCATTCTTAATGCCTACCGTTTCATATGAATCCCCCAGAATGCGTTCGAAATTGTCTTCTTCTGCTTCGTCGCCTACAATCGCCTTATTTTTTTCATTTTCATCGTTCTCATCCTCTTCTTCTTCTGCATCAGGCGGAGATGCCATTGCAGCTGAAGTCAAAAACATCGAAAAATGAGCCGAACGTGATACCTGAACTGAATCTTCGTCCTGGGCGCTGTCATTTTCTGAATCCGATGTATCTGCATCGGACGCATCCATGTCTGCTTTTTCATTCTCGTTCTCAGAATCCGGTTCCGATAAATCTTTCTTGTCATCCGCTGCTTCCGATTCTTCTTTTATTTGATTGTTACCTGCATCTGAAGCATTTTCCTGCTCCTTTACATCGTCCTCCAGAGCCGTATCCTCTTCTGTGATATCTTCACTTCCTGCCGGAACTGTACTTTCCGGTTCTTTTACCTCATTTTCTATCTCGACCGGAACCGCTTCCTCTGTCTCCAGCCCAACCTGCTTTTTTACTTCACCAAATGGCGCAACCGTCATCCATGCACTGGCTCTTCCATCCACCAGAATCCGTCCGGTGCGCTCTTTTGAAGAAGAATTGGTCATCAGGAAAATAATTTCTTCATTTCCGCTGATCGTATACTGATCCATGTCCTCTTCATCCTCTAAGCGGGCATACATTTTCAAAGTAAGCCGGTCGTTTTTCTTCTCGAAATCTGGATGCAGTTCATATAGATTTCCTTCTTCAAACAGTCCCTCGTAGGTTTCTGCCTCATCGCCGGAAAACGTAAACGCATCCTCTTTTACTGTCTTCCCTTTTTTAGCAGCATCCCGGATTGCCTGCCTGAGGACTTCTTTTTCCAATGAAAATTCCTGTCTTTCATCCCCTCCTTCGGATGTGGCAGCTGCAAATGCGGCTGTATTTGCCACGCTTGTGCTCAACATACTGCTGCACAAAAGCACTGACATGAAACGCCTTGACTGACGTTCAAACCAGCCTTGACTGTAACTTTTCCCCTTTTTCTTCGCTTTTTTCATTCTTTTTGCCTCCTGTCTTATCTATCATCAACACAGGTCCCCTTATGCAGATTTAAATACCTCCCTTCTGCACCGCTTTCACGCCATGTTCCCGCAAAAATGGCTCGTACAATTCCTCTTCTGCTTTTTTCCGCGCTGCCACCGCATCCTCAAGGTTTACGAAGGTTCCAAGGTTGTACACTTTTCCCTGAAAGCCGATCGCTGCCCGCCACCGGGAATTCTCCCGCTGGTAGACGCCTCGGTAGCCGCTTGTATTGTTTGCCGTATTTTTCTGGTTGGCGATCCGTTCCAGGCAGGTTCCGCCTACAAAATGAATCGCTTTTTTCATGTTTTTCTTTCGTGTCTCCGCCTGCAGACATCCACAGCTCTTGGTTTTTCCCGCGCACAGGCTTTCTTTGGACACCTCAATCAGGCGTCCGCAGCTACAGACACATTTCCAGTATTCACCTGTCCGTTTGGAATTATCCGCCTCTTCAAGCACTTTCAAACGTCCGAACTGACGACCTGTCAGATCGATCCGCCGACTGGACGGAAGATCCTTCCGATAGCACCCGCAGCTTTTTGTATGCCCTGTTTTCAGATGGGACTCCTCCACGGTCTTTTCTTTCCCGCAGTCGCACCGGCACAGCCAGTAATGGCGGCGGCTTTTTTCTGCCTGTTTTATCTCCCGGCAGACAGTCAGACGTCCATACCGGCGTCCCGTCAGATCTTCTCTCACATACTCCACCTCCCCGGCTGACATAATGGGAATTATGTCATATCCGACAGTTCCATTTTTTCTTTTATTTGCAAAGCTTTTGTCGAATTTTCCAGATTTTGGATAAAATATCTGTGTTATTTCAAGTACTGTTTTTAACGCCTTTGTATGTTGAAATTTTTTCTCAGAAGTGATAGACTTAATAATAAAATCATATATTTAGATATGTATGCAGATTTTTTCATTTCATGACATAATTCCCATTATGTTTTTCGTCAATTTTCCCTATCAATCAACAAACCTAATTCCAGCTGTCTGCGGCACGCTTCACGGCTGCTGATGATCGTATAACGTCTTGTCGTTTCCACGCTGCTGTGACCCAGATAGTCTGCCAGACGGACCAGATCGTGATCGCGCTCATAAAATATCTTGGCAAACAGATGGCGCAGATTGTGCGGATATACCTTGCTCGGAAGAACACCTGCTTCGGCGCAGACGGATTTCATGTCCGCCCACACATTCTGTCTGCGGACTGCCTGCCCGTTTCTTGTGACAAAGATACTGCCTCTCACAATCCGCTGCTTCTGGCAGTACTGCGTCAGATACAGCATCAGCGACTGCGGCAGCAGGATCACCCGCTGTTTTCCCTTACAGTCGATCACTACTTCCCCCTGTGCCAGCGATTCCGCTGTAATATATGAAAGCTCGCTGATTCGTATGCCCGTGCTCGCGATCGTCTGCAATATCGCACAGAGGCGTTCATCGCCGCGCTCCCGCGCCGCCTTAACTAACTTTTGATAATCGCTGCGCGTCATTTCCTGTCTCTCATCACAGAAAATCCGCTTCTGCACCCGGAACGTGCGGACACAGTATTCCTGTCTTCCGATAAAATGAAAGTAGCTGTTCAGAGACGCAAGCATCGAATTGGCGCTGGACGTTTTATAATGAGCTTGCAGATATTCCTTAAAAGATATAATTGTATTTTTATCCCAGTCTTCATCAGCAAACATCAAAAACTTTCTCACGTCCCGGCAGTATTTTTCGATCGTGTGGCTGCTTTTTTCCTGTTCTCTCAAATAATCCCTAAATCGTTCCAATTCATTTTGTGTTTCCTGTTTCAATGTATTTCCTCTCTTTCTCACGAAACTTTCTCGCGTATTTGTTTTTTCGAAGCCGTTTCTTCTTTCACAACTGTGACCACTTTTCTATTTTCTGAAAAGTAATCTTATAGTATACGCACCGGAAACAGAAATCTCGCAAAAAAAACATTTTTTCTCTTTTAATCGGATTTTTGCAGAACCAGATATCACTGCGCCCGAAATTTTTTCACATGGACTCTCTTTGATCTTCACAATAAAAACAGGACAGCCGCTCCCATATTACTCGGAACAGCTGCCCTGTTTTTTCATATATTTTCTTTTATATTCTTTTTACTCGTCCGCCCGGATCGCCCAGCGCATCTTCGTTGAGCGGGCACGCGGGTTCTGTACGCACTCCTGCGCGGACGGGCGCACCACATCTTTGGAGTATTCTTTATAGATACCGGCGCGATATCCCTCTTTGAGCGCCGCTTTCACCAGTTTATCCTCTCCGGAATGGAAGGTCAGGATCGCTGCCCGTCCGCCCGGTCGAAGCGCATTTGGAAGCTTCTCCATAAACTCATAGAGTACTTCAAATTCCTGGTTTACATCGATCCGGAGCGCCTGGAAAACACGCTGACAGGTCTTCTTGACTGTCTCCTTTTTCTCCTTTTCCGGAAGGAAATCCAATGTTTTTTCAATGATTTCACGGAGTTTCGTGGTCGTATCGATCCGATTTCCACGGCGGATCTCATCCGTGATCGCTTTTGCCAGCTCCTCGCAGTACGGTTCGTCTGAATTTTCGTACAGCATGCCCGCCAGCTCCTCACGCTCGATCGTGTCAAGGCGCTCGGCGGCGCTGATGCCTTTTTCCTGATTCAGGCGCAGGTCCAGCGGTCCATCTACCTTGAACGAAAAGCCTCGCTTCGGATTGTCAATCTGCATCGAAGACACGCCCAGATCGGCTAAAATAAAATCAAAACCACCCGCTTCTTTGGCAATCTCATCGATTGTACAGAAGTTCTGGAGACGGATTGAAAGCATGTCCTCGCCATAGCCCGCTTCTTCCAGGCGTTTCCGCGTCTTGGCGGATTCCTCCGGATCAACATCGGTCGCATACATATGTCCCTGACCTTTCAGGCAGGCCAGCATCGCCTTCGTATGTCCGCCGTATCCTAGCGTCGCATCAAATCCGACCTGCCCCGGCTGGATCTGCAAAAAGTCCAGAATCTCCTGCACCATAATGGAAATATGCATGCCTGCTGGTGTATTTCCCTTCTGAATCACGTGCTGGATCGTGTCCTGATACTTCTCCGGCTGCAACTCTTTATATTTTTCTTCAAATTTTTTTGGATATTTTCCTTTATATCTGACACGCCGTTTGTGTGGTGTCTGATTTTCCTGATCCATAAAAGCCTCCCATATCTGCTTAGATTTTCCATTGATTTTCCCATCTGTCAAATCGAAAATCATATTGGTTCAAGCATATATGGAAGGCGTTCAAATGTCAATTCTTTCTTGATTTTTCCAGATAAAACGCAGCATCATAGGTATACAATAAAGGCGTTTTGGTTGAAATGTTTCTCCGGGCAGATGTTTGCAGATGAGCCATCAAATCTTTCTGTATATAAAATACTCATTCTCCCCAATGTCTGACGCTCCTGCCTGCCCGGATACTCCTTTTCAACGTGTATAGTATGACAAATTGTGTGGTGTTTTGCATCGGCTGGATACTTGACACGGCATCCCGCTTTCAATAAAATGATTATATACCGTACATTGATGTACGATACAATCCCTTTTTAGCTAATTTATATAATTTTTACTTATTTTTCATGTAATTATACACAACTATGAGTATAAAAAATTGCACCAGAATCCTACATGACAAATATACATGATTGCACATCTTATGGATATCTAACAGGAGGTTTTATGACGCACGATAAAAAACGGCTGCTCTCGATCGGCGAGGCAGCCAAAGCGTTGGAAGTGACCCGGCGCATGATTTTAAATTATGAAGACAAGGGTCTTATTCTGCCGGATCAGAGAGACGGTATCAATGGAAACCGTTACTATACAGCAGACACCGTCTCGCGCATCTGGAGCATCCGCATTCTGCAGAATCTCGGTCTGTCGCTGGATGATATCTATGCCTATTATCACGGCACGACGGATCTGGAGCCGCTGATCACTCGTCTGGAAGATCTGCGTGACGAGATCAGCCGGAATATTGAGAAATTAAAAGAACATTCAAAAGGGCACAATGACTTTGAAATCCGACAGATAGAACTTCCCGCCCAGACCGTTTACTGCCAGGATCTGCATTCGACAGAACTTGAAGACAAGAAAGAGCAATTACGTGGCGTCTTCATCAAGGCGATCCGCCAATATGGTTCTGACACCACCCAGCATATGTTTTTCACCGAATACAACCTTTCGAATCCGGGCGATTTTACCTGCTGCATCGCCGTCCCGCCGGAAAGCCGGGGTGAACATCTCGTCACCCTGCCTCGCCAGAAAGCGCTCTGTATCTTTTATCACGGTGCCTATGAAGGTCTTCCTGTAATTGTGAAGCATCTTTGTGCGTATGCAAACAAATATCAGATTCCATTAAAGGGCACCGCCCGCCACCTCTATCTGGAGGGACCGCCCCAGCACAAAAATCCTGAGAATTTTCTGACGCAGGTAGCGGTTCTGATGGCGGATGATACCCTTTAACCAAAACTTATTTCTCTAATTTTATTATTTTAATTTCTCTGGGCGCAGCACGCATTGACCCACTCTATAAAGTTATCGACCGCGGCAGCCCGCATGGACATAAACAAAGCCCTGATCCGTATAATCCGTAAAACTCCGGTACTCCGTCAGATCCTCCTGCGCCGCATATCCCGGCGTATTGACTGGAAATACGATCGGCTCCGAACGTGCCTATCTGTATCCAGAATCACTGCCTTACACTTCAATCGCCCCAAACCGGAACGAATACAGGTAGCGCTCCGCCACCCTTTTTCCTGTCATCTGTTCTAGTGCGCGGGTATAGTAGCGCACCTGTGCCTCATAGCGGCGGATCAGAATGTCTGAATTTTCCACATAATCTGTCTTATAATCCACCAGAACCAGCTTGCCGTCCTCCTCAAAAAAGGCGTCGATGATACCCTGTATCAGAATCCGCTCATCCGAATCCCAGTCGCCCATTTTGCGCGCCGGAATACCGATGACGAACTGTTTTTCCCGGTACAGTTTCCCGGCTGCTGCCGCTCTCTGCATGCGTTTTCCCAATGAACTGGCTGTCAGTTTTGCCAGATCTGAGCCGCGCACCAACGCCGCCGCCTCGGCATCCATCCGCCCCTCAGCCGCCAGCTTCGCCGGAAATGCATTTAACTCCTGTCTCGACATTGCCTGCTCAAACGGCAACAACTGCAACACACGGTGGTACGCTGTACCGCGCGTCGCGCCGCCTTTTTCTTCCTGCTCCTTCTCCATAAACACTGGCAGCGTCGGCAGAAATACCATCTCCTCCTCTTCTTCCTCCATGCCCTTTTTCTTGAGTTCAGAAACGGACATCTTGGTGTTGAGACTCAGATCGTCCAGGTATGGGTACTGGAAATGGTAGTTGCTGCTGATGATCGATTCTATTTGCCTGATATTTTCGAGCCGATTTTGCGTGTTTGGATGATTCTCGTCATTCGACAAATGGCTGTCCTCCCCCGCCAGCCACCGCAGCCACTCTCTCGATAACGTCTGGCGTATCTGCGTGCCGATCTCACGGTCGATCTGGTCGAAAAGCGTTTCCATCTGATATGAAATCCACGGATTTTTTTCCGGAATACTCATCAAAATCCAATCCAGATACGAGGAAGCCAGCGTCAGAATCGTATACGGAATCGCCCCGTGTTCGGCTGCCACTGCGCTCCACTTCGCAATCCGATCCTCCAATTTCCGGGAGGACGCCGTCAGAATCAGTTTTTCCTTCGCACGCGTCAGCGCCACGTAAAGAACACGCAGTTCCTCGCCCAGCGCCTCCAGTTCCATCCGGCGTTTCATCACATTTTTCTTGAGCGTCGGTCCCTTGATGCGCTTCTCGCTGTCCAGATAGTCGGTTCCGATTCCCAGATCCGCGTCGATCAGAAGTTTCCCCCGCGTATCCTGCTTGTTAAAATTTTTTCCCATTCCAGCCACAAACACGATCGGAAATTCCAGCCCCTTGCTCTTGTGGATGCTCATGATCCGCACCACCGTTCCCTCGGAATCCGCCACCGGCGCCTCGCCAAAATCTGTGTTATATTTTTTCAATTTTTCAATATACCGGATAAAATGGAACACGCCCCGGTAGCTCGTCGCCTCATAGGCTGCCGCTTTCTCCACCAGCATATCCAGATTGCCGCGCCGTCCCGCCCCGCCCGGAAGCGCCGACACATAGCGGTAATAGCCCGTTTTGTCGTAAATCCGGTAGAGGAGCTCGTGCATCGGCAGGTAAACAGCTTCCTGGCGGAATGTATCCAGAAGAGTAAAGAGTTTTTGGAGTTTTCGGCGCAGGTTATTCTTTTGAATTAATTTATTTTTTTGAAAACGAAACGCATCCGCGATCGACAACTCGTCACTTTCGTCATTCGACTTCACCGGTCCATCCTCGTTCATATACTCCACAACCGCCCGGTAAAGCCCTGCATCCCGCGACCGGTCAACGCCCGCCTTATGTTCCGCCACAATCCACGCCATCTCCTCATCAGAAATGCCGCCAAACGGCGATTTGAGCACCGACGCCAGGGGAATGTCCTGCATCGGATTGTCGATGACTGCCAAAAGATTCAGCACCGTCTCGACTTCCAGCGTATTAAAATATCCCGTCCGAGACTCTGCGACCGCCGGAATCCCCTGCGTCGCCAGCACCTCGATAAATTCTTCCGCCCATCCGCTGACGCTTCGAAGCAGAATCACAATATCCCCGTACTGCGCCCGACGGTAAGCGCCAAGCTCCTTATCCCAGATCGTGATCCCCCGTTCTTTATCCGTCATCTCACGGATCTTTCCGGCGATCATGCGCGCTTCCAGCTCTCTGGCGGTGTAATCGGCTGCCTCATCATCTAACTCGGGGGATTCCGTCTCTTTCTGCGGCTGCGCCGACAAATCCACCAGCAATAGCTCCGTCTTTAACTCATCCAGGCCATCCCGCTCTTCAAAGGCTGCGCCCGGATGCAGTGCCGCATCTTCCGTATAGGATATATTTCCCAGCTTTTCCGTCATGATACGGTAAAAAATCGCATTGATCGATTCCAGTATGTGATCCCGGCTTCGAAAGTTCTGGTGAAGCTCGATCTTCTGATGCGCGCTCTCCTCCGACGTGTATGTGCTGTATTTTTCCAGAAATAATTCCGGTCTCGCCAAGCGGAATTTATAGATACTCTGCTTGACATCGCCCACCATAAACACATTCGGGCGGTCAAAGCGTTCACCGCTGATGCACTGGATCAGCGTCTCCTGAACCAGGTTGCTGTCCTGGTACTCGTCCACCAGAATTTCGTCGTACTGCACGGCGAGCTCATCCGCGACTGTGCCTGGTACGCGCACTGTCCAGGCATTTTTCCCTTGCATCTGATCGGTTTCTTCTGCACTTGAAGTTTCCTCCGCCTCAGAACATTCTGCTTCCGGTTCTGTCAGGATCTCCAGCGCAAAATGTTCCAGATCATGAAAATCCACCACATTTTTCTCTTTCTTCTTCGCCCTAAACCGCCGTCCAAATTCCTGCGCCAGCTCCAAAAGTTCCAAAATCCGCTCTTTTCCAGCTTCCATATCCGTAAGCATCTGCTCCGGGGAGGCAAACAGGTACTCTCCTTTTAACTTTTCAACTGCTTTTTTGACCCGGCTGCGGCAGTCGGAAACAAGCGCCTTTTTCTCCGGATCGACCTCCCCGTTTTTGCCGCGGATCGCCGCCAGACGCGAAAACGTAAATTGTTCCAATGCCTCCGAGATCGTTTCAAACGAACCGGCTGCCCCACAGACTGCCTCCGCATGGCGCAGATCTTCCTCAATCATCGGCAGGTACGGCATCGGTCCCCCCGTCTCCTGGCAGATCTCCCACGCCTCCCGAAGCTGTATTTTCCACTCCTGCGCCTGCAATGCAATATCACGCAAAAGGAACTGCATCCACTCCGTCTGCTCCAGCTCTCCCTGTTCGGTCAAGAGCAGCTCCTCACGGCATTTTTCATACCACGCATCCGGCCACGGGTTACTCTGGGCGAAATTGTAGACCTGCATCACATACTCGGCAATTCCACCGTCCGCCTTGCCCGTCGCATACGCGTCCACAAACTCCTCATACCGTTTCCCGCCGTCGCGGTAATAATCTTCCAGCAGCCCATCTATCACATCAGCGCGCATCAGAAGCATTTCGCCCTCATCGCCGACCCGGAATGCCGGATCGAGGTCCAGCCGGTCAAAATGTTCCCGCATGATATGCAGGCAGAAGCTGTCGATCGTCGTGATCTGGGCAAACTGAACCAGAACTGCCTGCTGCTGGAGATGTTCGTTTTCCGGCTCCGATTCCAGTTTTTTCTCAATCGCCGCCTGGATCCGCTCCCGCATCTCCGCCGCTGCCGCCCGGGTAAAAGTCATGACAAGCAGGCGGTCTATGTCCTTCGGGTTCTCCCCCTCCGTGATCATCTGGATGATCCGCTCAACCAGCACCGCTGTCTTGCCGCTTCCGGCCGCTGCCGACACCAGGAGGCTTTTCTCCCGCCCCTCAATCACCTGCTTCTGTTCCCTGGTCCAATTTACTGCCATTTCTCGCCCTTTCCTTTTTCATGACTGGTTCATTCTTTCATTCCCACAGTCACAGCCAAACACAAACTTACCGTTCCGTTTCCTTATCCTTTTCTTCCATCTTCCCCCATATCTCCTCCGGGCTCAGCTTATCAAAACGCCGGAACTGGTAGCCGTCCGTTTTCAAATCAAATCCGCACACACTGTGGTACGGGCAATAATCGCACGCCGTTTTCTGGCCGTTTTTGTACGGCGACGCCGCAATGTTTCCATCCAGAATCTCCCGCCCCATATGCTTCATTTTCCGGTTCACATACGCGCCCAGCACACGGAATTTTTCTTCCGCTGCCGCCTGCGAACGCCGCTCAACGATCGCCTCATTTTTAATCGAAACCGGCACAACATCCGAATCCGCCGTCGCCTCCTCGCCCAGCCGGTTATCCAGATGTGCCAGTACCTCCCGATCGCCGTTTACCAGCCCGTTCATCCGCAGTGCCTTCAAAATATCGGCATTCGTCTCCTCCTCCGACTCCACCGGCTTGCGCTCCACCATCGGATCCTCGATATGATAATAGAAAAGCCCCGCTGGAACCACCGTTTTATCCGGGTATTCCCGCCCGATCTTCTCCATCGCCGCATCCATGTAGACAACCAGCTGCAGCTGCAATCCATAATAAATATCCGTCAGGTCAAATTTCGTTTTTCCCGTCTTGTAATCAATGATCTTAAGGTACAGCCGGTCGCCATCCTCGCAGAGATCGATTCGGTCAATCCGCCCGCGCAGATGGATCGCCTCCTCGCTTGAAAGCGGAATCCGCATCGCTCTCAGGTGATCCATCGGTGAAAAACTGACCTCAAACCCGGCTGGCTCAAAATCACCTTTTTTTAGCTGTTCCGTCAGTGCCCAGATCGTCCGATCCGTGATCCGGTATACCTTCCGTTCCAGATACTGGTTCCGGTACGAGCTTCCCAGAATCGCATTGCCGTATTCCTCCGTGACCGACGCCACACACTCCGCCACCATTTTCTGGCGATCTTCCTCCGAAATGCCGGAAAACCGGCGATTTTCCTCTTTCATCCGCGTGAAATACATGTCGATCGCCGCATGGAACAGATTTCCGATATCCGACGGGGCAATCTCGTACATCTGCCGTTCCGACAATTCCAGCCCATACGAAAGAAAATGTGCATACGCACACGACGCATACAGCTCCATACGCGTCACACTGCCCCGCAGAATCGGACTATAGAGCGCCCGCGCCGCCGCCTTCCCGATGCCCGTATCCTGATAGGTATAAAATGCAGCATCCGAGAGCGCCTGCATTTCATCCCGGTACGATTTGGCCTGAATAAAGTATCGGTACAGCGATATAAACTGGTCATTTTCCCCGCTTTTTTCATCCTGCAGTCCCCGAAGCACCCAGCTCATGCCAAGCTCCGGCGACCAGAGCGCTTCCTTCTCTTCCTCCGGCTGTTCCAGACGTTTCTCCGGAAATAATTTAAGCAGCTGCAGCATCAGACTCGAAGGACGCATCGCTTTTCCCTCGGCAGAGGACGCCGCACACGACAGATAGAGATAGTCCGACGGCTTTGTCAGCGCCAGATAGAGATAAAATCGCTGCAAAAAGCTTTCCTCCCGCGCGGTCGGCGCCAATTCTACCTGCATTTCCCGCAGCGCCCGGCGATCCGCCTCCGAAAGGATCCCGCCGCGTCCCGAAACAGACGGCACTATCCCGTCATTGACTCCAGCAAAAAACAACACTTTTATATTGGAAAGACGGGTTCGCGTGATATCGCCGACCACGATCCGGTCCACGACCGCGGGGATCAGTCCTACCTTGATCTCCGCAAAACCGGCGTCCAGAATCTCTGCATACTCCCGCTGTCCCATGACCTCCTCGCCGAGAAGCGCCACAATCCGGTCAAACAGGTCCATCACCAGCCCATACACCTGCCCGTACTCCTTGGCAAGACTCATATCGCCCATTTTTTCAAACTGCTGCGCCATCGCCGCCAGCTTCTGCTCCATCTCAAGTGCCTCGAGAAAATGGACCAGCGCCTCCGTCCGCTCGCGCACCGTTGCTTTGCGGTTGGAAAACACCTCCCGAAGCGGCAGAAATGGTGTGACAACCGCCTCGCGGAACTGATTTAACTCATCCAGATTGATAAGCTCAGCCCCCCGGTACACGCACTCCCATGTGCTGTTCCACCGCTTAAACCCGCGGATTCCAAGCGCAATCACATAATTTTCCGCCTGATAGATCACTTCCGGTGAAAGCCCCGCAAGCGGCATCACCAGCCCTGTTTTCAGAAATCGAAACACCGATTCATAGGAAAAGCCCGATTGCAGCACCTCCAGCGCCGCCCGGATTAGTTCCACCATCGGGTTACTTAAAATATTTTTCTTATAATCAATAAAACACGGGATCTGATTCTTCTCAAACTGCCTCAGAATCTCCCGCGAATATGTCTCCAAGTCGCCGGTAATCACCGCGATCTCCCGGTAACGGATGCCCTCCGATGCCACCAAACGCCGGATTTCTCCGCATAAGAAAGAGATTTCCGCCTGCGGGGTTGCTGCTTCAATTAGACGCAGGCTTTCCCGACCGTGTTCAGCCGCAGCCCCGCTTTCGTTCCCGCTCCCAGAATGATACACCTTTCCTCTATATCGGAACAATTCATTTTCAATAAATCCCAGTTCCGGGCTGTCCTTAAATCTCCACATTGGTTTTTCTTTCAACAAAATATCCTCATCCCGGCTGCATCCGGCAGCTGCAGCACGGTCAATCAGACGGCAGACGGTATGACGGCTCATGTAAAAGAGCTTCTGCTGCACGCTCTCGCGGTACGGGTTGTCCTCCGGATCCATCGTGACCGTCACGATCACCTTCCGGCAGCACCGGAATAAGAGTTCCAGAAGCTCATACTGGATCGGCGTAAAGCCTGTATAGCCATCCAGCGTCACAACGCTGTCGCGGATGAGCTGTGACTGCGGCAGCACCCGGCAGAGAAGGCTTAAAATTTCTTCTTTTACGATCACTTTTTCCTCGGTATACGCCTGGAATGCCCGGTATAAAACCTGCATATCCAGAAGCTTCTGGCGCAGCAGCGGGCTTTTCGTCTCCCCGATCAGCGTCTCCAGCTTTTCCTCCGTGATGCCGTACTGGAAAAACTCAGACAGCATCGATTTGATCTCGCTGATAAAGCCCGCCTTGTCCAGATGCCCTCCAAACAGGTGCAGATTTCCCCGGACGCCCGATGAGACGCGCCGCAGAACCATCGATTTTCCCATATCATCCAGCACCGCCAGATTTTCAATCGCTAGTTCCTCAAACACCCGGTATGCCAGACGCTCAAAACTGACAATATCGATATTCATCACGCCATGGTTCGGATGCAGCATCACGATCTCTTTCTGCGTCTGCATCGTAAACTGTTCCGGCACCAGAGCAAAAAAACGTCCGTCCGGCTCTTCCATCGACTGACGGATCAGATTTTCATACAATGTCCGTGTCTTTCCCGAACCGGAACCACCGATTATAAATTGCAATGACATAGTTTTCCCTCTGTCTTTCTGTCTATGTTTTCTGTCAGATACCAAAGCACTTCCGCCCGGATGCATCCCGGATTCCCATTTCTTCCCGGTATTTCGCCACGGTCCGCCGCGACAGCGTGATCCCCGCTTCCGCCAGTTTTTCTGACAACACGCGGTCGCTGAACGGCTTTCTCGGATTTTCCGTTTTGATCAGATGGCGGATTGCCTCCCGCGGATCTTTGCCTGTTTCCATCCGATTCACCACTTCTGCCTGAACCGCCGTTTCTTCCTGATTCGCCGCCTCTTCCCGATCTGCCATTCTTCCCTTATCCGTCATCCCGAATCCCCCCGCAGCCATGTGTCTTGAAAAGAAATATGACAGCGGAAAGATCCCCCAGCGGCATTGCAGATATTTTTCACGCACTGTCCGGCTCAGCGTCGGCTCGCTGACCCCGAGCGATTTAGCCGCCTGTTTCTGCGTCCACGGAGCCAGTTTTCCACTTCCTTTTGCAAAAAACTCCCCCTGTACGCACAAAATCTCTTCTGCCAGCCGCGACAATGTCTGATTGCGCTGCCCAATGCACTGGCAGACCCATTCAGCCTGTCGGATTTTTCCCTCGATGTAGTCCTTCGCCTCCGTCTCGGTATCTTTCTGCTTCATCAATGACAGATAATACGGATTGATGGCAATCTGCGGCAGTGTCTCATCGGAAAGCTGCATTTCAAATCCGTGTTCCGTCTGTGAGATAATTATATCTGGTACAATATATTTATCATAGCTCTCATCCCCATATCCGCTTCCCGGTTTGGGATTCAGCTCCCGGATCCGCGCTGCTGCCAGAAGCACTTCCTCCAGCTTGCAGGAGCATGCACGGGCAAGCTGCTTCATCTGGTTTTTTCCCAGCAGATCCAGATGGTTGGAAATGATGCGTGCCGCCAGAATTTCGGTTCGCATCGTTCCATTCTGAACAATATCAATCACCGCGCCGCCGTCTTCTGCCAGGTAAGACAGCTGCATCAACAGACACTCCTTCAGCGACCGTGCCCCGATCCCACACGGTTCCAGCCTGCCAAAATTTTTCCAGATCCGTTCTCCTTCTGTCTCCTCAATTCCCAGCCCAGCGCAGAGTTCTCCAAAATTCACGCTGAGATATCCGCTTGCATCCAGATTTTTGATCATATAGCGGAATATTTTTTCTTCTCTTTTCGTCAGATGCAGCATACACGCCTGTTCCAGAAGTGATTCCAAAAGCCCCTCCTGGCTTCGTCCCGGCTCTAATCGCCCCGCCTCTTCTTCCTCATCCTGATAATAGGTCTGGTTCTGGCGGTCAAGGCTGGCAAGTTCTTCAAATCTGCGGATTTTCTCGTTCAGCTCTCCATTTTCTTCCAGCCGTCCGTTCTCCGGCTCCCGCTCTTCCAGATCCACCACCGGATTTTCCAGCGCCATCTCTTCTATGTACTCTTTCAGTTCTATCTGCCCCATCTGAAGAATATTTGCGGATTGTATCATTTTCTGGGACAAGGTCTGTTTGAGCTTTAACTCCTGTTTCAGTTCCATCGTACCACCCCTGAAAAGATGTAAAACGCCCAGATGCCTCGCCGTTTCTGCCTGCGAAGTACCTGGGCGTCCTGTCTTTTGCCTGCCTAATTACTGATCCAGCTCATCCTCGCCGACCAGCTCATCATATTCCTGCTCGTCCAGAAGCTCGTCAAACGCATCTGCCACGATCTCATACTCATCGTCGTCCTCGATGTTTTCCAGGTTCGGCTGTCCGTTCTCATCCTCGCTGTAACGGTACAGATATACCTCGCCATCCTCTGCCTCGATGTCATCCATCGGAAGAAGGGCAATATAATCCTTACCGCCTGCCGGGAAAATCGTCAGAACAACACACTCAATCTCTCTGCCGTCATCCAATGTCAGGGTCACAGTCATCTCCTCGCCGTTGTCAATCTCTTCCTGCGTCATATTCTTATTATCTGCCATATTTTACCTCTTTCTTTTCTATGCCTTTTCTACGTCCCACAAGATCCGTTGGCGGAATCCTGTCTTGACTCCACTGTATCAGAGTATTCTGTAAAAATCAAGACTTGACTTCCTCATTGTCCTCTTCATCTGCCGCCTCGTTACTGTTCACGCATACGTACCCAGTAACGGAATTTGCCGTGGCTTCGCATTTAAATACGGCAAATTCCTGCTGC
>ERZ839741.1983-NODE-1983-length-20211-cov-3.258484_pt1 | contig 20211 bp, 30 predicted proteins | sample MGYA00519880_ERZ839741 | MGnify/ENA primary metagenome ERZ839741 (study PRJEB31850, sample SAMEA3708851) | human gut metagenome | biome: human gut; feature: human-associated habitat; material: faeces | place: China | collected 2014 ...
TGGATACAAAGATATTAGATTTTAAGATACAAAGTGGGCGAACCCCGTTACCGTTGCAGTAGTAATTGTCGTAGATGCCACCGGACGGGGAAACAACCCGAAGCCATTTACCATCATTATTACAAGGTGTGCTGTCTGGTGTAAGTGTCCACCACCATTTACTCCTATTCGGCAGGAACTTTCTATACTTCCGGTATTCATCCACAGAAATAAGCGAAACATAATCTCTACAAGTTCCATATTCCGTCTGACCATCTAACGAAAGTAAATTGCGTTCAAACTCGACCAGCGAATCCACTCCCAACTCATTTTCAATCTTTTTGCGGAGATCAGTGTTTAACTCATTTCTCAAATCACTGGATTTCCAATCGTTGCAATTATCATCAAACTTTCTGTCTCTTCCGTAAAAATCTTCCGAAATTGCAAAATATCCATTTTCAAGCTTGTCCAGCACCAGCCAGTTAATACCGGCAACTTCAATCGTCTTTCCGATTTCCGGCTTCTGGTATTTTTTTCTTAACTGCTCAAAAACTTCATTAAGATTTTTAAGGTTTTCTCCGAATTCTTTTAACGTCATCATGTTTTACTCCTCCTCAACTTTGGATACAAAGATATTAGATTTTAAGATACAAAATGGGCGCACCCCGCCACTGCGGCCGTAGTTACTGAGGTTGAAGTCACCGGACGGAGAAACAACCGCTACTGAATACTCCCATCCTCTTTCTTTCGTACTCCAAGATGTGCAAGTCCAGTACCAATCCGGAAGGTCTTTGTTTACAAGCAGATCATTGTATTCACGTGCTTCGTCAAATGTCAGAGGTCTTACTTTTGTCAAGAGTTTTCCAAATACTTCCTGTCCATCAGCTGTTACTAATCCGGCTTCATTTGTACAAATATTTTCTCCTCCGAATTCATCAGAAAACTCATTGAGAATTTCGCCTTCGCACAGTTCTCTTAATGATGATTTCCTGTAATCTGTACAATCATCATCAAATTTCACATCTTCACGATATAAGTTTTCTGTAATAACTACAGTGGAATCTTCTTTCTGTTCCAGTACAATGAATCGCCCGATACCTGTATCAAACTTTCCACCAACCGGAATGTCTTTCAGCATCACTTTGTTTTTCCGGTCTTCTTTTTCGATAGCTGCTACTAATTTCTTAGCTAATTCCAATATATTGCTTTTGCTCATTTTTACTTTCCTCCTGTTTCTTCTGCTTTAAGTATTCAAAATGATCCGCATAATGTGGTTTCCGTTTATAACCCTCAATAGCCTGTTCCTGTCTTGTCACAAAGTCACCTCCGAACATCGTTCTTTTTGCTACGTCTTACTATTCTCCGCTTTTTCTTTGTTTCTCCTGGTAATTCAGCTTTAGAACTCGCCCAACTACAGTCTGCCAAAGGGCAGATAAAACAGTTTGGATAAGTGCATCCATCCGGTTTTCCCATATTCTTCCTCCTATGTAATAAGCTTTCTCTCTAGATCATTCATGTCATAGTTCCGGCCATCGAAATTATTAAATCCTTTTTTCTCCTGTACGCTATCCTCGTACTGTCCCTCAGACACTTTTGTAAAGTTGTTTGGCAACACGAACCAGTCAAATGTTATCTTCCAATTCTTCACTTTCCCTTGTAAGTACTTGCTTTTCTTCACGTTGTCCACAGCTTGCAAGACTTCTTCCAATCCGTTGCTTTCTAACCTCGCTTGCAAATTCTGATATCTTTTCGAAGTCTTTTCTATCTTCTTTACGGGTTTTATCCCGTAGCTTTCCAAATCATTCCAGGATTTTATCACAGCTTCAACGGATCCATCGTCTTTCTCCGGCTTTTCTTTCTGCATTATCGGCTTATCTTTTTTTTCATTCTTCTGTTCGGTCTGGTATCTTGCGTAGTTATTCACCGTGTATACGGTATATCGGTTTGTTGTTTTGCATGTAATCTCACCTGTTTTTCTCAAATGTGAAAGTGCTGTCCTTAATTCGCTCTCAGACAACCCTGTTTCTTTCGAAAGAACGGATATCGAAGAGACAAATGATCCCCTTTTGATTTCTTCTCCTCGGAAGCTTGCATCTTTCCAGTTGGCTTTTAACAACATGTGTAAGAATAACCGACACGTCTTTATATCTGGATACCAGTCCCATTCCAGTATTTTTCTGCTAAGTTTTATGTAATTCTCGCTCACACCTCTTCAATATCCACCTCAATTCTCGGATTTTTCTTATCAACATAGAATTCATCCGTGAATCCAACTATGTTTTTCCATCCATCGTCCTGTAAGACTTTGGTATCTACTAATGCATCTTGGATACACTTTCGCCCAAATGCGCTCACATTATCCAAATCCCGTCTCTTGTCCGGCTCATACCATCGGTAGTGCATCCGTACTTTTCTTGTTATTCGCAATCTTCCGAATTGCTCATATATAGCTTGCATCACACGGGATTCATTATCTTTCTTCATATCCGCTCCCTTGTACCTGTTGGTATTCAGTGCCCGGATATAATCATTCATGTTGTTCATTTTGCCTTTCACCATCAAAATGTAATGCATTGTAATCCCTACCTATCTTTTTCCAACTCTCAAACGTCTGCTTCATGCAGAGCCGTTTATACTGGATCGCTCTGGCTCTATGTAATTCTTTCCCAATGTATTCATGGAATGCTTTTTCATCTACCGGATCACCCGGAATCGGTCTGAATACGCCATCTCCAATATTCACAATACAGTCACCATTGTTATTCGCATGCTCTATCATTCTTCGAAAGATTCTATCAACATTCATGTTGCACGGACGTTGTATTGCGTTTCTATGTCCATCCGGTATTCGAATAAAATAGCTTTCTGCCGTCTCTCTATTCTTTCCCAAACGCTTTTTCTCCTTTCTGCCGGAGTGTGGCTTCTCCGGCCGTGATACAATATCTTGTGCTGTGCATATCGAATGGGTGAGATGATATGCGTTAGAACCTGTTAATAGTTCCTTTTGCCACATGAATCTATATTTATTTAGTTACAACCTGTTCTTTCCGAACACCTGTATGAACTCTTCTCTTGTTCCGTAGTGTTCTTCAAAATATCTCTGTGCCATTTGCTTAAGTTCTAAGTCCAACCCACTGTTTGGGTTCCCGTGTACGCTCTCGGGCGTAAATTCATGTAAATGTGGTGCTAACGGAATCACAAATCCGTATTCTTCCGATTTTTTTCTGTACGGACCATAGAAAATGTGGTGTCTGTGGCAGTTTGGGCTTCCTGTAAAGTAGCAGTGTTCCATATCGTCAGTGAATACACTTTTAAGTCTTTTCGCCAATCTTCATACCCCATCTTTCTTTCATCTCTTGAATCTGGTTCGGTGTCATTGTCTCTATTCCAAGTTCTTTCGCTTCGTACACAGTCCCGTCAATCAGTTTTGACATTTCATCGGTATCGTAAGTATGTGAACCTCGCATTACCAGATTCACCCGGAATACTTTTCCTTTCTGATTGGTGGTTGTCCTAGACGTAGGTTGCAGATGAACAAATTCCACATTGTATGCGTCTATATCATCGTCCAATGGGAGCGGAACTAATGCACCGTTAATGGTTTCGTACTGTCCGTATTCCGCTATTAGCTTATTCTTTATGTACACCTTGCTGTTCCCGGTCACATCTGCAATCTTTCCAACCAGTACATGAAAGTAAGAGTTTGCATCGAGACTTCTTTTTTTCTTGTATGCCTTAATCGTTATTGTAATCTGCTTACCTCTAAGGTTCTCAAATGCCTGTCTCGCGTCTTCGTTTAGCGTTAGACTGGCTTTTTGCTTATTGGTGGCAAAATCCACCGCCAAGCTATCAAAAGTACCTGTATAGTCCATTTACACACCAAACATCTTTCTGGCTTCTTCCTGATTATCACGGAACCACCCGTACTGCTGTTGCGTCAGATCTTCAATCTTCTGTGCACTGTATCCGGCTATAGCCTTTACTTCATCAATTTTGTTTTTTTCAAATATCTTCCGAAGTTCTTTTATCTGCCCTTGTGTAATCTTTCCGTCATTGGCTTTCTGTTCTTTCTTTCCACCGCTCTTTTTATCGGCTCCCGTCTGCTGTGCGTATTCGTTCGTTTCAGGATCCTTTACATCATCCAGAAGAAATAATGCGTTCATGGCGTACTTTCTGGCGTAGCTTGATGCGGATCCAGTAACCTGTGATTCGTCCATCTTCGGTTTCGTCTCCGGCTCCCGTGCATACGCCGGAACAGATATTTCTCCACCATTTTCGCAGTCGATAAATGTTGCTGTCGATTTCACGTATACTCTTCCGGCTATCTCCACGATTTCATCTTTCAGCGTAAGAGATACATTGTATTCCCTTGAATATTTCTTGAACTCATTCAAGATACTCTCTGCGCTTCTGTAATCGTATCCACCAAAATCGTTATGTTTGTCTTTCGGTACATCCATTCTTGTCTGGATCTCGGAAAGCTTCTCTGTGATATCAAGTTCACGTTTGCTCTTTTCTTCTGCCATTACACATCTTTCCTTTCAAAGTAAACGCCTAGAGAAGTTAATGCCATTTCAATCTCTTCCAGTTCTGCATCCGTAGCCTTAACCGTAAATACTACCGTCTTCGAATCTTCCGTGGTGAGTTCCGCTGCTTTCACTTCGTCCACCGTCTTAATCTGGTCGATGGCTTTCTGTTCCGCTTCTGCCTTAAGTCTTTCCTCTTCACGGATTCTGGCACGTTCTTCTTCTCTTACCCTCTCACGTTCTCTTTCGAGTTCACGATCACGTCTTTCCTGTTCCTCTTTCTCTTTTCTCCGTAAGATTTCCGCTTTTTCCTGTTCGTAACGGTTAATCATCTGGATAGCAAGAGCAAGGTTGTTGTTCTCCATGTACAGGTTCAACGCCTGTTCCTCTTTTTCAGACTTCATAGCCTTAATGGTTGCGATATCCTGTCTGGTCTGCATAACCTTTAAGTTTATCTCTTCCCGGATAGATTTCATTGTGGTGGATGTATTTGTCCACTTCTCACCGTAGATTTTTTCCAACGGCATGTAGTCATGTAGTTCCTCTTCCACCAATTCGTTGTACAGGTTCTGGATTTCTGCTTTTTTCTCTTCTACACGCTTCGCTTCAAACTCTTTCACATGTCCGTCAATCAGTGCGATAGGTTTATCAATCACTCCGATCAGCTCTTTCACCTTGCCCTCGAACACTTCATAAGGCTTCATGTACTCTTTCTTCACTTCAACCTTGCGGTCGTTCACTGCCTTTCTCAGCTTTCTGAGGTCTGCCAAATCACCTTTGGCTTTCTGCTTGTCTTCTTCCGCAAACCGCTTTGTCTCATACACTGCCATCTCTGTTTCAAGAGATTTTTTGATGTCCTCAAAGTTTCCGGTGATAACCCCCATCGTCTGATTTATTGTCAATTCCAATTTCTGCATCTCGTTTACCTCCTAAAGTACTTTCACGATTGTTTTACACTTATTTTTTTCTGCCACCTTGTCGGCAAGCTTATGCACATAAGCCTTGTCCATATCTGTTTCATAGGCATATGCCCCGATACGGTATTCCAAGTCCGGTTTGCAGATCATCCATATCTCTGCCATCTTCTTTCCCTCCTGTGATCTCTTTCACACATTCTTCACATAGCGTCTGTCCGTCAAATGTGTATAAGCTGTCACCACTGTATACAGGTCTTCCACAGCATGTGCAGTATTCCTGTTTTTCTTCTTCCGGCTCCGGCGGTATGGTCTTCCAATGGTCATAGCCTTTAATGCTTTCCATCTTCATCCCACCCCATTAACTTTAAAATCATGTCTCGCTCAACATAGCTGCTTTTGTGGACAAATCTTTTCAGTGTGTCCAGTTGCGCTTTCTGGTAGGCGTATTTCTCAACAACTTCTCCGTAATCTTCAACAACGTCTGCTACCGCATCCATTACGCTCTCTAAGCTATCTTTTTTCTCTTCTCCCATGTTCAAATCTCCTTTCATGTGTTATAATTTTCTTGAATGTTTTTCTGAGTGCTTGATTGGATTTTCCATCGGCACTCTTTTTTATACGCATCCGGCTATCATAACCGCCAATGCGTATAGCGTTATCACAAGTGCTATCCTGTAGTAGTTAAGCTTGTCTTCCATGTGCTACCTCCTACCCGATCATAAGTGTCAGCATTGCAATGAATGTTACGAACCATAAGCAACGCCAAAAAACTATTTTTCTTTTCAGCTTGCGGATAATCTCTGTTGCCATTGTCATGTGTGCTTTTCCTCCTGTTCTTCAGATTTGCGAATTACAGGAGAATGTGTTATAATTAACCTGTATTCGCTAAGTGTTCTTTAGCGGTACACCGCCCTGTCTGGTATGCCAGTACCAGCGGGGCACTTTTTATGTCCCTTTTATCGTCAGACCGATTGTGTCTGACATATATCTATATTCTTTTTATTCTTATTCTTCTTTATATTCTTCTATTGTTGTCAACTGGCTTGCGAATTGATTGTTAATGGATTGTTGTGTGGCTTGCGACCAGTTACCGTTTTTCCCTTATTTTTCAAGGGTTGTGGCTTGCTAAGTTGCTTGCGATTTGACCAAAAATCAACTACAATTTTCACATTTACCGTAACAATAATTTGAATACATTGAAAAATAAATATTTTTAGGCTTTTTTACTGCCTTTCGTACCTGTTTTTTTCACCTTTTTATGTACGTTATTACCGCCAATGATGTTCCCATTTTTGTCAAGTTCGTCCCAAACATAGCGTCCTTTGCCGGAGTTTCGCCACTGTGAAAAACCTCTCAATTCTCCGTAGTCAAGCCATTCTTTTATGAGTTTTACATGGCTATCTAGCATACACTGAACGGTAAATTCCATTGTTGTGCCAACCGGAACGATCTCTGAACATGCAAGGGATATTCTTTCTCCCTGTGGTGTATTTGCCCGGAGCGGTCTCTGACACGTTCCCATATCCCCGTCAAAAATCAGAGGTATTTTGCGCTCTTTCACAAAAATAAGACCGTCAATCTCCTTTTTGTACGCCTTGATTTTTGATGATTCACTACCTTTAACCTTGCGGAGCATTCCGCATGAATCTTTGAACATTCCTTTTACCTGGTAGTCATATACGAACGGTTTCCCGTCTTCACTTTTGTGGAAAATCGTCATTGATTTCTCTTCTACTGCATCCACACCAAGTGTTGCTACTTCGTCCTCGCGGGACGGTGCGTCCGGTGCTTTGGATGCAATATAAGTCCGGTGAATCTCCTTATCCGCACACTGAGAACCTAATACTTCCTCAGTGAACGTTATTCTCACTTTTAATTCTTTCATAATATGTTTTTCTCCTTTTCAATTTGTTTTGGTGTCATTGCTGCGCTGTGCTGTTCTTCTCCCTTTCTATTCTTCTCCTCTCCATTTCGCAACTGGGCTGTTCCCTGCGCTTCCGTTTCAGAGCTTCTCTTTTCTAATCTCTGCCTATCTTTTCCATCTCAGTTACATTCAGTGCTTAACATTTCAGCTCCATAGCCTCTCAACTCTTGGCTCTTCCATTGCATTTCAGTTCAATACTTTTCTTTTCCTTTCCGTATCGTCACATCCCTGTATTTAATTGTTATGTACTCCGGCACCCCTTATGTTTTCTTCGCCGGAGCGTCCGGCTTCTTTTCTGCTTCATCTGCCAGACTTTCTACTTTTCCAAGAAAATAACCTTTGTCAAATTCAGATAAGGAGGAAAAACCTTTTATCACCCGTTCCACTATGTAAGCATCCAAACCAATTCTTTTAATCTCTGGATGCTGTTCAATTAGAACATCATCAAATCCTTTGAATGTGCATGGCCGGCTTTCTTTTTGCTCAACGCTTAGAAGTTCATTCAACTTTTTACAGGCTTCATCAAATGGAATTTCAAAGTATTCTCTTCCATTTGGAGTGTGTTTTCTGTGATTGCAGTAATGTCTGTGCATTTCTCTTTCTATGTCAAATGGATTGCTCAAAAATTCACTTGCATAGATTCTTCTAACCTTGTACGGTATCTGTTTTGCTCTACGTTCCACATTTCCAGAAACGCCTATCTTTACAAAGCCGTCACACTCCATCACATAAACTCTTTGATTCACTTTTTACCTCCTAACGTTTTTTAAATCCTATATTTTAGGATTCTCTATCCACAAAAATAAAGTCCATAGGAATACCAGAAAGTTCACTGATGATTCTTAACTGACTTAAATCTGGCTCTGTTTTACCTAACTCCCAATTAGTTACAGTTGCCGGAGAAACGCCCACTTTCTCAGCAAATTCTCTTTGTTTCAGCTTCGCATTAACTCTACATGCTGCTATGGAAATCCTCGGAACTTTGTAAGTCTCTACCATTTAGGTTCCTCCTTTCTTTATCTTATGCCTGTATTATAATCCTATTTTTTCGTATTGTCAATATAACAATTTAATTTTTTAGGATTCTTGTTGAATTTTTTAGGATTCTGTGATACTATAATAAACGTAGAGAGGAGGTGTTAACATGACCGAGGAGGAACAGAGAAAAATCTTCGCAAAGAACCTAAACTACTACATTTCCAATAGTGGAAAGCAACAAAAGGAAGTTGCTGAAGCGTTAGGATTCCCCCAAACAACTTTTAATACTTGGTGCACTGGCAAGATAATGCCGAAGATGGGAAAGGTACAGGCAATAGCTGATTACTTTAAGATTTTAAAATCCGACTTGATTGACGATAAATCATTCAAGGAACCATCAGAAGAATTTCTTGAGATTGTAGCAAAATTAGGCGCAGACGATGAACAGTTTCAGAAAATTATAATTGATTATTATCACATGAGCACAGACAGAAAAAAAGTTTTTTGCGAGTTTTTCAACACTTTCGTTTCTGGCAACTAAAAAGGAAAAGGGGACATTAAGTCCCCTTTTCCTTTTCTTCTCTATAGCACGCTTTGACAAAATAAAATACCAGTTTTAAATATTTTTCGCTTGTCATTGCGGTTACTGCTTCAAGAATCCGAGTTTTGTAATATTCTTGCTGTTTCTTTTCGTCCACATAAATCCCTCCAATATCCCGACACGTCATTCCAGTAGCGATTACCTACATTATAGAACATATGTTTGTTATCTGTCAATGTTTTCGCTGATAGCATCTTTTACTATAAGATAGATGTACCTCATTAGGCGGGGGTCACGGATGCCTTTTATCATCCGCTTGATTTCGTTTTCATAAGTATCCGTCCATGTTTTGTTGCTCTTGCTGTTCATTTCGTCCTTTCCCATTAGATTACCTCCTATCAATGGCTTGACAAGTGCCATTTTTGTTTTATAATAATACATTGTAATACCTACATAGATTATAACTCGAAACTATAGTCAAGATGTTGGCCAAAATATCGTATTTTTCTTACAAAAAGAATGAAAAATAGCCAAGATATTAGCCTTTTCGACAGGATGCGACGTAATGCTAACGAAAAATGAAATGTTGGATAACTTTGCACATAACATCGAAGAAGAGCGGAAAAACCTTGATTTTACGCAAGTTCTCTTTTCTAAGATGTTGGGTGTATCTGTGTCCACATACAAAAACATCGTTTCACGGAAGACTAATAATCTTGACGTTTTCTTAGCACTAAGGTTGTCGCAACTAACGCATAAACCTATCCCTGATCTCTTAGGGTGTTCTTCAAAGGAATACGAGGTATTGGGAAAGTACAGGCAATTGACTGACAGACAACGTGCGTATATTCTTGGCAAGATGGACTATGAAATCTCTATGAAAGTGTCGGAAACGGATCCCGAAAACATGTTGGATGTTCTATGCCCCACTGGTGAGATGGCTGACGGTATGATATTGGATTCCTCACACGAAGAACGGATATACTGCCCGGAATACATAAAAAAGTACGGTGAGACGTTACATTGTGGTATAAAGATAACGAGCAACCACTTGCTCCCTGTATATGTAAAGGGTGATATCATTTGCATATCCAAAAGAGTACCAAGAAACGGTGATACCGTGATTATTATACACAAAGAAACAGGACGTGCGTATATAAGGCGGTATGTACAGAGAAGTAAGACAAAGTTAGTCCCGATCAACGGCTTCGGTGATGTCATAGAAGTTGATCCGAATAGTTTTGAAGACATGGAACAATGGGTAAGGTTTGGAGTTGTGATTGCGGTATTAAGAAGATAGCATACTATGTATGCGGAGGTACTTATATGCAGAATAAAAAGGTCTTGGAATTAGATAGCTTTTTCGGGAAACTTGTTGCTTGTGATGAATATGTAGAGATTATTCCTACGTATGTAACAGATTCTCGAAAACAAGGGAGAAAATTCTATTATCAAAACATTAGTGGTATAACATGCAAAGAACCAAGTGTTTGGTGGGGGCCTGGATATATACAATTTATAATTCCGGGAGAACAGGCCAAGCAAATAAAATGGATGGACAAAGGCTGGAAGAAGACGGTTAAAAATGATCCAAATTCTTTACTTCTTTCGGTTGTAGGAAAAGATTACAAAAAAAGATATAAAGAATTTATGGATTTTCTAAACAAAAAGATAAGTGAAAAACCAGAATCTACCGCAGAAGTTGCAAATGATCTAAATCAGTTAAAAGCATTAAAAGAACTTCTTGACTGTGGAGCAATCAATAAGCAAGAATTCGAAGAAAAGAAAAGAAAAATACTTAATAGAATATAATTATAGCATACTATATAATGAGGGAGGAATTAAAGTGAAAAAGAAAAAAGGTGGATGTCTCAAAACTATACTTATAGTGTTCGGAGTATTCGTAGTAATTGGAGCTATAGGATCGTTGGCAGGAGGAGACAAAAGTGAACCTAAAAAAGTAAGCTCTTCTTCTGGTAAAAACGATGAAAGTTCTCAATCGGGAACAGTGGATGAGAAAAAAGAATTTCAGGTCGGTGAAACAGTATCTCTTAAAGACGTTAATGTAACATTAGTAAGTTCTACAGAATCAGCCGGAAGTGAATATGTGAAACCGGATGATGGAAAAGAGTTTTTGATACTTGAATTTAACATCGAGAACAATTCATCCAAAGATATCAATATTAGTTCTGCAGCGAACTTTGAAGCTTATTGTGATGATTATTCGTTGAATCAAGACATTCTCGGACAGCAAGCACCAGAAGCAGAGGGAAAAACGCAATTAGACGGATCAGTTGCTTCCGGAAAGAAAATGAATGGAATCATCGTATATCAAGTACCTACAGATTTTAAGAGCTTCGAAATTAATGTTGCGCCGGATTTCTGGTCAACAAAAGATATAAAATATGTAATTAATAAATAATTCAAAATCCCACTACTGGCGAGAAAACAGTAGTGGGATTTTTGGTATTGTATGTAAAGTGTAATGCTCTTATCTTATTTCACAACGCCGGATAAGAGCCAGTAGGTTACGATAAGTCCTACTTTTCTATCCGGTGTAAGTCCTCTGTTTCGCTCGAATACTTCTACGCACTTACCAAGATAGTCTGTCCACCCCCCATTGTAAGACAGCTTTGTAAAGCCATATACGTCTCTGAGGGTGCGTCTCAGCCATCTAATAGCCGTGATACAGTTGTGCGTCTGCCCCGACCATAAGATATGCGTTTTAGCAAAATTCTGCGAGCCGACACCAAACTTATTATCTACAGACAGTGCGTTGGTGTCAAATCCTATATTCATAGCTTTCTGCCATGCCCCAACACGGGTGTTTTCCAGGTAATATCTCTTGTCACCTTTCCAAGATTCATCTGTCGGTTTTGCTGCTGTGGCCTGTGTAGAATTCGGTTTCTGTACCGGCTTTGCAGTACCACCAAGATTCTTATACACATAGTTCACATCCACATAACCTGGAATGCCTGGAATAGAACCCTTTGACGTGTACTGCCACATGTCGATTCCGTCTACTCCGGCGGACTTAGAGCCGTAAGATGCAATCCACAGAGAATATCCCCATGTCTGACCGATATAGTTCTTATACCAAGATGTAGATGCATAGATTCCGGCTTTATATCCATGTGCCACCATTGCGTCACAAAATGCTTTTGCGTTGGCTTTTGCAACGCCCTGTGTTCCCCGCTGTTCGCTGTCAAAATATACAGGCCATGCCGGGGAATGTCCTTTTAGAAGTCTTAATGCGTGGTTGATTTCTCCCCGTACCGCACCTGTAGTCTTTGCGTAAGAATACAGATATACACCGTAAGGGATGCCAAGACGCTCACATTCAGATACATTTCTCAGCCATTTTTTATCGTCCTGTCCGGTCTGATCTTGTCCATATCCGCATCTGATGATAGCACCTACAATGCCTGATGCTTTTACTTTCGCCCAGTCGATGTTCCTGTTATGTTCAGAAACATCGACTATCCTATTCAATATATCCCTCCTGTTTTAAGTGTTCTTTCGTTTCTGTAATCTCTGATGCATGATCTTTCACAAACTTTTCTGCATCTGCTTTTTCCATGCCGTAGTGTTCTGCCAATTCGTCTACGGTGTATCCGTAGGCACAACTTTTGACTACTTCGCAAATGGTTTCTTCGCTCAATTTTTCCATAATTACTTAATTTCCTTTCTATAAAGATACTATAATTATGGAGAAAGTTCAGAAAAATATCGTCCCCGTATTTTTCTGAGTTAAATAAAAATATAACTGATAGGTATGTATACTCATATACTACTTATCTTGATGCCGAAAAAAGTACAAAAACATCACTGACACTTAAAAGCATCAAGGCGACTGAACATGGAAGAAAATGTATCCTAATGTGCTGTGGTGCTATCAAGGCAACAACTTTAACAGCAAGGCTGAGCGTATACGTCAACGGTAAGAATAGTTGTTCCGGAATAGCATTATCCGCAAGCTATGTGTCGGTATTCGACAGTAATATTATAACCCTTCTGGAGGGCGAAAACGCGATTGAGATAAGACTGTCAGCACAAGCAAATACGACTACAGCATATCTTGGACGCTACCACAAACTCGGCTTCATTGTCGCAGAATTATAACTAATTATCCGAAATAGAATATTGCATAATTTATTCTAAAACTACCAACACTAGTGTTTTGATTAAGTACTGCGTACCATATGCCTTTTAAGTAGGAACTACCTTCTACATGTGCTTTTTGAGCCTCTGCATCTCCGTTAGCAAATAATACTACCGTATTTGCATTAGAAGAATTAGTTACGCCGAGCATTTTATTTATCTCTGAATTAGTAAATACTTGTATAGATGTGATAGCACTTGCGGTTACAACTTTTGATCCAAATTTCATTTTAGCTATATTTTTATTTAACTCACTAGCATATTTCACGATAGTTTGATTGTTTAGTTCTGCAAATCTCCAAGTAGATGCAATTCTTTTTTTAATGGAATCAAACAGAACTCCCAGCTTTGCTCTGCTTGTTATTGGAGTAGAATCTTCTATGATAATATCATCCGTATCGTTCACTTCTGTGACTTGTGGAAGATCTTTTATGTATTTTCCGTATATTTTCTGCGCTTTTAAATTTTCGTTAGCCATTTGCATCATCCTCCTTTGCTACTGCTAATGTTTGTGTGGCCATGCTTTCAAGTTCTGAAATTCTTCGTTCAAGTTCATAGATATCGTCTTCTGTAAGTAATTTTTTTAAATTTACTCCATTATGCCAATAAGGTTGTGAAAGACTTTGAATAACAGTATTTGCATTAATATCACCAACTTTTAATTTTACTGAAACGCCAGATTCTTCGCTTTCTGTAGTTGCTTCAAACAAATTATAACTTGATTCATTTATTTCCCTTTTTAGGTTTCCTGTCATATTTCCTCCGGCTGTCGGGACATAAGGTTGTCCGGATCCGGAGAAAACTTCATTTGCCGGAAAGTTAACATCTGTTTTTCCGTTTACTTTCCTTTCACATCCACCGATCGTTACAGTTCTTTCTGCTCCCCATTGTTTTGTAGTGATTCCCTCTGTTCCGTCAAATGCCGTTCCATTAATTTTAATGCTATTCTTCAAACTTGAAGCTTTTATGTTTGATAATTCAATAAAGAGTGTCTCTCTACCATCTGTAGTTCCATCCCCGGTCGCATCTCCTGTTATAGATACCAAAAATGGAGTAGCAAGCTTTATGGCTTTTTCTACTGTCATTAAAGTTTTCAGCATTCCGATAGTTAGTTGTAAATCTTCGGTTTTGGTGTGGAGCAAGACAGTATCTTCATCCGAAAGGCTATCAGCTTTATTTAATTCTTCTATATATACATCTGCCATTTTATCACCTACTTACTATTGCGTCAGACAAATCATCTACCAACGTCTCTACTTTTTTCACAAGATTATCATAATCTGTTTTCTTTACATATATTTCATCACTTTTCTGTGAAGAATATACAGTTGACGTACTGGTCTGTGTATCATCGATTCCGACCTTTCCGGCTATGATTTGGTTAGCCTTGTCGATAGCTTCATTCGCTGTCTTTGACGCTTCTCTTGCGTCTTCGATAGCCTGTTGAATATTTGCCAAGTCTTGCTCAAAATCTTCTCTTGTAGCCAACGTCTTAAATGTTCCGGCCGAAAAACAGATAAATACTTTTTGGTTTTCGGCCACTTCGTCTATAGTTACCGCAAATTCACCGGGGAGCATCTTACTTGCGTCAAAATCTGCAAGTAGTCCCCTACGCATCTGTATAGCCATATTTTCTCCTTTCTATCCAGGGATCCATCTTACAAGAGAAACACCAGATGGTTGTGTCGGTGTCCCTCCACCGCCAGCAGAACCGCCTTTTGTATACCGTAAAACGTAATCCCATCCTCTCGAATAATTATAATATCTGCATACCCATATTTCCGTTCCCGTCTGATCCCCGGCTTCTGGATGTCCTCTTGTAGATGATGCTTGCACCATCTGCCCACCACCGATGTACATTGCAGTGTGATATTTAACATTTAGCAGTACATCCCCTCTTTGCATTCCAGCACCAGTGGCCCTGTTGCAGCTTGCCGTTACATCCGTGAATCCGCAAGCACGAAAAACATTGTACATATTTCCCGTATAAGTAGCTCCATTTGATTTTACTGGAACTCCGGCTTGCTGCCATGCAGATATTACGAGTGATGAGCAATCATAGTCTGGATTCCCCCACCGGTTCGCTTGGCTGTAGCCATGCCTGTTGTCGTTGGCTATTCTGATAGCCCACTGAACCGCACTTTCTGTTTTTGTCATATACCTATCTCCTTAAAATGTCGTACCGCTTGCTGTTCTTCCACCAATCAAGTTTCCATTTTTAAATTTCAAATAACTTCCATCACTGAATACGGCCGTTCCAGTTTTTGCCGTATCACCGTTAATGGTTATTTTTTTTGCAGAAATAAGAAGTGTACCATCTGTACCTATTTGTGTTCCATTGGCCCCATGAAGTTGCGCATATCCACCATTTACTCTTACATAATCTCTATATCCATCTCTTACTTCTATTCCTCCGCTTGCCGAAGAAACGTGCCCTTCATATTCTCCTCCGGATGAATACATATCTATCATTGCGTTATGGATGTCTAGTTTTCTTCCACTAGAATCTTCGGATACATAATGTCCTCTTGCATACACACCTTGATTATTCCATCTCCCTATTTCATTTCCGGCCGAATCTTGCATCGAAAGTACACCATTTTGGTTGTTATAACCGCCAAGCGTAAGTGTTCCAGAATGTATCCAATCGCAGTTAATACCTACGGCAGAAAGTACATTAACTACTGCGTTTCCGTTAGAATCAAGTCCGGCATTCCACGTTTTTCCACCGTCTGTAGATACCGCAAAAGCATCCCCGACCATTTTCCAGATAATGTTCGAATCTTCCAGCCGTTCTTTGTTGTGGAGATAAAATACAATGGATTTATCATCCTGTATCTTTTCCGTCTTGAAAAATCCCATCCCTTGTGTCATTAATGCCGTAAGGGATTGAACAGCTTCATCGTATTTGCTGATTTTTTTATCGGCCATTGCAGAAGCCTTTTGTACTGCTTTCGTTTCAGAAGTCACGTACTTACTGCTGTTTCTAATTGCGTTTTCAGCCGAACATTTCAGCGAAGTAAACCCGAGGAAGTTAAAAGTAATATCAGTCAAAATGGTTTTGTTTACTTTTCCGTTCCTGTCGATAACATAGGCAAGATCCATAAAGTCTGCAAGAGGATAAGAAAGATGTTCGCCGGAAAAATTCATAAATGATACGCCCGTAAGTTTTGCTCCGACTGTATTAACCAGTAAGCTCTTATCTTTGATTAGTGAATTCTCTATACTCAATATGTATCCCTCAGAACCATATGTGTACGTTTTTTCATTCTCTGTAGTTTGGATTCCTGTGATAACTATAGGCTCTACTCCTGTTGTTAGCCCTGTCTTCCACTGCGTTAAGAAATGGAAATTATCAACTAACTTGAAGCTACCATCGTCTATGATGTCACCACTTGTATACACATTTGTAGCATCTGTCAGAATGTATCCGCTGGCTTCTTCCACATCCACGGAATGTACTCCAAGCACATTTCCATTTTTAAGCAAGAACAAATTATCTTTTTTTCCGATCAGCTGATATGCTTTTTTTTGTTTTCTTTCAACGGACCTGTACATAATTCCATAAGAATCATCTGTAAGAAGTTCCAACCCATCATCAAACCATCCACCGTCAACATTCGAACCGCTTGAATATTTTTCTGAACTCCAGTCCAAGTCATCATAGTAGTATTCGCTAATGTTTTCGGAAAATGTACCGCCGGACATCTCCGCATAAGTTGAATACTTTTCTGATATCATGTCTGTCTCAAACTGACCACCATCATAGTTCTGTCTCGGATCATCAAACCATCCACCGTCAGTATCTGCTATATTGTCAAAAAGTGACATGTCATACTGCGAAATCTGTAAGTGGTTATCCGCATTCATCCACGCATTACCGCCAGCAATCATTGCAATCCATCCGATCACCTGTCTGTGAGTGGTATTTGTAGGTTTTTCCTTTACCATGATGTTATCATCAGAAAACGAAGTAACGTCCATCTGCACACCGCACGTTCTGCAAGAATCTTTCAGAATATCCTTTAGGCTGAGTGGATACGTTAAATGTGTGGTATAATCTCTGTCAAGTTTGTATGCATCGTCATAAGCCGAAAAGCTTACGGTATCCCCATAGCTTTCCGGGTCAATTACGGTATAAGTGCCACTTTTTATAGTCAGATCACCTATATCCGTGCTAATTGACTTATACAATGTTATCTTTGCACCGAGAAAGCTATGAACTCTATATCTGTCATCTGCGTTGTACAGTTTTACTGTAATTTTTCTGGACACAACATTACCGAGTGGCAAGCTTTGTGTACCAGCTCCATCAGCAATGTTGTTGCCAGATATTAAAAATTCGGATCGGCCAAGATTTAACACTGTGCCATCCAAGAAAGTAACCCTTGCAGATGGATACCAGTCACTACGTCCGTATATAGCTTTCTTATATGCATTGCTAATGTGTATCATAGTGGATTCACCCCGATTATGTTAAAACTAAGGGATTTGTACTTTTCTTCTCCCTCTTTTAATGTCCCGATATCTACACTTCCTTGTGTGACGTAAAACGGTGCTTCTCTCCATCTTCCGTAATACACGGAAAAATAATATAGTTGCACCTGTCTCTGATTTACAATCATCTGTAGCAGACTTGACATTTCTGATATACTTATGTCGCTACCCTCATAAGCGTAAGATTCTACCGTGAACATCGGTTCATTGCACATAACGCCACTCATTAATCGCTCCGTTCCCTCTGTAGAGGTAGTGGCAAAACTAAATTTGAATGTGTCTGGCTGATGAATAGTCCGACCATTAATCTTAATCACTTGCTGTGCCATTTTACCTACCTCCCGAGTTCGAATACATTCTGTCCATTGGACATCTGCATCTCTTTTGCTGTATTAATAAGCTGTTCAAGTACCGTTCTGCTGTCCAGGTTTACCACAAGTTTTATCATTCCTGTACCTTTGCCACTTTCTTCGCTTACGATTTTTCTTAACAGATTTTCCGGCATCTCCAAGTTGTTTCCCTTTGTCTGGTCACCAAGCACCGCTAAAAACGGATTTCCGGCCGGAATAACTGCCCCTTGTGCAAGGTAAGGAACCCTCGTAAAGTTCGCATGAGAAAGATTGATTCCTTTACCACCGATACCTGGAACCCAATCCGGCACCTTAATATGATTCAATCCATCAATCAGATTATTAATCGCTTTGACAATCGTCTGTCCCATTGCATTAAACAAAGCAATAACCTCATTGACCGGGGTTTTGAATATCGAATAGATCATATTTGCTTCAGCTCGAAGAATGTTCAATAATTCTTTTCCGGCAGCCTTGAATTGGCCTGTAAAAACTAATTTAAAGAATGAGATAAATCCAGAACATATCTGCTTTATACTGTCAAAAACACCTTTCACGGTACTTAATAAAACTTCTATTCCCTCGCCCAATACTCCGAGTTGAGCATTCCAATCAACGGCAAATACCCCTTTTATCCAGTCTATAAGCTTTGACATTACAGCTTTAAGTTGATCCCAGTGAGTAGCTATTAATATGATTGCTGCTATTGCTGCTGCTATTGCAATAGGAACAATGCCAAACGTAGAAACTACTTGACCGATAACGCCAATTAATCCACCACCGCCTTTTAGAATATCGATTAGTGTTCCTATGTGTCCAGCAAATCCAAGAACTGCGCTTGATATAGTTGCAATTAAAGGAACTATCTTTGATGTAGCAAACGCTGTAACTAATGCTGTCCCAATGGCATCAACAATCCACTGATGTTCACCGAGGAAATTAAACAAGCCAGCAAGTACATTAATAAGTGCCGGAAGACCGCTCTCTATCAGCCATGTAAGCATCGGTAATATAATGTTCGTATACAATCTTTCTAAGAAACTTCCAATAGCTTCTATCAGCGGTGACATAGATTCAAACAGATTCTTAATCGAATTAAGTAACGGGTAAAAGTTCAACGATCCCGCCCACTGAGCCGTATCCCACACAAGACGATTGATGATATCAAGTACCTTTTGGAAAGCGTCTGCTATAGCCTGTATAATGGCCGTTCCTACGGCGTTTTTATTCCAAGCTATATTTAATTGCCTTGCGATATTCCCGACCGTTGTAAGCAGTCCCTGTGCGATCTGTAACATGGTAGACAGTATCTGTGTGCCTGTATCATTCGTCCAGACTTCCAACATACTACTGCCGACACTCTTTGCAAGTGCTCCAAGCTCCGATAATGCATACTTAGCAGCATCAATTGTGTTCTTTCCCTCACGCTCCCACGCTTCTTTGAACGGTTGGAATATCTGCCCCAGTACATCCTTGATTTTTTCGAAAATCGGCGGTGCATCTATTGGAACTTCTTCAAACATTTTGCTGATCGGTGTTCCGTTTACATCGGATCCAGACGGTGTTGTGTCGGTATCCTTATTTGTTGTGTACCGATTAATTTCATCGAGCGGTGACAGGTAGTCTTTCGCTGCTTTTGTGGCTTTCTTCGTAGACTTGGCGGTCTTGTCCAGACTGGCAGCATAATTTTTTTGTACTGCCAGTGCCTTTGTGTATGTTTTATTCCCGGCAAGATACCCGAAAAACATCCCTACATAAGTTATGGCTGTGCTGATAAGGTCAATGAATCGTGACAGTATCGGTGTCACAACTTCCAGAATCGGACTGAAAGCTGTAGCAAATGCATTTTGCAATCTGATAAGGCTCCCCCACAAAGTAGATATATTTGCGTTTGTGGTTTTGGAATATTGAGCGAGATTATTGAATCCGCCTATTATTCCTTGTGTAAGAGCACTAAGAATTCGAAAAACACTGCTAAACAACACAGACATCGTAAGCATTCTTCCGATACTCATTCTTGCTGATCCGGCTGATTTACTAGCGTCTTTAAATGACCTACTCAGTTTTGAATTGGAATTTGCAGTTTTGCTATTAGCACTGTTTACTCCAAATAGTTTTTCTTTCAAGGAAACCAAACCAGTACCATAACTTGCCAGTTTGCTTTTAATGCCAGAATACGATGTGTTTAATCGGTTCTGCATATCAGCAAGTCTTCTTTCCGCAACAGCAAGTTTTTCAACTTCGGCTTGCGGAGCTTCTGCACTCTTAATTTCTTTAAACGCTTTGCCACTTTTTTCTAAATCAGCCAATTTATTTTTAGCGTTTTCGATCGAATTTG
>ERZ839741.2000-NODE-2000-length-20140-cov-15.081255_pt1 | contig 20140 bp, 9 predicted proteins | sample MGYA00519880_ERZ839741 | MGnify/ENA primary metagenome ERZ839741 (study PRJEB31850, sample SAMEA3708851) | human gut metagenome | biome: human gut; feature: human-associated habitat; material: faeces | place: China | collected 2014 ...
CGTCACCAAGGCGACCATCACCTCCACGATGAACCCGGGCGTCCCGGTTGATCCGGCGGTCGTTGCCTGAGTGCACAGAAGCTAGGCTTCACCAAAAGACCCGTATCTGCAATCGCAGCATGCGGGTCTTTTCATATGTTCGGAAAGATTCATGACTTTATGACCGGATGACAGGTGCAACGGGCGTACCCAGACGCCACACCACCCGGGCAGCGGCTCAGCGGTCGCGCATACGGCCAATCGCCAGCGCGGTCGTCAGCACATACGCGTCACGCGGATCGGTGGCATCCCAGCCGGTTGTTTCGGCGGCACGCTTCAAGCGGTAGCGCACGGTGTTCGGATGCACATTCAGCTCCTTCGCCGTGTTCTCCAACGAACTGCCATACTTCAGGAACGTGGACACCGTCAGATAAGTGGGATCATCGGGATTCTCGCCGCGCAGCACCTGATATACGTTCTGATACAGTTCCTCACGCGCGTAATCATCACCCAGCAGCGCACGCTCCGGCAACAGCTCGTCGGCACGCAGCGGACGGGAAGGAGTGGACAGCGCCGGAGCCGCCTGCAGCGAGAACATCGTCTCACGCAACGCATGCGAAGCCCCCGCCACACCGGAACGGACCGGGCTCAAATACAGTGGCTCGTCCTCGCTGAACGCCGGCATGACCGCGGTACAGGTCACCTCCGGCGTGACCGCGCCCATCTGGCAAGCCAAAGCCAGCAGGAAAGTGCCGTACGTGCCGATGACCACATGCTCGCCACCCAAATCGCGCACCGCCTTGCGGATGGCGAGGGATGTCGAGGCAAGACTGGCCGAAGGCACCCCGCCGATCGCAAAACAGTTGAAATCGCCTTGCCATCCGAGAATGTTCATCAAGGAGACCACACGATCGTCGGTCATGTTCGTCAACAGGCATTCGAAAGCCAACCGCTCGATGGTCGTATCGTCGGTATGGCCTGACAAAAGGTCGAGGATGTCTGCCTGCTCGGAGTTCATAACCGTCCATTCTAATCGTCGTATCTGCGAATTGCCGCACGTTCGCCGACCGTTCCGGTCCCCATTCGCGCAGTGGCGGTAATATGCCGACTATGAGCGAAAACAAGAAAGCCGGAAAAGCCGACACGTTCCTCAGCTGGACGTTGGGCGTGCTCGCATGCCTGTGGGTGGCGTGGTGCTGCGGCATCGGCCCGCTGTACTGGTTTGGCACCGGACTCGCCGACTTCGGCTGGGCCAACGTGCTGTACATGGCGATCGCCTTCGTTGTTTCGTTTGCTATATTGTGGTCGCTGGTCCGTTACGGCCGTGGCGAGCGCGTGCTGCCGACGTATTTCTCACGTCGATACGTCAAGCTGTGTCAGGAGGTGTCCGGCACGCCGACGACGGTATTGGGCATCATGCTGCGCCATCTGAGCGACGCCGCGCATAGCCGACCGGGGCGCGCCATCCATGCGGTGATCGTCTGGATTGGTCGCAAGCTGACACGTTGCACCGACTGCTGGTGGAAGCTCATGCTGCTGTTCGTCATCGGCTGGCTGTGGATTCCGACCACCCTGCTTGCCGCGTACGGCGCCGACATCCGCTCCCAGATCCGCGAATTCAGCTGGGCGTTGAACCAGTGGACCGGACTGAAACAGCCATACATCGGCTTCTTCTCATTCGTGCCGATGGACATCTACCCGACCGCGCACTACATGTGGCCGGCCAATCCCACGTATCTGACCGACCAGCACAACATCGTGCTGACCGTTTTCTACGGTGCGTTCGCCGCGGTCTCCCGGTATTTCACCGATTCCAACGACGCCGGCATCGTGGCGCTGGCCGCGCTGCAATGGCTGTTCGCCGCGTTCTGCTGCGCCGCCACCGCCAATCGTTTCTTCAATCTGCCGTGGCGTAGGCTGGGCGTCGGCACGTTCGACTTCTCCCATCCCGAACGGCACGACTGCTGGAACATGCGCGATTTCACCCATCCCGAGGCGGGTGTGGTGGCGCGTCCGTCCAGACTGCGCGCCGGCGCGAAGACACGCTTCGTGATTCTGCTGTTCTTCATGGTGTGCCCGTTGGCGGTGTTCGCCACGATCTCACTGACCAAATCGCCGTTGTTCGCGTTCGCGTTCGTCTGGTGGTTCGGCGTGTGGTATGAGCTGCATATGACGCATATCAAGGCGCTGCCCACCATCAACGGCAAGCCCATGAAACTGCGCAAACGTTCCTTGGCGGCACTGTTCATGTCGAGCTGCGTCATGCTGATCAGCGCCAAATACGCGTGGTACATCATTCTGTTCGCCGCGCTGCTGGCCATCATCAACGACCGTAAACGTTGGAAGACGTACGTGGTCGCATTGATGCTGCCGACCGTGCTCATCCATGGCGGCCTCGTCTATCTGGTGAACAGCGGTGCCGTCATCGGCGGCGATCCGATCGAAAGCCGTGGCATCCAGCTGCAGCAGATCGCCCGCGTGGCGAAATACAATCCGCAGGGCATTCCCGAGGACGCGGCCAAGAAACTCGCTCCCGTCTTCAACCTCGACCAGATGGCCGAATCATACTTCCAGCAGGACGCCGACCCGGTGAAATCGTCGGGCATCCAGTCCAAGAAGGTCAGCTACAAGTGGCGTACCGTCACCAAGGACGACATGAAGGATTTCAACGACGCATGGTGGCAGATCGTCAAGGCGAATCCTCAGATCGCGCTCGACGCGCTCTTCGCCGAATGCTTCGGATACTTCAACGTGACCGACCTGCCATACGTGTCGATGGACTACTACGTGAACAACGATTACGTGCAGTCCGACAACGAATGGATTCACCTGTACAACCACCAGTGGCGCAACCAGGTGGCCGGTTTCGCCAAGAAATGGGGACAGATTCCCGTGCTTGGCTGGGTGACGCACGGCAACCTGTATGTCACGCTGACACTGCTGATCGGCGCCGCCGAAGTGGTGCTGCGCCGATGGCGGTCGCTGTCATGGCATCTGCCGTTGCTGCTGCTTATGGGTGTGATGATCACCGCACCGGCCAACAATTTCGAACGGCATATGCTTCCGATCGCATTCGTGTTCGGATTCCTGTGCCTGGAGTTCTGGCGCGAGTCGCGTGCCGCGCGGCTTGCCGCACGCGAGGCGTCGTACGTTGGCACGTCGACGGCGGGCAAACGGCGTATCGGCGGGCACCGAATCGACAGACAGCAGTCCGACAAGCAGGACGCCGACGAACGATATCTCGATGGACGACAGCTTGATGGACGACAGCTCGACGGACAGGAGAAGGAATCATGACGACCATATTGGATTCCGCATTGACCATGCCACGCACCTGCGTCGCGGCCGACCAGGTGATCGCGCTGGACTCAGTGGGCTCCACCAACACGTACGCCGCCGAATTGGTGCGCAAAGGCGCGCTGTTCGGCTCGGCCAGACGAGATGGCCTCGATGGCTGCGATGGACGCGATTGGACCGGCCGTGAAATCGTGGCGATCTGCGCCGACGAGCAGACCGCCGGCCGTGGCCGTCTCGACCATCAATGGACCAGCGCGGTGGGGGAGTCGTTCATCGTCTCCCTGGTGGTCAGCGTGCCTACGGCGATTGTGCGGGACACGTCCGTCAACGGCTGGCTGCAGATGATCGCCGGCTGCGAGGCGCGCAACGCGATTATCGCGGCCATCCGCGATTGCGGCAGCCCGCTCGGCAAGGACATCGTGCTCAAATGGCCGAACGACATTTTCGTCGACGGCAAGAAACTGGGCGGCGTGCTCGCCGAAATGGTTCCGCTTGCCGCAACTCCCATCGCGGACGGTGCGACTGGTACCACTGATGTGGCTGCCGCAACGGAACGCGTCGGCATCGTCTTCGGCATCGGCCTGAACCTGACCGTCCCCGAAGACCATCTGCCAACCGACAAGGCCACGTCGCTGCAGCTGGTCGCGCATGGCCTGCCCGATTCCATGACATTGCGCGACATGATCGCGGCCCATCTGGTGGACGGTTTGCGATCAAGGCTCGCCGATTTCGAAGCCGACCCGCATCGCGAGGCCACGCGTGCGATGGAGGAGATGCGTCCGGTCTGCTGGACGCTCGACAAGCCATGCGAGGCGCATTTCGTGGACGGCACCACCCTGCGCGGCACCGCGCTGGAACTCAACCCCGACGCCTCCCTCACCATCAGAGACGACAACGGCAACCTGCACACCGTGCACACCGCCGACGTAGGCGTCCTACCCCAATAATTCTCTAACCCTCATCCCTCATAAAGTCGTAAAGCGCTTTTTCGAAAATCGCACGTTTCAAAAAACGCAATATTCGAGAAAAACGGCATTTCCCAAAATCGCAATATCCAAAAACCGCGCCACCCGCAAACGCAACATTCCCCCAAAACGAGGTGGGGCCGGCGGAGACCAACGTAAGACCGTAAAAAACTCGGCCTGAGCGGCCCGGAGCGTGTCGCACGTTGGTATCCGCCGGCCCCACCGGACACAGCGAAAACGAAAATCACAGCGAAAACGGAAGACTGTATCAAAACCCGGAAATCACGAAGAAACCCGGAAATCACAGCGGAAATTCTCAGCGGAAAACCCTCAGCAGAAAATTCCCAGCAAAAAGTCGTAGAAAACTACCGCAGAAAAGTCGCTGCCGATAAAAGTCACTGCAGCTTTGCCAGTCCGCTCGCGACCAGCGAAGCCACAACCGCCTTGATGCAATCGCCCACAATGAAGCCCATCGAAGCGATGGCCACCACCGGCATCGCCACGCCCGTAATGGCGGACTGCACGATGAAGCCGAGCAGATAGTCAAGCACGATGCAGCCGGCCACGCAGGCGAACAGATACCGTGCGGCGGTCAACACAGCATGCTTCAGGGAATCGACACGCGCCTTGCCCTTGAGCAGCGAGGTGACGACGGCGGCCGGCAGGAAACCGATGAGGAAGCCGGCGCTCGGGCCGACCAAAGCCATGGTGGACGCGCCGCCGGCGAACACCGGCAGACCAGCCGCGCCCGCGGCCAGATACATGAGCACCGCGGCGCCCGCCTGCTTCCACGGCAGCATCAGCGCGGCCAGCATGACCACGAAGGTCTGCAGGGTGATCGGAACCGGAGTGCCCGGAATCGGCACGGCGCCCGCCATGGAGGCGGCGGCGAGCAGCACGGCGAACAGCGTGGACTTCAAAACGGCGCCGAATTTGCCGCTGGTGGCCGTTTTGGCCGCGGATGAGATAGTCAGGATTGCGTTGCGCATGGTGGAATCCTCCCTTTTTTGCGGATGCTACAGGATGCTACAAAAACTGACGAAAATGAGTCTTTCGTCAATCAATGCTCCCCATCGTAGGGTTGCTAAGTTTCGGTAACGTTTGTGGAGCCTTACAAAAAGATTGCGAATCTTTTGTGGGAAACGAGTTCGTCGAATCACGCCTCGACCGCCAAACTTGACATTATGCCTAAGAATGTCAACAAACTACTGGTGGCGAATCGCGGCGAAATCGCGCTTCGAGTCGTGCGCACCGCACGTGAGATGGGGATTCCCACGGTCGCGGTCTACGCCGAACAGGACCGTCACGCACAGTACGTGCAGATGGCCGATGATGCGTATCTGCTGTCTGGCGACACCTACAAGGACACGTATCTCAACGAGGATCTGCTCATCGACATCCTGCAGCGCAGCGGTGCCGACGCGGTGCATCCTGGCTACGGCTTCCTTTCCGAAGTCGCCTCGTTCGCGCAGAAGGTCCTCGACGCCGGCGCCACGTGGGTCGGCCCGAATCCGAAGGCGCTCGTCGACCTGGGCGACAAGATCACGGCCCGCCGCGTGGCCACTTTCGCGAAGGTGCCGCCGGTTCCCGGCATTTCCCAGTCGATTTCCGACATGCGACTGCTGCTCGACTTCGCGCACACGCACGGCTATCCGCTGATGCTCAAGCGCACCGACGGCGGTGGCGGCCGCGGCATCACGCTCGTGCACAACGACGACGAGCTGCGTGGCTTCTACATGAACCACGATGCGCTGCAGGGCGGCGATTTGGACGAGTATTTCGTCGAACGGTTCATCGACAAGGGCCGTCACGTCGAAACGCAGTGCGGACGCGATTCGCACGGCAATTTCACCGTGTATTCCACCCGCGACTGCTCCGTGCAGCGCCGCAACCAGAAGCTTGTTGAGGAAGCTCCGGCGCCGTTCCTTCCCGACGGCGTGCTCGAACAGCTGGAAACCTATTCCCGCCGCCTGTTCGACGCGGTCGATTACGTAGGACTTGGCACCTGCGAATTCATGGTGACCGAGCAGGGCAAGGTCTACTTCCTGGAAGTCAATCCGCGTCTGCAGGTGGAACACACCGTCAGCGAAGAGGTCTGCGGCCTCGATTTGGTGCGAGAACAGCTCACCATCGCCAACGGCGGCGAGCTAACCGTCGACCACCCGCTGCGCGGACACAGCTTCGAACTGCGTCTGACCTGCGAGGATCCAGCCAAGAACCTCGCGCCGAGCTCCGGCACGCTGACCAAGCTCGCATGGCCGTCCGGCCCGGGCATCCGCGTCGATTCCGGCGTGGTGGAAGGCGACACCGTCTCCCCGAAGTTCGATTCGATGATGGGCAAGCTCGTGGTCACCGCATCCGACCGCGCCGCCGCCGTGGCACGCGTGCGCCGTGCGCTGGAAGAGCTCAAGGTGGAAGGCGTGCCGACCCCGGCAAGCCTGTTCGAGCAGATCTTCAACGACGACGAGTTCACCGCCGAGCATGGCGTGGCCTACGACGTGAGCACGAAATGGCTGGAACGCAAGTACCTGAACAAGGAAGCATCCTCCACCAAGGGCGGCCAGCCGGCATCCATGGCCGGCGCTTCGGGTGCGAAGGAAGCCGAGCAGAAGGAATCCAGCGAAACCTTCGTCATCGAAGTCAACAATCATCGCGTGTCGCTGACCGTGCCGAGCGACATCGTCGCCAATCTGACCGGCGGCGCCAAGGCGCGTGACGCCAAGCGCGCCATCCAGCCGCTGCGCGGACAGGGCCTGCACCACGTCGAAAAGAAGCAGCAGGGCAACGACGGCCAGTCCGGTGTGATCGCCAGCCCGATGCAGGCGGTCGTCACACGCATCAACGTCGCCGAAGGCCAGGACGTGGCCAAGGGTGATCTGCTTGTGGTGCTCGAATCCATGAAGATGGAGAACTACGTGTACGCGCCGGTCAAGGGCACCGTCACCAAGATCTTCGTCGGCCCGGCCGCAGGCATCGAAGCGGGCGAGACGTTGATGACCATCGACGTCAACGGCGCTTCCAAGGCGGCTGACGGCAAGCCGGCAACGGACGGTAATACGGAAACCAAGACGGAAGGCGGCGCGAAATGACCGACATCATCGCAAGCCCGGCCGTCAAAGAGGCCGTGAAGGTCGTCATGGAACAGCAGGAGCGACTGGGTGACGAAGCGGCTGCCGAAGCCCGCGAATCGCAGCCGATCCGTACGTCCGTGCTGCGTGCCGCGCAGCTCGCCGCCGAAGCCGAAGACCACGCCCGCGGCCGCCAGCACGTCAAAGGCAAGCTGACCGCACGCGAACGTCTCGACCTGCTGCTTGATACCGGTTCCTTCGAGGAAATCGGCCGTTTCCGCGGCGGCGACATCAACGGTGGCCGCGCGGGCTCCGCCGTCATCACCGGCTTCGGCGAGGTGTTCGGCCGCAAAGTGGCCGTCTACGCGCAGGACTTCTCCGTCAAAGGCGGCACGCTTGGCGTGGCCGAAGGCCGCAAGATCTGCCATCTGATGGACAAGGCGCTCGACCTCAAGGTGCCGATCATCGCGCTCATCGACTCCGGTGGCGCGCGCATCCAGGAAGGCGTGGCCGCGTTGACCGAATACGGCCACCTGTTCCGCAAAACCTGCGACGCCAGCGGTTTCGTGCCGCAGCTATCGCTGATCCTCGGCCCCTGCGCCGGCGGCGCCGTCTACTGCCCGGCCCTGACCGACCTGATCATCATGACCCGCGAGAATTCCAACATGTTCGTCACCGGTCCCGACGTGGTCAAAGCGGCCACCGGCGAAGTGATCAGCATGGACGATCTGGGCGGCGGCTACGTGCACAACGCCACGTCCGGCGTGGCCCACTATCTCGGCGAGGACGAGGCGGATGCAATCGACTACGCGCGTACCGTGCTCGCCTATCTGCCGTCCAACTCCGACCAGCAGCCGCCGGTCTACGCGTACGCGGCGACCCGCGCCGACCGTGACGTGGCCAAACGCCTCGCCACCATCGTGCCGGACAACGACCGCCAGCCGTATGACGTGCTCGACGTGATCCGCTGCATCGTGGACTACGGTGAATTCGTGCAGGTGCACGAACTGTTCGCCGCTTCAGCGGTGGTCGGCTTCGCCTGCATCGACGGCCATCCCGTCGGCATCGTGGCCAACCAGCCGAACGTCAACGCCGGCATTCTCGACGTCGACTCATCCGAAAAAGTGGCGCGATTCGTGCGCTTGTGCGACGCGTTCAACCTGCCGGTCGTCACCTTGGTGGACACCCCGGGCTACAAGCCGGGCGCCGAACAGGAACATGCGGGCATCATCCGCCGTGGCGCGAAGGTCATCTACGCCTACGCCAACGCGCAGGTGCCGCTCGTCACCATCATCCTGCGCAAGGCCTTCGGTGGCGCATACATCGTGATGGGCTCCAAATCCATTGGCGCGGACATGAACTTCGCCTGGCCATCCAGCCAGATCGCGGTGCTCGGCGCGGCCGGCGCGGTCAACATCATCCACCGCAAGGACCTGCAGAAAGCCAAAGACAACGGCAAGGACGTCGAAGCGCTGCGCGCCAAGTACATCGCCGACTACGAACGCACCACCGTCAACGCGAACCTTTCGCTGGAAATGGGCGAGATCGACGCCATGATCGACCCCGAACAGACACGCGAGACCATCATCGAATCGCTCCGCCTGCTCGCCAGCAAGAAACGCGTGCGCCGAACCAGCAAACACCACGGCAACCAGCCGCTGTGACGGACGCAACGCGACGCAACCAACGTAAGCAACCACAACAATCGCAAGAAATTTTGGAACAAGTAAGGAAGATTATGAACACCTTTTTTCTTGATCGACTGAACAGCGAGCCCCACGCGCTCGCCTTCGCCGGCCAATCCACCCCGTGGCCGGTGGCGCTCGCCGACCAGAGCGCGAATCCGGCGCTCGACGAGGCCCTGCACACCCATGCGGCCGCCGCGCAGGCGCTGCTGTATCCGGTGTCCGCCGAGCTGCTCGCCACCACCGGACGCCCGGTCGACCTGTTCGGCTTCGAACCGAACCCGGCACGTCTGGGCGCCGCAGCCGCGGCTTCCGCCAGCGTTCCCGGCATCGCGCTGACCCAGCTGGGCGCGCTGCTCGACGCCGCCGCACTCGGCTACAATCCGGCCCAGGCCAAGCCGGTCGCGGTGCTCGGCCACTCCCAGGGCGTGCTTGCCGTGCATATGGTGCAGGCGATCTGCGAAGCCGGTTCCATCGACGCAGCCGCAGCCAAGATCGACGAGATTCTTGCGATCGCAACGCTGATCGGCGTCGCCGGCACCCGTCAGGCACGCCAGCTCGGTCTCGCCGCACGCCACGGCGAGGCGACCCCGATGCTGTCCGTCAAGGACATCACCCGCGCCCAGGTGGACGCGCTGATCGAACGCGTCGACGTCGCACGTGGCCCGATCGCCGTGGCCGTCACCAATTCCGCCACGCATTACGTGTTGTCCGGCTATCCGGAGGACCTGGCCGCATTCGGCGTGGAGGTCGCCAAGGAACACAAGCGTCAGGCCAAGCTGCGCGAAGAGAAGGTGCGTGGCGGCCGCGTGTTCGACCCGACGCTCGAATATCTCGACGTGACCCTGCCGTTCCACAGCCCGCTGATGGCCGATGCCGTCTCCCAGGCCGTCGCATGGGCCGAGGCCTGCGGCATCAACGCCGACCATGCCCGTGAGCTCGCCGCCGAAGTGCTGCTCAACCATGTGGATTGGGCCGCCCGCGTGCGCGCCCTGATGAAGTCCACCGATCCGAGCGCCCTGTGGGTGCTGGACTTCGGTCCGGGCAACACCGTCGGCAAACTGTTCTCCACCGTGGCCCAGGGTACCGGCGTCGGCGTGGTGGAAGCCTCCACCGTGGCCGACCGTGGCTCGCTCTCCACGCTCGATACCCTGCCGGAGCGCACCCAGAACTGGACGCGTTTCGCGCCGAGCATCATCCACACGTCCGCCGGAGACAAGGTGCGCACCGCGTTCACCGAACTTACCGGCAAGGCTCCGGTGCTGCTGGCCGGCATGACCCCGACCACCGTGGAGCCGGAGATCGTGGCGGCTGCCGCCAACGCCGGCTACTGGGCCGAGCTCGCAGGCGGCGGCCAGGTCACCGCCAGCGTGTTCGACCGTCACGTGGCCAAGCTCGAGGAGGAACTCGAGGAAGGCCGCACCGTCGAATTCAACGCCATGTTCATGGACCGCTACCTGTGGAACCTGCAGTTCGGCTCCCAGCGCATCGTGCCGAAGAAGCGCGCCAGCGGCACGCCGATCGACGGCGTCGTCGTCTCCGCCGGCATTCCGGAATTCGACGAGGCCGTGGAACTCATCCACAACCTCAACGCCGACGGCTTCCCGTACGTGAGCTTCAAGCCGGGCACCGTCGACCAGATCCGCCAGGTGGTGCGCATCGCCAAGGCCGTCGCGCCAACCAAGGTGCTCATCGAGGTCGAAGGCGGCTCCGCAGGCGGCCACCACTCCTGGGAATCGCTTGACGATCTACTGCTGAGCACCTACGCCGAAATGCGCGAGCAGTCCAACCTCGTGCTCGTGGTCGGCGGCGGCATCGGCACGCCGGAACGCGGCGCCGACTACATCACCGGCGAATGGGCCACCGAATACGGCCGTCCGCTCATGCCTGTGGACGGCGTGCTTGTCGGCACCGCCGCCATGACCGCCAAGGAAGCCCACACCAGCCCCGAAGTCAAGCAGATGCTCGTCAGCACTCCTGGCATTCCGGTCAAGGGCGATGGCAACGATCCGTTCGCCCCGCTGGGCGAGCAGTGGGTGCCGTCCGGCCAGGCCAAGGGCGGCGTCACCTCCGGTCTGAGCCACCTGCACGCCGACATCTACGAGCTGGAGAACTCCTCCGCCCGCTGCGGCCGCCTGCTGGTGCGCGTCATGAAGCACCCGGAGGAGCTGGAAAGCCGTCGCGACGAGATCATCGCGGCGCTGAACGCCACCGCCAAGCCGTATTTCGGCGATCTGAAGACCATGACCTACCTTGAGTGGGCCCAGCGTTTCGCCGACCTCTCCTTCCCGTGGGTGGACGAAACCTACGCCGATCGCTTCCTGCACCTGCTGCAGCGCATCGAAGCCCGCGTCACCACGCAGGAAAGCGGCGAATTCGCATCGCTGTTCGCTTCCCGCGCTGACGTCGAAGCCGATCCGAACGCCGCGATCGCCAAGCTTGCCGAAACCTACCCGCAGGCCGGCAAACTGACCGTCACCCCGATGGACGAGGCATGGTTCCCGGTGCTCGTACGCGAGTATCCGAAGCCGATGCCGTTCGTGCCGGTCATCGACAACGACCTGCTGCGTTGGTGGGGCCAGGACCAGCTGTGGCAGTCCGAGGACTCCCGCTATTCCGCCGATTCCGTGCGCATCATCCCCGGCCCGATCTCCGTGGCCGGCATCACCACCGTGGACGAGCCGGTGGCCGACATCCTCGGCCGCTTTGAAGCCGCCATGGTCAAGCGCGTGTCCGCCGAATCGGCGAGCGCCGACAAGACCGCCTTCGCCCAGTTGGGCGCGGCCGTCTCCGCCGAGGAATTCATCCGCAAATCCCCGAACATCTCCTGGGTCGGCCACCTCATGGCCAACCCGGCGTACGGCACCGCCAACGGCGACGCCAACTATGAAATCCGCAAGGTGGCCGTTGAAGGCAGCGTCGAAAAGTACGACCTCGACATCCATCTCGACACCTTCTGGGACAACGATCCGGACGGCGGCGCCTCCAAGCACGCCGTACGCGACATCGTCATTCCGCTGAACGTCGACGGCAACGAATCCGGCCTGTTCCCGGTCGTGGACCGCGACCGTCTGCCGGAGCACGTCTACCGCATGCTTGCCGACACCGCGGGCATCGGCAACACCGCCATCACCGGCGACAAGCTCACCGCCATGCCGCAGATCGAGGAAGTGCCCGACAAGACCGCCTTCCCGTTCGGCCAGGCGCACACCGGCTACACGCTGTCCGCCAACCTCGGTTTCGACCATGAGGCCGCCACCGGCGGCGCGCTGCCGAGCGACCTCGTGCCGTCCCGCATCGCCCCGGACGCGCTCGTCGGACCGGCTTGGCCCGCCATCTACGCGGCCCTCGGCTCCGTGTACGTCAACGGCTTCCCGGTCATCGAAGGCCTGCTCAACGCCGTGCATCTCGACCACCTCATCGAACTCGAGGTGAGCGAGGACGAGCTGCTGAAGCACACCGGCGAGCGCATCGAGCTCACCAGCTGGGCCGACGACTACTTCGAATCCGCTTCCGGCCGTGTGGTGACCATCCACGTCACGCACACCGCTCAGGACGGTACGCTGCTTGCTAACGAAACCGAGCGTTTCGCCATCCGCGGCCGCGCGTACTCCGACGCGCTGCCGCCGGAAGCGCCCGACTATGGTGGAATCGAAGCCGAAATCGAAAGCACTCCGCGCCGTCTGCTGCGTCGTGTGAAGGTCGTCGCTCCGCACGAGATGACCGCTTTCGCCCGTACTTCCGGCGATTTCAACCCGATTCACACCTCTCATCGCGGTGCCGCCGTCTCCGGTCTCGCCGCGCCGCTCGTGCACGGCATGTGGCTGTCCGCCACCGCCCAGTACGCGGTGCAGGCGCTCGACGAGAAGGGCGCGCATTACGAGATCGCAGGCTGGACGTACAACATGTACGGCATGGTGCAGCTCGACGACGAGGTGGAGATCTCCATCGAACGCGTCGGCCGTGTGGCCCACGCCGGCATGGTGCTGGAAGTGACCAGCCGCATCGACGGCAATATCGTGTCCCGTGGCACCGCCATCGTGCGTGCGCCGAAGTCCGCCTTCGTCTACCCGGGCCAGGGCATCCAGAAGCAGGGCATGGTGCTCGACGAGCGTGCCAAGTCCCCGGCCGCACGCGAGGTGTGGGAGCGCGCCGACAAGGTGACCCGCGAGAAGCTCGGCTTCTCCATCCTCGCCGTCGTGCGTGATAATCCGAAGGAACTGACCGCCAACGGCGTGACCTACCGTCATCCGGAAGGCCTGCTCAACCTGACCCAGTTCACGCAGGTGGCGCTCGCCACCGTGGCGTTCGCCCAGACCGCTCGTCTGCGCGAAGCCGGCGCGGACATCTGGCCCGCCTACTTCGCCGGCCACTCGCTGGGCGAGTACAACGCGCTGAGCTCCTTCGCAGGCGTGATTCCGCTGGAAACCGTGCTGGAGCTGGTGTTCCACCGTGGCTCCACCATGCACCACCTCATTCCGCGTGACGAGAAGGGCCGTTCCAACTACCGTATGGGCGCGCTGCGTCCGAACCAGTTCGGTGTGGGCGACGACGGCGTGCGCGAATACGTCGAATCCGTTTCGAAGGCTTCCGGCGAGTTCCTGGAGATCGTCAACTACAACCTTGCCGGACAGCAGTACGCCGTGGCCGGCACCATCGCCGGTCTGAAGGCGCTGAAGTCCGATTCCGCCCGCCGCGTCGCCGAATACGGCGGCAAGCCGGCGTTCATGCTGGTGCCGGGCATCGACGTGCCGTTCCACTCCACGCTGCTGCGCAAGGGCGTGCCGGAGTTCCGCGACAAGCTTGACGCGCTGCTGCCGAAGCACATCGACTACCGTGGCCGTCTGGTGGGCCGTTACATTCCGAACCTGGTGGCCGTGCCGTTCGAGATGACCAAGGAATTCGCCGCGAAGATCCTCGAGGTCGTGCCGTCCGAGCGCATCAAGGCCGCGTTGGACGATCCGAAGGTGTGGGATTCCTACGCCGAGGACGACCAGAAGCTCGGCCGTCTGCTGCTCACCGAACTGCTGAGCTGGCAGTTCGCCTCCCCGGTGCGTTGGATCGAAACCCAGGCGCTGCTGTTCGGTTCCGCCGAACAGGGCGGCCTCGGCGTGGAGGAGTACGTCGAGGTGGGTCTCGGCAACGCTCCGACGCTCGCCAACCTTGGTGCCAAGACGCTGCGCCTGCCGCAGTTCGCCGGCCGTGACGTGACCGTCTACAACGTCGGCCGCGACGAAGGCCGCGTCTACATGACCGATTCCGATTCCCTCGTTGCCGACGACGATGCTGACGATTCCGCCGCAGCCGCTCCGGCAGCAGCTTCGGCTCCGTCCGCTGCCGCCGCAGCACCCGTCGCCGCAGCACCGGCTGTCGCCGCACCGGCCGCACCTGCCGGCGCTCCGTCCGGCGCCGCCGTCGCGGATATTCCGTTCAACGCTTCCGACGCAATCGCCATGCTGCTGGCATATTCGGCGAAGGTGCGTCCGGACCAGATCGGCGAATCCGACACCACCGACACCCTGACCAACGGCGTCTCCTCTCGCCGTAACCAGCTGCTCATGGACATCAGCTCCGAGCTGGGCGTGGCTTCCGTGGACGGCGCCGCCGAAGCGACCGTCAAGGCGCTGAGCGCGCTGGTCGACAAGGTGGCCCCGAACTACAAGGCGTTCGGTCCGGTGCTGTCCGACATCGTCCGCGACCGTGTGCGCGGCCTGTTCGGCGCCGCCGGCGTGAAGCTCGGCCAGATCACCAAGCGCGTGACCGACACCTGGCAGCTCGGCGAAGGCTGGGCCTCCCACGTGGTCGCAGCCCTTGTGCTGGAAACCCGCGAAGGCGCCAGCTCCCGCGGTGGCGACCTCGCCTCGCTGAGCACCGAAGCCGCTTCCAATGCGGCCGCCGCCAACGCGCTGATCGACGCGGCCGTGCAGAAGGTCGCCTCCGACAAGGGCGTGGCCGTCGCCATGCCGAGCGCAGGTGACGCAGCCGGCGGTGCCGTGGTCGATTCCGCAGCCCTGGACGCGTTCGCGGCCAAGGTGACCGGTGCCGACGGCGTGCTCGCCTCCACCGCCAAGTTCGTGCTGAACCAGCTGGGCGTCACCGCTCCGGTGGCCGACGACTCCGCCGACGAGAACGCCGCCGTGGTGGCCGCCGTCGAAGCCGAGCTCGGCTCCGACTGGCCGAAGCAGGTCGAACCGCGCTTCGACGAGCGCAAGGCCATCCTGTTCGACGACCGTTGGGCATCCGCACGCGAGGACCTGTCCCGCGCCTACTACGACAACGACGCCTCCGCACTGGACGGCAGCTTCATCGGCCTGGGCAAGGCCGTCGCCGACGAAGCCGCATGGTACGCGGGCAAGACCGCTGACGCCGAGCTTGCCGCCGCGTTCAAGCGCGTGGCCGACGAGGCGCTCGAGCAGACGGACGAATCCGCCGAAGCAAGCCGTTTCGCAGGCGATATCGCCGTCGTGACCGGCGTTGCCCCGAACTCCATCGCCGCACAGGTCGTCAACGGCCTGCTCGCCGGCGGCGCGACCGTCGTGGCCACCTCGCACAGCTTCAGGCAGAGCGTGAAGGCATGGGCCAAGCAGACCTACCGCGAGCACGCCACCGGTGACGCCAAGCTGTGGCTCGTTCCGGCGAACCTCTCCAGCTACCGTGACGTGGACGCTCTCGTGGCGTGGGTCGGCAACGTGCAGAAGAAGACCTCCGGCGCGACCACCACGATTCTGAAGCCCGCCTACGAGCCGAGCCTGTTCTTCCCGTTCGCCGCTCCGCCGGTGCACGGCACGTTGGCCGATTCCGGCGAGCTGTTCGAATCGCAGGCGCGCCTCATGCTGTGGGGTGTGGAACGTGCGATCACCGGCTTCGCGAAGATCGGCGCCGACACCGACGTGCAGCACAAGCTGCATGTGATCCTGCCGGGCTCCCCGAACCGTGGCGTCTTCGGCGGCGACGGCGCGTACGGCGAGGTCAAGAGCGCCTTCGACGCGATCGTCAACCGCGCCCGCGCCGAAAAGGTGTGGTCCAGCCGCGTCACCTTCGCCCATCCGAAGATCGGCTGGGTGCGTGGCACCGGCCTGATGGGCGGCAACGATCCGCTGGTCGAAGTCGTGGAACGTCACGGCCTGAAGACCTACTCCACCGCCGAAATCGCGGTCAAGCTGCTCGAGCTGTCCACCAAGGAATCCCGCGAGCAGGCCGTCAAGGCTCCGCTCGACGTGGACCTGACCGGCGGCCTCGGCAGCGAGCCGATCGACATCAAGGCACTGCGCGCCGAAGCCATGGAGGACGCGGCCAAGGCCGCTGCCGCCGAAGCCGGCGATGAGGACAAGCAGGGCGATTGTGCCGCTGCGGCAACGCTGATCAAGGCGCTGCCGAGCCCGCGCGCCCCGCGTCAGGCGAAGGTCGATCTGAAGGATTGGCAGCACGTCACCGCCCGTCCGGAAGACGAGATCGTCATCGTCTCCATCGGCGAGCTGGGTCCGTGGGGCTCCGGCCGCACCCGTTTCGAAGCCGAACTCGGCATCCACTCCGACGGCAAGGTCGACCTGTCCGCCGGCGCGGTGCTCGAACTGGCTTGGAACATGGGCCTGCTGACCTGGAACGACAGTCCGAAGCCGGGCTGGTACGACACCGACGGCAACCTGGTGCCCGAAGAGGACATCGCCGAACGCTACCACGATGAGGTCGTGGCCCGCTCCGGCGTGCGTCCGTTCGAAGAGGGCATGGGCAACGATTACAAGGACGGTGCCGACGAGGAGGAGGCCGAGGTGTTCCTCGACCACGATGTGACCTTCTCCGTTCCGACCCGTGAGATCGCCGAGGAATACGTCAAGCTCGACGAAGCCCACACCAGCTACGCGGCCGACGCCGAATCCGGCGAGTGGAACGTCACCCGCCACGCCGGCTCCATGATCCGCGTGCCTCGCCGCGCGGCCATGACCCGCACCGTCGGCGGCCAGTTCCCGAAGGGCTTCGACCCGGTCAAGTGGGGCATTCCGGCCTCCATGGTCGGCGACGTGGACAAGATCGCCCTGTGGAACATCGTCACCACGGTCGACGCCTACCTGTCCGCAGGCTTCACCCCGGCCGAGATCCTCGAAGCCGTGCACCCGTCCATGGTGGCCTCCACGCAGGGCACCGGCTTCGGCGGCATGGCCTCCATGAGGAAGCTGTACCTCGACCGGTTCCTCAACCACGAGATTCCGACCGACATCCTGCAGGAAGCCCTGCCGAACGTCGTCGCGGCACACGTGATGCAGTCCTACATCGGCGGCTACGGCAACATGATCCAGCCGGTCTCCGCCTGCGCCACCGCCGCCGTCTCCCTTGAGGAAGGCGCCGACAAGATCGCCCTCGGCAAGGCCGACTTCGTGGTCACCGGCGCGATCGACGACATCGGTGTGGAATCCGTGATCGGCTTCGGCAACATGAACGCCACCGCCAACTCCGAGGAGATGTACGCCAAGGGCATCGACGCGCGCTTCTTCTCCCGTGCCAACGATCGTCGTCGCGGCGGCTTCGTCGAATCGCAGGGCGGCGGCACCATCTTGCTGACGCGCGGTGACATCGCGCTGAAGCTCGGCCTGCCGGTCGCCGGCGTGGTCGGATTCGTCCACTCCTACGCCGACGGCGCGCACACCTCCATCCCGGCTCCGGGACTGGGCGCGCTCGCAGCGGGCATGGGAGGCAAGGACTCCAAGCTCGTGCATGACCTCGCCAAGCTCGGCGTCACGCCGGACGACATCGCCGTGGTCTCCAAGCACGACACGTCCACCAACGCCAACGACCCGAACGAGTCCGAACTGCACAACACGCTGGCCCACGCCATCGGCCGCACCGACGGCAACCCGCTGTTCGTGATCTCCCAGAAGTCGCTCACCGGCCATGCCAAGGGCGGTGCCTGCATCTTCCAGGTCAACGGCCTGACCCAGCTGTTCAAGTCCGGCGTCGTTCCGGCGAACGCGGCCCTCGACTGCGTCGACCCGAAGCTCAAGCGCGACGACCACATGGTCTGGCTGCGCGAGCCGCTGAAGGTTGGTTCCGTCAAGGCAGGTCTGGTCACGTCGCTCGGTTTCGGCCACGTGTCCGGTTTCGCCGCGATCGTCAACCCGGGCGCCTTCGAGGCTTCCGTGGCGAACACCGCGGGCGAGGACGCGCTGAGCGAATGGCGCGACCGTGCCAACGCGCGTCTCGCCGCCGGCCAGCGTCGCCTTGAAGAGGGCATGATGGGGCGCGCCGCGCTCTACGAGCCGATCGACAACCGCCGCTTCCACGAGGACGGCCGCGGCTACGACGCGCACGAAGTGGAGAAGGCCATGCTGCTCGATCCGAACGCGCGCCTTGCGTCCACCGGCTATTTCGAAGCGTGAGACGGCTACGTCGAAATCTGTCCTAAATATGGGCAAATGATGACGGCCTGATAATAAAAGGGCGATACTTCTGCACAGATGTATCGCCCTTTTCCATATGACATGGTCGGGGCATTCCCGGGGTAACCCCGATTAATAATTCCTAGGAAGGCGGAGGAATGCTGGGTCTAGGGCATGACGTCGTTGACGTGCCTGCGTTCGCCAAGCAGCTGAATGAGCCGGGGACGCGTATGCGCAATCTGTTCTCCATGCGCGAGATATGGCAGACGGCGCAACGGTCGCAGCTCAAGCATGATGACGAGGCGGTGCACCTCGCCGCCCGCTGGGCAGGCAAGGAGGCGTTCCTGAAAGCGTGGTGCGCGGCCATTTCGCGGCATGCGAAAGACGGCGCCGAAGTCGCATATCCGTATACGCTCGACAACTTCCCATGGGTGCGCATCGAAATTCTCGACGATTCCCACGGCGTGCCGCGCGTCATACTGTCCTCCGAAGTGCAACGCAAGGTGCAGCAGTCGTTGGGCCTGCCGTTGGATCCGGTGCGCCAGTCGTACGATATCTCCATATCCATAAGCCATGACGGGCCGATCGCCTCCGCCGTGGTCATGCTCGAAATCTGAAATGCCATTCCCGCTTGCAAAAGTTGGCGGGATGTGTATAATAGCTCGAGTCGTTTCGTGTCGGCTTCGGACGTAGCGGCAACACGCGGATGTAGCTCAATGGTAGAGCCTCAGTCTTCCAAACTGATTACGCGGGTTCGATTCCCGTCATCCGCTCCACAACAGCATCAGAGAAGAAGGCGTGCCTCAAGGCACGCCTTTCGTATATCCGTATGCCCGGGCATACGATTGCCCGGGTATGCTGGAACGGGCCGCGGCGTGCGGCGGCGCAATCGCAAGATATCGCAATATATACGGAGCGGAACATGGGTCAGAAGGAACGCAACAAGGCAACGGAAGTCGTGGATGGCGTGGTCGAGACCGTCGACGTCTCCAAGCACCCGACGGCGTCCATCGAACCGTCGGATCTGTCCTTGGCCGACATCGAACGCCGCAAATCGCATCCGGTCCGCTGGATTCTGTTCATGGCATTGGTGCTGCTGGCCATGATCGCGCCGTACTGGTGGGGACGCGACATCGCGGTGCGGGACGCCTCATGGATGGTGGCGAACCTGAATTTCCTCGATCCCAAAGGCGTGGCGCTGATTTCATGGACGGTGACCATCGTGGCGCTCACCGGACTCGGACTGATGGTCGCGGACGCGAAGAAATGGCTGTGGGGGACCATTTTCGTGATCGGCCTTGCCGCGGAGCAATTCGTCGCCGGTATGTGCCTGCTGAGCTTCAACTTCTGGAACGCCACCTACGTGATGTACGGTGAGGCAGCCGGACTGGCGAACGCCGCGAATCTCGGCATCATCGCCGCCGGTTTCGGTGTCGCGGTCTACGCGGTGCTCTGGGTGGGCCTGCTGGTGTGCATCAAGAAGGAATCGAAGCTCAACGTCCTCACGCGCAGCTGGGCCTCGTTCCTATTGTTCTTCGCAATCGAGCTCGTCGCGCTTGCCGTGGTGTTGTTCGGAGGCCTGCTCGCGTCCATGGCGTGACGTGAAGAACGGCCGTCGGCGGGGGACCGGAAATATCGGCCGGCGATTTTGGTCCGGACGTCGTGTAAGATGTTCCCTTGGCGTGTTTCGCCCGCGGATAGAGAGCGCGTCGGTATTGGGCCGGCAGCACCGCGCAGCAATATAAGGAGGATGCCGTGGCACTTACGGCTGAGGA
>ERZ839741.2002-NODE-2002-length-20115-cov-4.440877_pt1 | contig 20115 bp, 17 predicted proteins | sample MGYA00519880_ERZ839741 | MGnify/ENA primary metagenome ERZ839741 (study PRJEB31850, sample SAMEA3708851) | human gut metagenome | biome: human gut; feature: human-associated habitat; material: faeces | place: China | collected 2014 ...
TCAATAAAGTTGAGTTCATCTTTAATGTCCGTCTGGGGACTAAAGGCTGTCTGGCCAGAGAGCTTATCGATGAACACAGAAAAGAGTTTGCAGACCTCAACAGCGGCGATCCTTACATCAGAAAGAACATCGCTACAGCAAAGGTGAATTGGAAATACGATCCGCGGCCGGTAGATGGAAAACCGGCATCAAACTCTGCGACAGCCGAGCTTTATTACCACATGTTCTACGACCCGGTTATCTATCAGGAAGCGGCCAATAAGCTCACGGAATCGCTTCTCACGATTAAAAAGAAACTCATCGAAGAGGAAGCTCTCAGCGAACAAGAAGAAGAGCTGAAAGAAAAATTCTTCCGGAACGATAAAGAAAAAGGCTTGGTTATTGTTAACCGACGGGTAGACGAATACTTGAAGTACAAGGGATTTAGAGTCTTAGTCACAGACTCGGAGAAAGATCCGGTTAAGGCCTGGACGGCTTATGCGGACCGCTGGCGCGTAGAGGATGCCTTTGCAACGCTCAAGGACCGACTCGGCTGTAATCGAATCAGGTGCTCTAACAACAAGGCACTGCAGGGGAAAACCTTCGTACAGTTCATTGCGACTGGCTTGTCGCTGATGGTTCGTTCGAGAATCCGCAGCTATATGAAGGAAAACAAGAAAGCAGGAAAACTGAACCTGGTCTACGAGAGCGATTCAAAGATCCTTCAGGTTCTAAATAACGTCATGCAAACTCGCTTTAACCACGGCTACTACTTCGACGAAGTTGCCGGTAAAAAGATTAAATACTTTGAAGCGTTAGGTGTTGGAGTTCCGGGAGCCGGGCCCGAGACACCGGAAGATGTTCAGGAAGAACCGGAAGTCGAACCGTTATTAGGTACGGATATTGAAATTTAACGAGGATGCCGGAGCCGAACTCCGGCTAGATCACTGAAAAACGCAAAATCTCAGTTGTAGACATAACGGGCGCAGCCGCAGAATTTGCCGATTTGACAAGCCTGCCGGCCATCCGGCTTCAATTCAAATTTAAAGGCACGTCGTATTAGCATTGCAGCCCTCGTGATTGTTAAGCAAATTATACTTGGTCTATGAACAAAAGTAATGATATTAGACACGGCAGACACTGTGTTTTTAATTTACATATTCATTTGGTCTTTGTCACTAAGTATCGCCGCTCTGTATTTACTAAGGCAGTATTAGAAGATCTGAAGGAAATTTTTGCCTCGGTCTGCCAGGATTTCGAGGCCGAGCTAGTAGAGTTTGACGGAGAAAAGGATCATGTCCACTTGCTAATCAATTATCCGCCGAAAGTTTCAGTATCTCGTTTGGTTAATAGTCTGAAAGGGGTCTCAAGTCGACTTATTCGGAAGAAACGATATGCTTGCATTCAAGACAAACTTTGGGCCGGAGCCTTGTGGTCTCCCTCCTATTTTGCCGCAAGTTGTGGCGGAGCGCCTATTTCCATTATCAAACAGTACATAGAGCAGCAAGATACGCCGGAGTAACCGGTCAGTCGGCCCTTATATCACCGCCATAAATGACGGTGCTTTACGGGCCCAGCTGGTAAAAACAAGGCTTCATATTCGTTGGCATACAACACTAAGATGTTAATATCAACAACTGTGTTTGAATGCAGACGGTCAAGATTTGATTAGTTGTATAACTTGTCCGAAAATTCCATTTTCCTTGCGCAAAAAAGATGCATAGGTCATAGATACCTTCGGTAAGGATTCAAACAACGGTATTTGTCTTGGACGCATCCGGCCGAGCGCTGTTTTATTGGTCGGGAAAGAGAGAAAAAATGGGTCAGGCTAAAAATACAATTTTGATTGTGGATGACGTCGAGCTGAATCGAGACGTCCTGTCCATCATGTTCTCTCAAAGCCATGAGATCGAATTTGCCGAAAGCGGTCCTGAGGCTCTGGAAATTCTTCGCAAGAAAAAAGAAGACATCTGTGCCATCCTTCTTGACTATGTCATGCCTGAGATGGACCGTTTAACCTTTTTGGAGGAGGCGATCAAAGAAGGATTAGTGGAGAGCATTCCTGTCTTTCTGATTACGGCATCCTTAGAGCATGACGTTGTGCATCGTGCTTATTCGCTGGGCGTGGCTGACTATATTCAGCGTCCGATTTCTCCGTACATCGCTCAGCGCCGTATAGAGAACATTATTGATTTATTTAAGACACGTGCAGCTTACAAGAAACTTCTTGAGATTAACAGAACGCTTTTAGAACGTCTGAGCGAAGTCGATGACTCCATTACCGACGTCCGAAATCCTTAATAACTATTGAAGAAACCAAGCGACCGGAGAAGATCCTCCGGTTATTGTTATTCATCGTAATCACCGGTTTCTCTTTCTAAATATTCCTTTTGACTGAGCGTGATCTGAGCATCGTTCTTCCACATGGCCACCCAGCCGTCCAGCATCCTGGAATCCTGGATGTCAACTTCCAGACGCCAGGTTCCGTCTTCTTTTTTAAGCAATTTCTGAGAAGTGTTGAAAGGCGTTTCCTCTAAGTTCTTTGCCGTGACATCGCTCTTGAACTCCAATATCCAGTGGACCCATTCTCCGTTGCTGTAATTAAAGTGACGGTCGTGAATGTAAGACTGGAGATCAAACTTTTCCGGGCGATGCGCATCAAAAGAGGTGACTTCAGCCTTTTTGAAACGATGAAGCGCCAGATGGACGACGTTGTCGAAATGATCGAACTGACAAATTAAGTAGAGTCGGACATCTTGCTGAACCAGGGCAAGAGGAGAGATAACGGCGCTCGTGGTTTTGCCGTTCATGTTGGTGTATTCGATTCTGAGTTTCTTTTCCGAATACAACGCTTCGGAGACCGCATCAAAGATTCTTGGAAGTACCTTGGAAGGCATTTGCGGAATTGAGGATGAAATGACGCAGACTTTATTGAGCCATTGATTTTCTTTGGCGTTCGAACCTTTTTCCTTGAGCATTTCGGAAGCCGCATCAAATAAGAATCCCAACGATTTGAGGACGGTTCCCGGAATCTGATACTTCATGTGCTCCTGCGCAATTCTCAGAAGCAGACATTCATTTGGTTTTAAGTGAATATTGTCGGTGATGGAATCCGTGCGTTCTCTTCGGTAACCGTAGGCATTTCCTCGGTCGTCGCGCACCAAACCGTATTTGCCGCAGTCATACATTTGCTTCAAGTAACGCTGCAGTGACCGCCTGCTGACATCAATGTCTGCCGATGCCAAAGAATTAAGAATGTCGTCCACCGAGACAAACCATTTGCTCAGCGGTATTCGATTGAGAATCTCCAAAATGATCGATGCTTCTTCTTTTTTATCGTGTTTTCTTCCCATCCTTAGGCTCTCCAAGGTCAAATTTCTGTCGCAAGGCGCGTATTGATTTTTATTTTAATCGGTTTTACTGCGTCAATTTCTTTCGCTTCAAATGCAAAAATAACAACATAGAAGGAGAACAAAAATGCCTCGCAGAAGAACAAGTGTCTTTGAAAAAATGTTTAGTGACAACCGTCTTCGTTCTATTCCGGATTCAGAACAGCAGAGTACCTTGTGTGTTGAATATTGGACATCCAAGATTTTGATCGAACTCTCCGGCTATAAATCGTTGGAACTCGATGATGTGCAGGAGATGGCAAATATCCGAGTGGTCAAGGCGTGGCAGCAGGAAATCGAAAACGACGTTTCGGAACTTTACGAACTTAAAGGAAAAGAAGAAGGCGACACTGAATTACTTGACGATGCAGGCGACAGTGTTTTTCGTCGATACAAATCTGTGAAAACAGAGCTTAGAAAGCGCATCGACAATCCTCCAGTTTCCATGAAGAAGGTTTATCGCAACATTAAGAAAGAGATTGATTTGCACGGTTTCTACCCGAAAGGTTTTGCGGCTAATCTTGAACTCATCAAAGAAGCCTATGACCTTTCCGAAGATGAAGGTCTAGTCACCGCCTTCATCTTCTTCACTCTTGCCTATCGAAACTTGAGAAGAGCCCTGAACTCTTTCAGTTATTCCGACCGCGGCTTTTTCCTCGTGCTGGAGGTCATCGCAAAAACGTTGGGCCTGCCTTTGGAAAAGGTCCAAGAAATGCTCGGGCCGGATGGCAAACTTATCCGAATGGCAATCTTCGGCGTAGACAGAGAGTCTTCTAATATTGATTTCGAGGACTACTTTGAATCCAAATCCGGTATTTCCTTCTTTGATCTCTTCTTCGGGAAAATCGAAAAGAAGCAGCTTGTAAGTTCGATCCTCACTCCTTGCAACAAGTCTCGTCTCACGCTCGAAGACGTCAAGTATCTACCTGTGATTGACTCTTTAGTCGTTCCGTTTTTAAAGGGGATTAAAGATGAAGGCCCCAGAGGCGTCAATGTTCTTTTGTATGGTCCTCCTGGTTCCGGAAAGACGGAATTAGGAAAACTTTTGATTGAACAAGCCAGTAAAAAAGCCTACACATTAAAACTCGGAAGAGAGGAAAAGGTTTTGGCTTGCTGGGAACGAGCCTGCAAGTTAAGTCGGAACGACGCCGTCACGGCAATTCTGATTGATGAAGCGGATGACGTTTTCAACAGTGATCTGGTCCAAGGAACGACTGATCGTACAAACAAAGCGCGCATCAATACCGCACTCGAAAACACTAAAAAACTGACCGTGTGGACAACGAACTCTCTGCGTTCTATGGATGCTGCCATTATCAGAAGATTTCATTTTGTCCTAAAGGTTGTTTATCCGCCTCGAGCTCAAATGGAGAAGCTCGCACAAGGAACATTGGCCAAATCTTTGTCTGAAGAAAACATTAGTCGTCTGGTGAATACGGAAAATCTTTCTCCGGCACTTGTCGCTCAAGTCGGAGAGATCGTGGACAACCTCCAAGGTAATAAAGTTAAGTTTCCGGAAGACTCTTTGATGGCTCTTCTCGAAGATATTCTCAAGGCACAAGGTTTTGGAAAACTGGCTGCCGCGACGAAGAAAATCGGAAAGTTCGACCCTGCTTTAAGCAACTCCGATACAGATCTGGAAGCTTTATCGAAAGGCCTCAAAGAAGCGGGCGCCGGAAGGTTATGTCTTTACGGTCCCCCGGGCACGGGCAAGACAGAATTTTGTCATTGGCTCGCAAAGAAGCTTGAACGCCCTCTCATCATGAAAAAAGCGTCGGATCTTCTGAACTGCTATGTCGGCGGTACAGAACACAATATCGCCGCTGCCTTTGAAGAAGCAAAAAGAGAAAATGCCGTTCTACTCTTTGATGAAATTGATTCTTTCCTTCAAGATCGAAGAACCGCGAATCATTCCTGGGAAGTTACGCAAGTCAACGAATTTTTGACTCAGATGGAGTCTTATGAAGGCTACCTTGTGGCAACAACGAACCTTTTGGATCTGATGGATAACGCTTGTCTGAGAAGATTCGACTTGAAGGCCAAACTCGAATACATGACTGATGATCAGGCAGAAGAAATGTACAGAAGACTGGCTCAGAAGTGGAAATTCTCTGTCGGAAACGAAGTGAACAATCTGCGGAAGATCAGAAATCTTTCCCCGGGAGATTTTGCGGCTATCGACAGAAGACTTCGTTTTACCAAAGCTGTTTCCGGAGAAAAGATTGTCGACATGCTGAAAGTTGAAACTCAACTGAAGGAAGGCCAGATGTCTTCTTCCAGAAGAACCATCGGATTCCTGGATAACTAATGAAATTAAGCTATGGCCGCTTTGAAAAAATAAAGCGGCCATTAGCTTGGCCGCAAAAAACTCCCGAGGAGAGGCGGGAGTTCAAAAATAGTTTGACAATTTTTAGGAATGATTAAGGTACAGCCATATCAAAGCGTTTGTCTTCTGCGTTCTTGTGGCACTGACGGCAGTAGAGAACGCTTTGTTCGTGTTCTTTATGGCAAAGTGTGCAGCGAAGCTGTCCGGCATGAGAATCATGCGGGTTTAAAGCTACTTTCTTTGCGGCAGAAGCAGCGGCTAAGTCCTGGTAGTTATGGCATTTCATACAAGCCTTGGACTTGGCAGCGGCAACCGGAGCGGAAGAGTTGTGACACTGTTCGCAAGTCACGCCTTTTTGCATGTGCTTTGCCATGGTGGGAGCAGCCTGAGCAGTACAGAAGGCGCCGGCTAACAGAATTGCTGCGGTGGTAATGAGGCGGTTAAATTTCATTTTTTTCTTCCGTTTTTAGACCCGGACCCTACGGTCCGGGCTTCTCTAGAAGTTACTTACCGGCTTTGACATCGGCAAGAGCGTTGTCAGCAGCTAAGCGGCCGCTGGTCATAGCGAACGAAGAGGCAGAGCCTTCGCAGCGGAGGTCGTAAGAAGAGTCATACAAACCGCCGATATCCTGACCGACGACATAGAGGTTGTCGATCACGTCGCCCTGCGGATTCAGAGCCTGGAACTTCGGATTGACAGTGACGCCGCCCAAAGTTAGGAAGAATGCGCGGATGCCTTTCAGAGCATAGTACGGACCTTTTTCCATATTGAAAGTTGCAAGGTGTTCAGGCAGACGGCCGAATTCCGGATCTTTACCAGCTTTAGCGTATTCGTTCACCTTGTTCATTGTTTCTTTCAGGTTGGAAGCAGGTACGCCGATCTGTGCAGCTAGGTCGTCGATTGTGTCAGCCTTGAAAGCCCAACCTCTCTGCTGACCGATTTCGAAAGTCTTCGGAAGAGCCTTCAGAGGAACGCCGGCAAGAACGATGGCGTTGAACGGAAGCAAAGCGCCCTTGTTAACCAACTGATCATATTTCTGCTGGTCGATGATGTTGTACATTACGCCGCCAGCACTTGTCATGGCATTGTAGACATCAACGAAAACAGCACCACGGGATTCGTTGAAGAAGCGTTTGCCGTGCTGATCAACCCAGAGCCAGGGCTGAGCCAAAGCGCAGCGGCCTTGCTTGAGTTCATCAGCGCCCATGAATTGGTTGATCGGGGGCAGGTCGGCGAGGTACGGAGCGTTACCTGCAATGGTATGCATACCTTTAACGCCTGCACCGACTAACTGAGCCATTTGGATGCCGTCACCCGTACGGCCGTCACCGTTCTTACCGTCGGTTACAGGACCGCGGTACCAAACCGGTTCAAACATACCTAGAGCAGAGGAGTCGTTCACGTACTTGGCGAGCATTTCTTTATTGGATTCGAAACCGCCGGTAGCGATAATGACTTTCTTGGCCTTGACGATGACTTTTTCGCCTTCGCCGTCGACAGCTTCAACACCTACCACTTTACCGTTTTCAACGATCAGTTTCTTGGCCGGGGTTTCGGTGAGGATTGTGCCGCCTTTGGCGCGAACTTCCTTAGCGAAGCGCTGGATGATGCCGGCAGCACCACCTTTGAACAAGTGCCATGTCATCAGGGATTCATCTTTCGGATACATGGTGCGGATGCCGCGCATCTGAGCGCCTTTGTCCATAACCCAGTCAATGGTCTTTCCGGATTCTTCAATCAGAACACGAAGGACGTGCGGGTCAGCGCGATAGTGATGGTACTGCAGAGCGGCAGTAAGAACCTGGTCAACGGTGGTGTTGATGTTGTGTTCCTTCTGATAACGGGTGCCGACGCCAAGACTTCCTTCAGGGAAGTTTCCGCCGCCGCCCAGAGCAGCTTCTTTTTCGAGGACGATCGGTTTAGCGCCTTGGTCAACTGCGCTCTGAGCTGCTGCCAAACCGGACAGGCCGCCCCCGATGATAACGAGGTCGGTCTCATAAACCTGCGTTGCGAATGCAGGAAGCGAGAAAGTGGTGAGTAAAGAGGCTGCGATAGCAGATGTAAGCAGACTTCTACGAAGCATCGTAATTCTCCTTGTTTTGTGGTTATTAAGTGGTGTACCGCTTGGTGTTTCTAGGAGTATCTTAAGCGTGCCTTATGGAGATATACTTTGCGCAAGTTGCACTCCTATCTTTGCATTGTTGACAAAGGGTTATCACTGTGGCGGACATTACCAAACTTTCTATTGACGATACGAGGTTTCTTGCGGAGCTAGAAAAGACGGGCGTTTTGCTTCGCGCGGGGTTGTTGTTAAATTTGTCTCCGTCTTCCTCAAGCAGGAACTTTTCTCGGATACGTTCGTACTTTCCGCAGGAAATTTTTAGACAAATGGAAGGAATCTGGGTGCCGACAAACTACTACCTGCAGATCAAGCCGCAGATTCATCAGATTTTGGAAGCTTCTGAAGCGATGATGGATATGCAGTTTGATCCGAGTCAATCCACAAGGACTTTTGTCTTGAGCTCAGTGATGACCGAAATCTCTGTCGTGATTTCCGGTGTACTGCCGAAAATGATTGAAAGAGCGCCGAAAGTACGATTAGACCTGAGCAAGCACGACAATGAGATCGCCGCTGTAAGTGAAGGCAAAGCGGATTTTGCGGTAATCACGGACGTTGATCTGGCGCCGGATCTCCACCGAATGAAGCTTTACCCGCTGGATCGTGTGTTGCTTGTCAGGAAGGGGCATCCACTTACGCAACTCAAAGGTCCTTTGTTAACTCGATACCTTCAAGTTTATGACCGTGTATCTATTCGGACAGGTCGGTCCGCATCCTGGGTCGGCCCTGAGCAAGGCTTATTCCAATACGAAAGGTTTATGGAACACACGAGGTTTTCTACGTCGCGTTTCTATTCTGCATGGGGCGCTATTGAGAAGACGAATTTGATTTCGGTTTGCGGCTGGCGTGCTGCAGAGCTGGCAATGAAGGCCTATAAGTTAACGGCGCTTCCCTTGCCAATTGATTTTGAAGAGACCGAAAAATGGAATGTTCTGATTTGGTCGGACAGCAAGCACCGAGATCCGGCGCATAAATGGATGAGAGGGCTCTTTAAAGAATGGGCGATTGAAGATGCCGAGCGAATGAAGAAACTCAAAGAAAAAGACCTCGGTGTTCCGAAATATAAATAAGCGGCCATGAAGGCCGCCCATTGAGAACTAGAACGCTAATGATTAGGCGTTTTCAGATGCTGCCTGATCGACGCAGCAGGCAAGAGCATTAAAGCCGCCGTCGATATAGATGGTTTCCGCAGTGATTCCAAGGGAATTGTCGGAAAGAAGGAAGGCTGCGGTGTTGCCGACTTCATCAATTGAAACCAAAGAACGACTCGGAGAAACGGCTTTGCACTGAGCCAGCATTGAGCTAAAGCCTTTAATGCCGCTTGCGGCAAGAGTCTTAATCGGGCCGCAGGAGAGTGTGTTGGCGCGAATGCCTTGCGGGCCGACGTCAGCAGCAATATAGCGGGTAGCAGATTCAAGCGCTGCTTTGCAAAGTCCCATCGTGTTGTAATTGGGAACGACTTTTTCTCCGCCGAGGTAAGACAATGTCAGCAAAGAAGCTTTGTGGCCGGCCATTAACGGGACCATTCTCTTAGCCATCGCAATGTAGGAGTAAACGGAGACGTTCATTGCGGAGAGGAAGCCTTCGCGGGAAGCGCCTTCGAGGAAGCTGCCGCTGATGGATTCGCGGGGCGCCCAGCCGATCGAGTGGACAAAGCCGTCAAAACCGTCGGTCCAGCGATTGGCGAGTTCAAGGGCTGCTAAATCAATTGATTCATCGGAAGATGCATCTAACTTAATGACTTGTCCGGCGCCGAATTCATCGGCAAAGCCCTGCACGCGTTCTTTAAAGCGTTCGTTGTTATAGGAAAGAGCTAGTTCAGCGCCTTCTCTGGCACAAGCCTTTGCAATTCCATAAGCAATAGAGCGATTAGAAGAGATTCCAGTGATCAGGAATTTTTTACCGGTTAAGAAACCCATGACGTGTTCCAATGATTAAAAAACGCCATTTTATCAGCCTGAACGAAGTGGCTAGGTACGATTAGAGGTTGCGGAGGATCCAAAAGAAAGCGGATGTTACTTTTAGAAGATGATTAGAAGGAAAATTGCAGTGCAGTCTAGTCGACAGAGCTGTCCGAAACTTTGAGAATTTTTGCATCTTTCTGAAGGTCGTTCAAGAACTCTGTTGTCTGAAGTCTTTCAAGTTCTGAAAGCACTTTTGGCTTAACTTCTTCATAAGAAGGAAAGGGGACCTCACGTTTTTCTTCGAGAAGCACCACGTGATATCCGAGCTTGCTTTTGAAAGGAACCGGCAGAAGGTCGCCCGGCTGAAGAGCGAGGATGGCTTCGGCGAGGCCCGGAACCAAGACATTACGAATATTCGTAAAAGGAATCTGTCCGCCGTTTTGAGAGGTACTTTGGTCCAAAGATCTCTCTTTAGCGAGAGAACCAAAATCGGAACCTACCTTGAGAGATTGAATAATTTCTCTAGCTTCTTCCGGTGTCTTTACCAAGATATGTCGAAATTTGATTTCGTGTGGATCGTAGCTAGAGAGAAGTGAGTCGTAACGATTCCGAACCTGTTCTTCCGTGATCGGATGCTCAGAAGCATATCTGCGGCTCAGAATCGATCCGTAAAGCTGAGCCTGTTTTTCCGAAATCAAAACACGAACTCGAGGATCTTCTAGAAGACCTTCATTTCTGGCAGCTTGTTCGATGATTTTTTGTTCGAGAAGAATGCTTCGGGCTGCGTTTTTAAGCTGCTTTTCATTGGTTACGCCGTTGGCTCTCAGGAAGTCCATTAACTGCATTTGTTCTTCTACGGAAACAAACTGTCCGTTAACCATAAAGGCAGTTTGAGCAACGGCTGCAGGAAGGACGCCGGCAAGCGCAGCGGCGAGCACAAAGGACTTAAGCACCTGCAGCCTCAAATAAAAATATTAGTGGCGAGATTCGCTCGGCGCCAGCAATGTCATATTGATGTTGTGAATACCGTGACCGATAAAAGGTTTCAAGTATTCGTAAACGATTCGGTGTCGGTCAATTTTCGGCAGACCTTCAAAACGTCTGGAAATGACAAAGAGGTGGTAGAGGGAGCCTGCAGCAGGAGCTCTGCCGGCTTCAGGTCTTGTGTAATCAGTAAAGCGAAGCTCGATTGGGAAAATCGGCTCAAGCGCTTGGCTGATTCTTTCTAATGTGGGAGTGTGACTCATCTTTATTTTCCTTCCGAATCAGATTCAGGGATAAATCGGGAAATATAAAAGCCGACGCCTAGGGTAAAGAGGAGCGTCAGTCCCATCAGCCCGAACAGTTTGAAATTCACCCACACGTCGGTGGAGCATGTGTAGGCAACTATAAGATTAAGAACACCGGTAACGGCAAAAAAACCGATCCAACCGCGAAGGAGAATATTCCATGCAGGTTCCGGAAGAGAAACTTTATTACCGAGAAGCGACTTAAGGAAGTTCTTATGCATGAAAGAACCGCCCAAAAGGATTCCGCCAAAGATCCAGTAAAGGATCGTGGGTTTCCATTTGATGAACATTTCATCGTGAAGCCAGATTGTCAGAGAGCCGAAGACTAAGATGACGGCAACAGAAATCCACAGCATCGGATCGATCTTCTCACGGCGTACAAATTTCACGCCGATCTGAAGAAGCGACACGATTATCGCAGCAGCCGTGGCACAAATAACCGGGGCCTGGTCGGCTTGAAAGCCGCTTCCCAGCCATTGGTTGCAAAGCGCAGCCGCAGAGTCCGGATTTGTCTGAGCAACTTTAAATGTGCCGAAGAACAAAATCACCGGCAAAAGGTCGTAAAGGAACTTCACTCTCTTTTTTCCAACAACAAAATCGTTTCAGGTAATGAAACTTTCAAATTCAATGAATTCTACTTAAAAATCCGTTTTTTGTTAAATAGAGGTATATCATTACGCGACTCTTAAGAACAGCTGGTTTCATCCCTAATTTACAGGGATAATCCTATTTACTCTCCCCGCTATTAGCCGACTTTAGAGATTTTCATTTTCAATTGGCAAAAAAGGCCGCCGAAGCGACCTTTCCTAAGTATCAATGGAAATTACTTAGAGGATTTTTTCTTAGCCGGAGCGGCTTCAGCGATCTTAGCGTTCTTCATCAGATCAGCCATGTACTGCTGAGCCTGACGCTGTGCAGCAAGATTCTGAATCTGAGGTTTCAGAGCATCGAAAGAGGGCAGAGGAACTTCACGCTTGTCCTGAAGCTGGATAACGTGGTAGCCGAGTGCGCTGTGGAAAGGAACGGGAAGAAGAGCACCTTTGTTCAGAGCCATTGCAGTTTCTGCAAATCCGGGGATAGCGATTCTGCGGATGTTGGTGAACGGGATTTCTCCGCCCTGAGCTGCTGTACCCTGATCCAAAGATTTTTCTTTGGCGATCGTTGCAAAGTCACCGCCGGCGTTCAAAGACTTGATGATGTCTTTGGCTTCTTGTTCTGTTTTAACAAGGATGTGACGAACTTTGATTTCGTTCGGATCGTACTGTTTTTTAACTTCTTCGTAAGTTTTCTTGAGGTCCGCATCGGTCAGCGGGTGGGCAGCAGCATTTTTGCGAACTAATTCAGCGGAGTAAATTTCTGTCTGACGTTCTGCAATCAGCGCTTTGACGGCAGGATCCTGAGCGATATTGGCTTTTTTAGCCGCTTCTTCAATGAGTTTTTCCTGAGCGAGGATGCTGCGGGCAGCTTCGAGCTGCTGTTTCTGGTCTTTGACTCCGCGGTCAGCAAGAACTTTCATGAGTTCTTGCTGATCTGCCACGGAAACTGTCTGACCGTTAACGGTGAAGGCAGTCTGAGCGAAGACGGGAGCGGCAAGGGCTGCCAGGGCTGTTGCGAGAAGAAGTTTTTTCATAATTAAATTTAATTTATCCAAAAAATGCGAGGAAGACTGCTTAGATAACTGCTCTTAACCGTTTTCTTCGCCTGAGTTAACCGCCTCATTCTACTCAATTTTGCGAGTGCGGGTAATTCAAAATCACACTCGGGAAAGCTCTAACAACCTCTTGAATTTTTTGAAATTAGAAAGAAAAGAATCGCAAATGTGGGGGAGGAACCTTTGACGGAAGAAAGTGTCGATGGAGGATCTTTCAATCCGAAAATGCAAACTTAGCCGGAGCGAGAATTTTCGATTTCTACAAACCAACTTTTCTTGTGGATTCTGATGTTCTTACAGTCAGACTAGACTTTGGGCTTGAAGTCGAGTGTATATATGCATAAATTTAATAAAAAGTTATATTAAATTTATATTAGACATGAATAATCCTGTTTTCTACTATTGGAGCCATCAAAGCAAGTTTTCTCAGAAGCTTCCTATCAATAGATTGAATATAGGTGACCATCGTGTTGAAACTCATTTCTGCTCTTCTTTCCTCTCTGTTGGTTATGGAATCTGCTGTTGCAGTAGACGAACAAAATCCTGCCGGTGATCAGCTGGTAAAACGGGGCGATGCCATCCAGAGCATTAAAGGAAGCGACAAGATATTTACCGGTGAAGTCAAGATCGTCCCTCTGTCTGAATCTGTTCCCGGGATGCCGGTATCCAGTGCATATGTAATTTTTGAACCAGGCGCCAGATCTTTCTGGCACACACACCCGATCGGACAGGTTCTGATCATTGTTGAAGGAGAAGGCCGTTCGGGCGTCTATGGAAAACCAGTGAGCGTCCTGAAAAAAGGCGATGTGGTTGTATGTCCGAAAGGCATCAAACATTTCCATGGCGCAGCTCCCGACAAGAGAATGGTTCAAATGACGGTTACCGGGTACGATCCTCAAGGCAAGAACGTGACATGGATGGAACCGGTCACGGACCAGCAGTACAAGAACAGCGAGAAGTAACAACGTTTCCTTTCCTTAAATGATTAGGCCGAAGATCCGTAGGGGTTTTCGGCCTAAATTACTTTCTAAGACTCCCCGACTGTTTCTTTTGTACTGATAAGAAGAATATTTCTCATTTTCGTTCAAAAACTCTTACAAATTAGGCATCGTTTTGTCGCTATCCGGGGGCCGATTGAACGTTGTCTTAAGACAAGCGGATTATCCTTAGCAAACAATTCGTTAAAACAGAATATTCGTATCTATGAAAATTGCGAAAAAACTTGCTGTCGCGGCTTGCGTCGCTTCAGCCTTTACTATGATGAATACACAAGCAGAAGAAACAAAAGCACCGGTCAGCGTCTCTCAAGCCGGTACTGCACTTCCGGCCGGTGTGACCCAAGGGCCGAGTATTGAAGGCGTGACAGAATATCGTCTTACCAACGGATTACGCGTAGTTCTTTTCCCGGATGCCTCTAAAGATACGGCGACCGTTAACATGACTTATCAGGTCGGTTCTCGTCAGGAAAACTACGGCGAAACCGGCATGGCTCATTTGCTCGAGCATCTGATTTTTAAAGGAAGCAAAAACTTCCCGAATCCGACCAAAGAATTCACGAACCGCGGTTTCCGCATGAACGGTTCCACTTGGCTCGACCGTACTAATTACTTTGTCTCCTTTACTGCTACAGAAGACAACCTCAAGTTCGCTTTAGCTTGGAGTGCTGACGCTATGCGCAACTCCTTTATCGCTAAAAAAGACTTAGACAGCGAAATGAGCGTTGTGCGCAACGAATACGAGATGGGCGAGAATCGTCCTTCCAGCGTGTTGATGAAGCGTATGCAGTCCATGATGTACGACTGGCACAACTACGGCAAGAGCACCATCGGCAACAGAAGCGATATCGAACATGTTCGTATCGAAAACCTTCAGGCTTTTTATCACCGGTATTACCGCCCGGACAACGCTGTCTTAACAGTCAGCGGTAAGTTCGATGTCCAGAAAACGCTGGAATGGATCGTTAAAGATTTCTCTTTAATCCAGAACCCGAAAGAAGCGCTTCCAGCTGAATGGACAGTGGAACCGACAGCGGACGGTGAACGCGTGTTTGAGATCCGCCGCAAAGGCGAAACTCAGATGGTTGCTGTCGGCTACCGCATCCCGAGCGCTTTACATCCGGATGCTTTAGGCGTGGAAGTTGCAACTGAAGTGTTGGCCGATTCTCCTAACGGCCGTCTGTACGAAGCCTTAGTAAAAACCGGACTAGCAGCAAATGTTTTCGGTTACGCCGTCGGCGCTAAGGAGCCCGGCTTTGTGATCTTCGGTGCCTCCGTTAAGAAAGGCGAATCGCTTGAGAAAGTTAAAGATAAGCTTATCGAAACGATTGAAGGCTCTTTAAAGCAGAAGCCGATGACTTCTAAAGAGTTAAACAGAACCAAGGCTCAGATGGAAACCATGTACGAACGCGCCTTTGCCGATCCGGAAGGATTTGGTGTCGGCTTATCAGAGTACATTGCGCTGGGCGACTGGAGACTTTTCTTCTACGGCCGCGATAAGACTAAAGACGTCACTGCTCAGCAGGCTGACAGTGCAGCAGACAAATATTTCGTGCGTGACAACCGAGTTGTCGGACTCTTCATTCCCGATGACAATCCTCAGCGCTCAGAGATCACAAAAGCTCCGAGCGCGGATGAACTGCTGGCTAATTACAAGCCGCAGGGAACTGCTCAAAAGATTGAGGCTTTCGACTCTTCGTTTGATAACCTCGACAAGAGGACACAGCGTATTGATATCGGCGATTTGAATATTGCTTTGCTGCCCAAACAGACACGCGGTGAAACCGTGACCGTTTGCATGAAGTTCAAGTCCGGCGACGAGAAGAATCTTTTTGGTAAGGCTAATCTTCAGCCTGTTGCTGCTGCGATGCTGACTCGCGGAACAAAGACGATGACTCGCTCTGAAATTGAAGATCGTATGACCGAGCTGAAGATGGCCGGTTCCATTACGAACTTCACGACTACGAGAAAGAATCTTCCGGCCGCTCTTGAGCTTGTGTTTGATGCCATGCACAACTCGATCATGCCGCAGGATGAATTTGATCAGTTTAAGAAGCAGATGCAGGTCATGATCGAAAGCATGCGTGATAAACCTGATGCGCTCGCTCAGAACGCTATTACGCAGCACTTCAATACTTATCCGAAGGGCGATCCTCGCTACGAATACTCTTTAGATGAGTCGCTGGAACAGCTGAATAAGCTTACAGTTGACCAAGTCAGAGCTTTCTATAAAGAATTCGGTGGTACGTCTCGCGGTGAGATTTCGATTGTCGGCGATTTCGATCCGAAGGCAGTGGAAAAGATCATTCGTGATGATTACGCCAAGTACGTTTCTAAGGCTCATTACGCTCCGGTCGTAACGGAATATCGTCCCGTTAAAGCCACTCGCGTCGTTATTGATACTCCTGACAAGGAAAACGCAATTATCGTTGCTCGTTCTGTGTTCCCGATCAACGACACAGCTCCGGATGCTCCGGCACTTACCGTTGCCAACTGGATTCTGGGCGGCGGCACAGGTCTTTCCAACCGTTTGATTGAAAGACTTCGCCAGAAAGAAGGCCTTTCATACGGCGCCGGTTCTCACGTTCGTATTCCTGCGAAGGGCGATAACGGTAGCTTTGTTTTCCGTGCGATTGTGGCTCCTCAGAACATGCTTCAGGCAGAAGCCAGTGCCCGCGACGTGATTGCTAAAGCGATTAAAGACGGCTTTACAGATCAAGAGGTAGAGGAAGCCAAGAAAGGTCTGCTGCAGGCAATGCAGGTCGCTCGTTCTCAGGACGATGTGGTTGCCCGTTCCTGGAACGACAAGATGGAAAATCAACGTACATGGGTATTCAGTAAGAAACAGGCGGAAGCCATTTCCAAGCTGACGACGGCTGATGTCAATGCTGCACTGCGTAAATACATCAAACCTGATGAAATTACTTTTGTGTTGGCCGGAGACCAGAAGAAAGCGGCACAGAAAAAACAAGACTAATTTCAGAGGTCGTCAGGGAAATTTGACTGCCGTTTATTGAGATTTTGAGGGCTGAGCCTAAAAACTCGGCTCTTTTCTTCTTTTCCTCAAGCATTGAGAATTTAACTTTTAAGTAACTTATTGATTTTGGATGGTTGAGGTACTGCCTTTCTCTTTGATGGAAAATGAAACCGTCTTCTGAGAGATTAGAAGACGGTTTACAGTGGTTTGAGGTGCCGACCTAAAAGGTCGGCTTAAAAATCGTGTTACTTCGCCAATGTCTTGACGTAGTCGGCGATCTGACGGCCGATAACGGAAGCAGATGTCAGCTGAGCGCCGCCGACGTAGTTGTCATAGAACAAACCGCCTGCTGCGTTGCCGACTGCGAAGAGACCCGGAACCGGACGTCCTTCCGTGTCAAGAACCTGACCGTTCGTATTGATGAGCGGACCGCCGAAGGTAGCTGTCATACCGCCCTGGAACGGAACGGCATAGAAGGGAGCTTTAAGGATCGGACGCGGATTCTTGTGAGTGTTGGGAGGTGTCAGTTCGCCGAGCTTGCCGGCTTTCAGAGCGGCATTGTATTCGTCGACAACTTTCTTCAGCTCAACAGGATTCAGTCCGGCTTCCTTAGCTAAACCTTCGATCGTATCGGCCTTATAGACAGGCGCCTTATGAGAAGAATAAGAGAACCAGTCATTCTTCAGCATCGGAAGATTGTGCGTATCTTCGTCAACAATCATGTAGCCCCAGTTGTCACGAGTCAATGCGGCTGTGTCACGAGACATCTGGACATAGGTCTTGCCTTCATCGGTGTAGCGCTTTGTTTCCTTAGAAACGGCAATACCGGTGTTAACGATGTTCAGCGGGTTAGCGCCTGTAGGTCCGTGGATCGGTCCGCAGTGGTATTGGTCAACGTTAACAACTTTCGGGAAATATGGGCCGGTTAAAAGAATGCTTTCGCCGGTAACAGAGTGGGAACCGCGAACCGGCATGTTGGCGGCAGGAACGCCTGCCATCATTGTCAGCATCATCTTGTTGGCGGAGAAACCGCCGGTAGCCATGACGACGCCGTATTTGCCGAAGTATTCTTCGAACCCCTCTTTGCTCTTAACTTTAACTCCGATAACTTTACCGTTTTGAGGGTTGTCGAGCAGTTCGACCGCTTTGGCGTTGTAGACGATAGGAACATTAAGTTCTTTGGCTTTAGCCAGTAAATAGAGCATCAGCTGTGTACCGCCGGGCTTCTTTTCTCCGATGGTGAGGTGAGCACGCTGGAGCATCGGCCAAACAAGCTTCATGCCGACGGCATATTTAACGCCGACGTAGTCATGCAGCCAGTTCAGTGTCTCGTCTGCTTTTTCAGCAACAAGGCGTGTGAGTTTGGGATCCCCTCGGCCTTGAGAAACCTCATCATGTCTTCGTAGAATTTATCTACGGTGTCGCCGGTTTCAAGCTTCTTTTCCTGCTGCATCTTGGTGTTGACGCCAAGCATGAAGCCTGCAGAGTAAATGGTGTTACCCGATGCAGAACTCATCTTTTCGAGAATAACCGGTTTCAAGCCGTCCTGAGCTGCGCGGATGGCGGTGACGATACCACCGATACCTAAACCGCAGATGACTAGATCATATTCCTTCTTCGGAAGGGCAGCCTGTTTTTCTGCAGCAGAAGCGCTCATAGCAGTAGCACCCATTGTGCCGGCTAAGGAGGCGAGGATGCTGCCTTTGAGGATAGAACGACGAGATGTTTGCATAAAATTATTTCTCCTTGGAAATGAAGCGAAGATTCGTTTCAGTGCCAAGGTTAAATATCCGATAAACAGAAAGCGTCGGCTAATTGTCTCTTGACAATTTTTAAATTTCGGAAGCCTTGTTGCAGAGAGAAGGGAGGTTTGGGAGAAAAAGCGATTTCTTTTCAGTTTTCTTTAATCCATCTTGCTGCGTTTTTGCCGGCGATGCGTCCAAATGTAAACGCATCAGTAAGGCCGTTTCCGCCAAGTCTGTTTTCACCGTGAACACTGCCGGTAATTTGTCCTGCGGCATACAGGCCGGGGATAGGAATTCCGAATTTATTTAGACATTCTGCCTGCTCGTTGATAGAGATTCCACCTAAGGTGTAATGAATCCAAGGATACATGCGAACCGCCCAAAAAGGCGCAACGCTCGGACGATGTCTCGGATCGACTTGTTCAAAAGAAGCCTTGACCTTCTCGAAAGGAACGTTAATGTCTTTGCATAACGTTTCTAACGTATCGTTCTTCCAAACCTGACCGGCGAAGTAAGCTCGATAAAGATTTTTCTGCTGGCTTTTGTCCAGCCTTTTAACGCTCCTGATATCAACGATTGTCCAACAGCGTTTTGCACCTTGCTTGATCAAAGCTTCGGAGATGGTTTTGCGTGTTGCGGCTTCATCGACAAAGCGTTCACCATCCTCATTAATAAAGACAGTTCCGGGTGCCATTGCATACAGTCTGGCCGAGTATTTACTGAGAATGGAGCCCTCAGGGATACATTCAACTGCATCCATGTTTTCTACCTGAACGCCGGCTTCAATTGCCCTCTGGAGAACTTCTCCTGTTCCGCGTGAATCGGAATACTTGAAATTTAGATTCGGAACGTATCGACGAATAAGCTCAGGATTGTTTGCAAAACCTCCGGCACATAGGATTAAAGCTCGTGAGGTAATCACTGAACTTACTCCCTTTGAAGAGATGGTGACGCGAAATCCCCTTTGATTTGGGAGGACTTCAAAAGATTCCAGTCGAGTGGAAGTTCGAATGGAGACTCCGTTTTTAAGACAAGCTGCTGCTAAATTCTGAACATAGGAAGAACCGAGCGCAGTGACAGGCTTATGACTACGGCGGTAACCGGAGCCGTAAATTTGATAAATTTCATCTCCGAAAGTGACGCCGTTTTTTCTCAGCCAATTTAAAGTGTTAGCAGCTTCCTTTGCCAACTTCGTCTGGACTTTTGGATTGCCTCGGCCGTTAGCGGACTGTGTAATTTGCTGTAGATAAAATTCTTCGCTGTCTTTGATGCCTTTACGATTTTGGAACTCCGTGTTGGGGGCGTTGAAAAATCCGCCTGAGTAAAGTGTATCTCCGCCTATAAAAGATTCTTTTTCGATTAAGACAACGGAATCCGAATAGGCTGAAGCCTCTAACGCCGCCGCCAATCCGGCACCGCCTGCGCCGACGACCAGAATTCCGCAGTGAAAATTCTGAGCAATGGCTCTCGGGACTACTCCCAGCAAAGGAAGGGCAAGGATTTCACGTCTTCTGATCATGCTTCTTCCATCTCGTGCAAGAAATCATTAAGTTCTACTGGATTCTCTATATCGAGCTTGCCGTAGACCCTGGCTCTGTAGGTTTGAACGGTACGTTCCGAAATTCCTAAGAGTTTGGCGATTTGAGGATTGCTTAAGCCTTTAGCCAGCTGATAAGAGATGTTCTTTTCCTGAGTTTTATAGTTGTTTTTGGGCCTAACCCAAGCCTAATATGGGTTTGA
>ERZ839741.2008-NODE-2008-length-20056-cov-6.581021_pt1 | contig 20056 bp, 14 predicted proteins | sample MGYA00519880_ERZ839741 | MGnify/ENA primary metagenome ERZ839741 (study PRJEB31850, sample SAMEA3708851) | human gut metagenome | biome: human gut; feature: human-associated habitat; material: faeces | place: China | collected 2014 ...
ACCTTGGAGATGCTGATTTCGCCCAAGGTGCGGTCATTTTTCATAACGCCGTCTGAGGGTGTGATTGTGTAGCTGTCCTCGTTGGCCGCTTTGCCGCTGTTGTCGGTGTTATAAGTGCGGGTAGAATCTTTGGCGGTGCTATAAATTGATACGGTGGTTTCCACGCCGCCGCTGGTCACCAGCTTGGTGCCGCCCTTGTCGGCTGTCAGGATGTCGGCGTTGTAGTCGGCATTATCCAGCCAAAGCACCGCATCGTCGTTGGCTTCGGTGATTTCGATGTAATAGGCGCGCTTGCTCAAGGGTGTGCCCGCTGTGCCGGGGTGGTCAATGTCCGTCCAGTCACCAAAATAGCCGGTCGGGGCTTTGGTTTCCACAAGGATAAACTTGCCCTGATTGCGCTGGGTGTAATACAGCGTGTAGCGCATCGCGTCATTGACGGCATACGCGGCGCTGTTGATGACCGCATAGCTGCCGTCGCCCTGGCGCTGTACGCTGTAAGTGTTGTACCCACCGGTGGGCTGGTATTTGCCGGTCACCACATCCCACTGATAGATCTCATACTGGGCGTCGGCGGCAATCGGGCTGCCGGTTTCGCTGTCGGTTTTCTTGAGGTTGACCTGCAAACTCCACTCGTCATTTTTCATGACATAGTCATTGTTGGTGTTTGCGGGTACCGAAATCGTTTGGCTGCTGCCGTTCGTGCCCCAGTACTTGCCGAATCCATACGGTACTGTGATTTCTTCATAGCGGAACTGAATGCTGCCCAACTGCGCTTTGGCTGCTGCTATAGCGTTGTTGACAGCGTTCTGGGCCTCACCCTGCAATTCCGCAATGGCGGCGTCGCGGGCACTGTTGGCGGCCGCATCAGCAGCCTCCTGCGTGGTGAAAGGACCAACCTGTCCATTGCGAGTGCCCGATGTTTTGGTAACGGCATAGTGCAGGCTCCAGCTTGCGCCTGCATCGCCACCGTTCTTCTGGTAGTTGTCATCGGCGGTATGACCGCTGGTGGTCACCGTTTGCTTTCCGGCAGGACTGATAGACCAGCTGCCGCCGTCAATGCTGCCGGATTTGGTGATGGGCTCGATCTCGATGGTCGCGCCGTCCACCTTTTCCTGCGTTTTCAGCTGGATCTTATCCGTGCGGATTCCATAGGAAAAATCAAAACTGCCGCTGGCGGTCTGGGCAGGTGCCTCCCAGCTGGCATAGTATTCCTGCACAACAGGTTCCGGCTCAGGTTCCGCCTCACCGATCTCAGGACCGATCAGGGCAACGGTCTGCCACCCTGCGCGACCGGGATTGTAGATATAGGTGTAGTAACCGCGGGCAGAGGCGTAGGCCTCGACACCGTTCAGCAGCTCATCGGCAGAGGCAAAATAAATTTCCGCCGCGGTGCTTTCGGGAAAGTTCTCAATGATATACATCTGCACATCGTCATAAATTGATGCGCAGAAATCCAAAAGAGAGATTTCTTCACCCTCGTCAGCGGAAAAAACAGCGGGCAGATCGTCCGCATCGTCCAAAGCAAGCTGGTTCAAGCCGCCCCAGATGCGAATCTGGTTGCCGTAGTGGTCACCGGGGATGCACTGGTCTGCACCAACCGTGGAAGTGTTCACATAGGTGTATGTCGGGCATCCTGCAGGCTGACCGTTGGCACCGTGGGTGCAGCAGTAGGCGGGTTCGCCGTTGAACCAGATCAGCCATGTGCCGTTGACCTTGGCAACCTTGGTGATCTTGCCGCTGGTCACCGCAGGGGTGGGGCGCTCGGCGAGGGCAGTGATTTCACTGTCAGGGAAAGGATACTCGGCTGTGGCATTGCGGTCGATGGTCACCTGTAAGGTTTTGGTCAGTGTGCTGCCATCGGGCGCAGTGTAAACCAACTGTGCGGTAAAATCCGCGTCCGCCTGCACATACACACCCAGCACAGCAGCAGAGGTTTCGCTGTACTCATTGTGCAGCAGGCTTTCTGTGTTTTCAACAGGTGTGCCGTAGTAGTCCAGCAGGGTCACACCGTCCGGCAGAACCAAATCGAGCGTACTGCCATCGGCGGGATACTCCACCTGCGCCAGAATCGGCACAATGGCGTAGTCGGTATCTTCCAGCAAGGGTGCCGCCAGCGTCATGTTGTCGCTGTCCAGCGCCTCGGCACTGAGATAATTGGTTTGTTCTAAATCGGCATCCCACGCGCCAAGCCCGATTTTGGTTTCACCGGTCGCTACTGGCAAACCGTAGCTGCCGATGTAGGAGCCTGTGGGGGCGTCCGGCATATCCGCGTAGAGGATTTCACCGTCAAAGGTGTAAGGCTCGTTTTCTTCAGCAGGCTCATCCGTGGTTGGTGCTGCGCTTTCCTCGGTAGTTGCTCCGGGGTCGGGGTTGCTGGCATCGGTCTGCCCGTTGTCGGTTTCGGTTTCATCGGTCTGTTGTTCCTCAGTGGCGACCGTGCTTTCCTGCGGCAAGGGCGTTTCGGCAAACGCGCCGACCGGGAACACGGAGCAGCACATCACGGCTGCCAAAGCCAGCGCCAGAAGGCGGTGGCTCCATTTTGTTTTTCGATTCATGGGTAAACACCTCTTTTATCTTTCGGGGGCTGTTTTCTCGCGCTCCAGCTGACGCAGACGCGAAGTAAAAATATCGATCAACCCGGCATGAGATTGCAAATTGGCGTAATACACCGCCTTGTCATACCCATCCGCATTGATGTCTTGAATTGTTCGCACAGAATCCGCCCATCTTCGATTCTGCGGGGAAATTCGCGCATCGCCATCCCGCACTTGGATGGCTGCTGCAACAATATAGCGGGTGCGCTCTGCGCCGTATCCTGCCAATACCTGCTGCACGGCACCGTCATCCAAGCACAAGCCGTTATAGTTGTAAGAAATGGCGTCATCAATTTCATCGCGGCATTCCTCGTTCAACTTCATGGAGGCGCGGTATTGCGGCAGTTCCTCGTGTTCGCGGGCGTATCGACCGGTCTGATAGTAAACGGGCGGCCAGTTCTTTTTCGTGCTTTCCATCAGGTCGATGTCGGCGCGATCCGCTATGCACAAGGTCATAACATCCAGTGTGTTGGTATCGCAATCGCGGTAGTCTTTGTAAATGTCCGCCAGCGGTGCTTGGGATTCCAACAAAGCGCGCAGCTGTGCAGGACGCAGCGAAGCATTTTCAAGAGCGATGAGGATATCCTCACGGGAGCTGTACTCATACGCGTGGTTCAAAATTTCTTCGGGCGGCTGTGCAAGCAGCCACGCACGGTATTCGTTTTGCTCCTGCTGCATTTTGTTGTACAGCTTAGCGACAAGGGGATCGTTTTTCACATCGCATCACCGTCCGTATTGTGCAGAATTCTTTCCCAGAAATTCCGCTTTTCAGGCTCGGAAAGACTGCGATAGGCGGTTTCGATCACCGCATTCACGACCTGCTCGGCGGCATCCTGCGCGATATGCAACTGTTTTGCCGCATTTTTCCCCATCGCAAGACGGTGCAGCAGATTCTCTAAAACCGTTATTTTTTGCTTTTGCAGCGCGTTTTTTGTGCTTTCGTCTATGTCGAGCGCAGCAACAGGGGTGTCGTATACGCTTTCCGGCACACGAAATACCAACTCGCTGCGTTCTCGATTGGGGGCAATGTCATTCAGCACGACCATGCAGCCGTTTTGCTCGGCTTTTCTAAGTAAAGTTTCAATGTCCATAGAATTCCTCCAATAAAAAAGCGCCCACAAATGTGAGCGCTTAAGTAAGATATTCAGTTACAGAGACTCAATCAGTTCAGAGATTTCCTTGACAGTTTCCAAGGTCTGCCCAAATGTAATAGCTGCTGCATAGGAATTGCTCATGCCGTAGCTATCCCATAACTGTTGCATAGACGAATCATCCCTTAGGTCATCCAAAATTTCTTTCCAATCGGCAAGATCTTCCAGAGATTCTCGCTTTTCAGCCGTATGCAGAACAGCATCCTTTAAGACTTGCGGGCGAATTTCTGACTTTCTGGTGCGATACAGCGTGTAAAGGTCATAAAAATCGCGCGCTCTTGTGGTGGTTGCACCGCGGCGGATAATGGTTTCATACTTTTCAGCAAGTATCGTTTCTATCGTATAAGCCATGATAGGAATTTTCTTTTCGGAATCAAAGCAGGGAAACTCATATTGTACCGCAGCAGGGGTGATTTTGTCGCCGGTGGTGATGTCGATTTTCATGGGTGTGTTGATTTTCCCATACAGAACATCAATATGGGCGCGGAAGTTGTTGTATGCATCAATTTCACGGATCGGTGCAATGGAACGATATTCAAAGCGGATACCGTCACCAACATCAACTGCCAAAATGGTTTTGAGGGCAGAAACGATTTCCTCTTCTTCCATATGGATACCGCGCACGGTGGTATCCATATCCATCGTAGTTCGACCCTCAAGCCCAACCATTGAGGAAATCAGAAGTCCTTCCTTGAGAATGAAATTTTTCTGATACGGCGAAGCCGCCAGTCGTTCCAGCAGACGTTCAAACATAAACATCTGCAAAATTTCCTGAGCGCGCAGATGCTTTTCGGCAGCAACATTGCGCGCCCAGCCTTTTAATTGTTCTGGTGATCTCACATCAGCACCTCCATGTAGGTACGCAATTTATCGTCAACCCCAAACTGTTTTCCATACTTTAGAAGTTTTCTGGGATTTGGTCTTGACGCAAAGTAGATCTTCAGTCCATGTGTAAACAGTTGCTTGTCGATTGCATTTCTGTCGCGCACCAAGTCGCAAATGCAGCGTTCGCGGTCATACAGGATAACATTTCCGCCTTGTGGAGATCTGCAAGTGGTTTTGCCTATACCGTGAAGACTTCCTTTAACATAGTGAAACCGAATATTGGGATCGCGTTCTTTGATGCGACTGGTGTTATACCCTTGCGGCACACTGAATTCAAAAATGTGTGGCGTTCGGTCTGACAGTCCCCAAAAGTACATGGCACTGCCGTAAGAGTAGACAAGATTCTCGCTTCCGCTTTGCAAAAGCGTAAACTCGTCTGGAACAAATCCGGTCATTGTATATTGTCCGCGGGCAATGCGCGTCAGAACACCTTTGTCTGCATATCGTTTTAATGTGACACGGTTTGTGCCTGCTCGCAATGCTTCTTCTGTAGTAACAATGCCGCCGTTCGCATCAGCTATCGTTTTCAATACAGCTATCGTAGCATTCACTCCACACACCGCCTTTCAAAAAGTTACTGCCGTGCTTTAATTATAACATAATAAAGCACAGCTGTAAACAGGCTTGTGGGAGATTTTCGTGGGAACTAGTTAAAGGTCACGACCCAATAGGTGTATTGTCCCTCTGCCGTTTGGCAAAACCAGCAGCCCACACCCATGCTGGTGAAGCTGGGTTCCATAATGTTGGCGTAGTGGGCGGGGCTGCCCTGCCAGCCGTTGCAAACGGCGCTGGCAGAACCCAGCGGACCGGCGGTGCAGATCTCGCTGCGGGTGGTCATGCCGCTGTGGTCAAAGGGACCGCCCGCCACAAAACTTTCGCATCGGGCATCGGCAGCGGCGCTCAAACCGCTGTCCATGGTCAGCGGTGCCAGACCACCGGCGGTACGCAGGGCGTTGATGTTTTCCTGCACCGCCCAATAAGCGGAATCCGAGCTGTCGATGCTCCACCACTGTTCGGTGCCTGCCGCCAAATCAAAGGGCACAGCACCATAGCTCATACTGACCTGCGCCGGGGCAGGTTCTGCCGTCGGCACTGCTGTGGGTTCCGGCGTAGGGGCTGGTGTCGGTGCGGGTGTGGCAGTTGAAATCGGTGCGGGTGTTTCTTCGGGTTCTGCACTTTCCGATGTCGCTGCCGACAGCTCCGTCCATTCAGCGGATTCCGGTTCCGCTGCCTGTGCGCAGGCTGTCAATAAGGACAGCATCGCAAGCATTACGATCCATTTTTTCATCTTGATAACTCCTTGCGGGGGCCATCTCTGACCCGGTTGCTTCTTCTTTCTTTCATCTTAAAACCTTCTACCTTTCTTGTCCACGCTGTCGATTGTCCGAACGACACTGTTGATCTTCGTCCGGCACGGTATCCAGCACAATATCCTTTTCGTTCAGGTTCAAAAGCGCCTCCAGCTCGGCAAGGCGCTTGCTCTTTTCAGCCAGCTCGTCCGCCTGTGCAAAAGGCTGCGCAAGCTGTTCCTTGGCGTTTTCCAGCTGTTTTTGCAGCTGCACCAATTTGGATTCAAGGTCGGTCACGCTCTGCGGCAGGTTATGCAGGCAGTTGTCCAGGCGTACCGTGTTGCCGACCGCATCCGCGCCCAGCTGCACCGGGTTGATACCGCTGCCCACAAGATACGCCAGATACATTTTGTCCATCGCAAAATAGGCGATCTGCAAATCAAAGCCCTTGTATCGCCCGATGGAAACCGGCTCGGTGCGGTTCATCGCCATACCCAGCAGCCCCAGCAGGGCTTTGCCCGCGTCCTCGCGCTTGGTGTAAACCGTGTCCATCAATGAGATGGCGAAAACATCCTTGTCGTCCGCATCGCGCTTGGTATTTTGCTGTAGCAGCGCTGTGTCCGCTTTGGCGTTTTCCAACTGCTGGGCGGTCTTACGCATTTCTGCGGGGAATCCTTGTGTAATCGCATCTTCCAGCCGGTAATGCTCGTTGTTGTAGGCGGTTTTCAGGGTTTTGAGCCGCGACACCTGAATATCCAGATCCATTTTCTCTTTGATCATCGGATTGCCCGCTGCCAGCGCCTTGACCTCGGCATAAGACAGCGCTGCATCGTCCAAATCATCCGCACTGCGGGCAGGGCTTTTGCTCGTCATAATTTGCCCGATGAACTTCTGTTTGGTTTCCAAAAGCTGCCACATATAGCTGTCGAAGGAAGCTTCTGTGACGTAACGATACTCATATACTTCGGCATTGGTGTTGCCTTGGCGAATCATACGCCCGTTGCGCTGCTCAATGTCAGAGGGTTTCCACCCGCAGTCCAGATGATGCGTGGCCACCAGCAGCCGCTGCACATTGGTGCCTGCGCCCATCTTACCGGTGCTGCCCATCAGCACGCGCACATCACCGCTGCGCACCTTGGCAAACAGCTCGGCCTTTTTCACCTCGGTGTTGGCGCTGTGGATGAACTGCACCTCGTTTTCGGGGATGCCCATAGAAATCAGCAGATTGCGCAAATCATCGTACACATTAAATCCGTCCGGTTTCGGGGTGGACAAGTCGCAAAACACCAGCTGGGTCAATTTCTTGTCTTTCGTTTCACTCCAGATGCGGTACACATTCTCGGCGCAGGCGTGAACTTTATCGTTGGGGTTTTCGGGCAGATTGGGGTCGATCAGCCGCTGATCCAGCGCCAGCTTTCTGCCGTCGTTGGTCACCTTGAGCATATTGTCCTCGGTGGGGTCTACATTTCCGGCGCGAATTTCTTCGGCGCGGTCGGCAAGGTCAGCCACCATCTGCTTTTGCTGGGGGCTTGGCGGCAGCGCCACATTGATGGGTTTGCCGCCCACCAGTTTAGGCACCGGCAGGTTGAGCATATCCGCCGTCTGCACATCCGCCACCTGCTTGAACATACTCATCAATTCCGGCAGATTATAGAATTTGGAAAATCTTGTTTTTGTGCGGTAGCCGGTGCCTTCCGGCGCAAGCTCCACGGCTGTCACGGTTTCTCCAAATGTGGATGCCCACGCATCAAAGGAGGAAAGCCCGTGCTGCTCCAAGGTTTCCCGCTGCAAATACCGCTGCATGGTGAACAGCTCCGCCATAGAGTTGCTGATGGGCGTACCCGTGGCAAACACCACGCCGCGGCTGCCGGTGATTTCGTCAAGGTAGCGGCATTTCATATACAGGTCGCTGGCGCGCTGGCTCTCGGTTTGGGATATGCCAGCCACGTTGCGCATTTTGGAAAGCACCGCAAGATTCTTGAAAGCGTGGGCTTCGTCCACCATCAGGCTGTCCACGCCAAGCTGTTCAAAGGTCACCACATCGTCCTTGCGGGACTGGTCGTTGAGCTTATCCAGCTTTTTCTCCAGCTGCTTGCGCATACGCTCCATCTGCTTGACGGTGAAATTCTCGGCGCGTTCTTCTTTCAGCTGTGCCACTTGGCTGATCACATCGTGGATCTGGCTTTGCAGGTATTCGACCTGCCGTTCCTGTGACAGCGGGATGCGCTCAAACTGGCTGTGCCCGATCACGATGATGTCATAATTGCCGGTTGCGATTTTGGCGCAGAACCGTTTGCGGTTGGCTTTTTCAAAATCTGTCCTGCGGGCTACAAGAATATTTGCGTTGGGGTACAGCTGCAAAGCCTCTCCGGCAAGCTGCTCGGTCAGGTGGTTGGGTACACAGATCAGGGTCTTGGAGCAAAGCCCAAGACGTTTCTTTTCCATCGCCGCAGCGACCATTTCGTAGGTTTTTCCGGCGCCCACCACGTGCGCCAGCAGCGTATTGCCGCCATACAGAATGTGCGCAATGGCGTTTTTCTGGTGGGGGCGCAGCGTGATTTCAGGTGACATACCGTGAAACAGGATATGGCTGCCATCGTATTCGCGGGGGCGCAGGGAGTTGAACCGTTCGTTGTATTCCTTTACCAGCATCTGGCGGCGGGTCGGGTCTTTCCAGATCCAGTCCTTGAAAGCGTCCTCGATCTGCTGCTGTTTCATCTGGGCTTCCTGCGTGGCAGCGGCGTTCAGAACGCGGATTTTGTTGCCTTGCATATCCTCCTTGGTGTCAAAAACGCGCACATCCCGCAGGTTCAGGCTTTCTTCTAAGATGTGGTAGAAGTTGGCGCGCTGTGTGCCGTAGGTCACGGTGGCTTTAATGTTGCCGCCCGTAAAGCTCTTGTTGGTCACATTCCAGACGCCGGTCAGTGGGATGTACAACACCTTCACGCGGTCCCGCACATAGTAAGGCGCGTCCACCAATTCATCGGCAAACTGCTTGATGAGTTCAGGAGCCAGCCAAGTAGCACCCAGACGCACGGCAATTTCGCTGGCTTCCAAGTCCTTCGGCTGCACGGTTTCCAGTGCCTGCACATTCACAGCAAAAGCGGGGTTGTTTTGTGCCGCCAGCTTTGCTACCTGTAATTTGTGGCGCACATCGCCGGAAAGATATTCATCGGCGGTATAGTAGCGCGGTTCACCATCAGAATTCTTTTCCAAGGGGTCGGCAAAGATAACGCCTTGCAGGTCGTTCACCAATGTATCTTTGTCCTTGCCGGTCAGCTGCTGCATATACCCAAAGTCGATGCCCGCGCGCTCACCGACACTCAGCGCCAGCGCCTCGCTGGCGGTTTCCACGCGCTCGGCAGGGCGGGCAGCCCGGATGGTGCGCTTTGAAAACATATCCGACTTGCCGATGAAATTGCCCTCGCTGTCGAGGTTTTCCAAGGAGCACAGCAGAAAATATCCACTGTCATCCCGCATATCCAACGATGCACCACGGCTGTTGATGAGTCCAAACTTACTGTGGTAGTGGTCGTACTGGCGGTTGAGTTTGGCTTGCAGCTCCGTGATGACTTCATCCGGCATATCTTCCAGCTGGGCTTGGATCAAGTCCCGTGTGGTGTCCCGCAGTTCGATCAACTGCCGCATACGCGCCGCGGAGGTAGCACCAAGGGAAACCTCGCGCATAATGGCGTTCTCGCGGTAATAGAATTTTCCGTTACGGATACAAAAGCTGAAATTGCGCACATCGGGTTCGGCGGGGATGCTGGCATCCACAGCGCCGGATTCCTGCAGCTCGATGTCCTGAAAGTGAAATTCAGCGTGCAGGTGGGACATGGCCTCTTGCAGCACATCGGGAAGGGGCTTATCGGCAAACGCCTCGCAGGTCAGGGTCGGGCCATACGGACCGCTGACGGTTTTCAGTGTGCCGCAGACCATTTCGGGGTGTTCGGCAAAATAGCTGTTGAGGGAAAGCCCGTCCTCCGTCTGGGTGGTGTGCAGCCAGCTCGCGTCCTGCTCCAGAATGCGGTCACGCTTTTGCAGGAAGATGATGTCCGCCATCGCCTTGGTTCCGGCTGACTTAAAGGTGGAATCCGGCAGGCGCACGGCACCGATAAAGTCGCATCGGGCGTTGATGTACCTGCGCACTTCCTCGCTCTTTTTGTCCAGCGTGCCACTGGTGGTGATAAAGGCGATGATGCCGCCCGTGCGCAGCTTGTCGATGGATTTGGCAAAAAAGTAATCGTGAATCTTGAAGTGCAGCCGGTTATACTGCGGGTCAACCACACTGTAATCCCCAAACGGCACATTGCCGATGACCACATCGAAAAAGCTGTCGGGCAGGTCGGCTTTCTCAAAGCCGGTGATTTGGATGTTTGCTTTCTGGTACAGCTGGCGGGCAATTCTGCCGGTCAGACTGTCCAGCTCCACACCAAACAATCTGGTGGTCGGCTCATACAAATAGCTGTGGCTTTGCCCAAAAAACGCGCCCGCACCCATACTGGGTTCCAGAATCGTTCCGGCACCCACGCCCATTTTGCGCAGGGTGGTGTACATTGCGTCAATGACTTCGGGCGGGGTGTAAAAGGCGGTCAGGGTGCTGCTGCGGGCAGCGGCGTATTCCTCCTCTGTCAGCAGGCTTTTCAGCTCGGTATATTCGCTGTGCCAGCTGTCTTTGTTGGGTTCAAAGGCATCGGACAAACCGCCCCAGCCGGAGTATTGGGCTAAGATTTCCTGCTCCTCACCGTTTGCGTGGGGACCGCCGTCCGCCATACGCTTTTCGATGGATTTCAGGGTGCGGATGGCGGTGATGTTGGCTGCAAACTTTTCGCGTGGTGTGCGCGGGGGTACAGGGTCCTGCGGCGGGATATAGTTGTTCGGTGCATAGGCTTCTTTGAGGGCAATGAGCTCCGCAGCCTGCAAGACCTGCTCGCCAAAACCAGACGAGGTTTCTTCTGAGGGTTCTTCTGACGGTTCTTCCGGTGTGTCTGTTTCCTCAATGACCTTCCCCTCAACCACCGTGTCGGGTGCCGCCAGCGCATTGTTTTTAGGGTTCGCCGCCAGCAGCCTTGCAAACTCCCCGCGGTTGACGGCGCGCCCGATCAGCGGGAAATCCTCATCGCGCAGATGCACATCGAAGATGCCGATTTCCTCCACCGTAAAGGGGTGGTCGTTTTCCAGATAAACGGTATCTCCGGTAGCCAGCGGGCGCTTTTCCACGGGCTTAGGCTTGTAGCGCTCCTGATATGCTTCATACGCTGCTTCCGCATCGTCAATGAACTGCGAAAATTCAACGTCCTCAATGCCTTCCTTGGCAAGCGCCCTTGTGCTGTCGAAGCGCGCACTGTCCACAAAGGAGCCGTCAACTAGATACACAATCTCATTGCGCAAAAAGTTGGCGTACACCTGAATTTCGTGTTCGCCGTCCCCGGTGGTGGAATAGGCAAGGTCGATGTGCGTAAGGTCCGAATAATCCGGTGCACCCAGCCCTTCGCGTTCACAAAAATCCGCGATGGTTTTCTCCGCATAGTCTATCTCGGCTTGACGGGCGTCGCGTTTGGCTTTCTGTTCCGCTTCCCATTTTTCATATCCCTGCTTGTTGTTTTCATCCAGATATTTGTCGTTGTGGACCAGCAGATGCAAACGGCGGGCAACCTCGTTCCACGGCAGCAAGCGGAAATGATCCGGAGCGTTATCGGATGCATAGCGCTTGATTCTCAGCCCCTTGGCATCATAATCCAGAAACCCTCTTTCGCCATCTCGGAAATCCCAAGTGCGCCCGCCGATACCGTATTCTTTTTTCAGCCAGTCGGCTTGCTCCTTTACTGTAGGCAATACTGTGGCAGAGAAAAATTCCTGTATGCGAAAACGCCCTTCACAAAAACCGCTGCCCATGACAAGAACATCGACAATGTCCTGCTCGTCGATATGGGTGCCATCATCCTTGATGGGCGGCTGCCAGCTTGCGCGGTGCTGTAATTGGCGGATGGTTTCTTGCTGCTGTTCAGGTGCGGGCAGACCGATTGCGGCGGCAGTTTCCTCGGCAAGGTTGCCGCGCCCCACGCTTTCCGGCAGTTCAATCTCATCGGAAACAGAAACAGCGGAGGGCGATAGCTCGCTCTCCGCTGTTGTGGGTTCGGTATTTACAGGCTCGTCACGATGGGCATCGCCAATTCCGCTGCCTGCGCTTGCAGACTGTTCATGTGCGCCGTCCAGCCCAATGGGTCGTTGTTCTTGTCCGGTGCCGGGTTGCTGACCAGCAGCTTCGTGATGGTCTGCTCCACCTGCTCCCAATAGCGCTGCTCGGTCTGTTTCAGGTCGCTGTACAGCGTCCCGTCCAGCAGCATCTTGTCGTACAGCAGGGAGTGGTTCTCTTGCAGGAACTTCTCCCGCTGCAGACCGATTCTCCCGACCGGCGGTCTGTGCGTTTCCTTCATTGCCATCTTGGGCACCAGATACCCGTTCAGATTCGTCATATCCATGATCCTGCACCTCCTGTTGGTTCGTCTTGCTTACATTCTCATCATACTGTTTCGGCTGGGTCTTTGCAACACTGTCGATGCTCTTGACGACAGCGCCGATTTCGGCAAACATCTGCCGCCCCGCGCGGTTGACGGCATTGCCCAGCGCCAAAACTGCGGATTCGGTATCAAAGCGGTCAATGTCCGCAAAGGCGTCCTGCGGCACGGCGCTGTCGCCCAAACCGCAGCGCACTGCCGCCATATAGACGGCACTCTGCGTGATGAGGTTGGCAAAAATCGCCGTTTGCTCCTGCGGCTTTGCCCATTCCAGCGTACTGCCGATCACGGCATTCTGTAAATCGGCGTCCAGCTGTTTGCCGTGCTGTGCCACAAACAAGGCTGCCTGCAGACCAAAGATTTCCGGCAGGCTCTCGGCATTGTGCTTTTCCTGCAAGGCTTGCAGGGTCGGATAGCGGTTGGCATCGGTGATTTGCCAGCCCAATGGTTTGGCACCTTTACCGGCAGGGTGGGTGTCCTTGATGTCAAACAGATACCGCACATTGCCTGCCATATTACCGGTGCCAAGGGACGCTACGCCGCGCGCACCGCGGTTGACCCAGCGCCCGGCAGCACGGTTCCAAGTGTCGATGTCCGCCAGCATGGTGGCACCGGGGCGCTGACTGTAAATAAGCGCCTGATTCGGGAAAGCGTAATGCGTTGTATACGCGGCTGAACGCAAAAACGCCCGCCAGCTGTCGGCATTGTCTGCTACATCGGCAATCGCCTGATGTGCCTGCCGTAAAATATTTTGGTAATTCGCCAATCGGTTTCATCTCCTTTGCGGTAATAAAAAAGCCCTGCACATGGCTGTGCAGAGCTTATCCATTCGAGTAATTTAATTTTATGCGGGGCGGTTGTTACTGCGTTCGCTGCGTTTGATGCCCATAAACGGGGGAACCGAGGAACGGTTCAGCCCTTTTTCGTGCGCTTGTTTCATGGAAAATTCGTGTGCTGCAACCGCATCGATGAACGCACGCTGTTTTTCAGTGGCGTGGTAGTAATCAACCTTATACCGTTTGCATACGGCAAAAAAGACATCCAGATACTGAATGTTTTCCTTAGTCATTCGCGTGACCTCAAGCTCGGTTTTATCCTTTTGCATAAGCGTTCCTCCTTTATGAAAGATAGGTGCTGAAAATCTCCTGTGCGCTTTCGTCAGCAATCATTAACAACTTAGGTATTATATCGAATTACCATAAAAAATCAACAAACGAAATGTGAATGATTTCATGATAGAAAAACCAACAAAGAAAATCCAATTCATTTATGGGTGTATTTTCCTTTGCTGAGCTGGTTTTGTTATCGCTCTTCGCGTACAACGCTGCGTTTCTTGGTTTGTTCCAGCCCCGGCAGCAAGTCATCCACCTGTTTATATCCAATCGGCTCCACATAATAGGCGTGTGCCTCACCGCCCTCATGCGTTACAATAATATCACTGACAGACAAAGAGCGCATCTTTCTGCCGTTGGGGCGGTTTTCCTGATTGTGCAGGCAGTAAAGGCTGTCCAGTGTCTGCCAGCATTCCATCTGCCCGCGGTACACCAGCTTATAGGATGCAGCATTTATATGATCTTTGGTGTAGTCATACCGTAAAAACGCAATCTCACGGTTGTTGGTCTGGTAGATTTCATACGGCAGCAGCTCGTACTTCTTTCTTCGCAATCCCCACGGAAAAATGGTGCCCTTTTCAAAGAGAAGAGGCTGGCTCAGATTCTCCGGAAACAAAACCGGAATGATGGGTTCGCCACAATACAAAGAAGCGTAAATTCTGGTTTTGAATTTCTCTGCATCGACATACGGAATGCGCTCCCGAACGCATCCGTTGCAGTCAAGATATTCGATATAGCCAATGACCGTATCGTGTTTGTTCATCTCGGTGATTCTCCTTTATAATTAACGGCTCAACCTTTCCCAAAAAGAGATTTTACTTCCAAAGCGCTCATCCGGCGGGCGAACCTTGGCAACCGGCAAATCACCGGACAGCATATCCTCTACCTGCGGAAAGAACAGCAGCCGATTATAGCGCTCCGCCTGTTCTTTTGAAAGCCCCAACATTTTGGACTCACTGAGTCCACAAACCAGAAACCGACCGCGTATCGTGCAACCATCTTCCAGTTGTCTGTTGTATTTCAGCCGGCTTTGGTTTTTACTGCACACAACGCCGATTTTCGATGTGCCGAACGGTTTCAGCAGCAAACTGTCGCCCTCGATCACCTCGGAAATTGCCGCCTGCGGGCTGTCAAAGGCAGCCTGATAGGGGCAGTAGCCCGGTTCTATAATCAAAACTCTTGTCACACCGCCACCTCATCGTTCGTAATCCTGCCGCTTGCGGTAGTAGTTTTCCAAAAGTTTCAGGATGGTACTTTCCATCTGTTCGGAGGAAAAGCCCTTCGGGAAATAGCGCTCGACCTTGGAAACGGCAATCGTAAGCTGCGGCTCGCGCGGTTTTACGCCGGGGGCGCGGGCAGACATGATCCCGTGAATCTTGTCTTTCGTCAGGACGCTTTCCTTGCTGGCAGCTTTCAGCTTCTGCGCTTGGGATAAGGACGGCGTGCAGCCTTCCTCTTCCATGTAAGAGAGAAATTCTTCCTGCTCCTCCGGCGTCAGGTAGCTTAGCTCCACAGCGGGGGTGGTCTTGAGTCTGCCGTCGTCCACAAGCTGCATCAGGTCAGGGGTGAGTTTGTTCAGCCGGATAAAACGCTGAACTTGGTTTCTACTTTCTCCTGCTCCTTGTGCTACAACCTCATCGGCACGGAAATTTGTCCCAACTTGGGACAAATTATTTTTTGACGGTCTACCGGCTTTTCTTTTTACCGCCTCCAACTTCATTTCATACGCCTTGGCCTTTTCGCTCGGCAGAATATGCTCACGCTGGCAGTTGGAATCCACCATCAAAATAATGGCGGTATCATCGTCCATGTCCCGCACAATGCAGGGCATGGTGTCCACTCCGGCGCGCTGGCTGGCGTGGCAGCGGCGGTGCCCGGCTACAATTTCATATCCACCGTCCCGTCGCGGGCGAACGATGGCAGGTGTCATCACGCCATATTCTTTGACGCTGTCCACCATCTTGTCCATTTCTTCATCGTTGCGCACCTGAAACGGATGCCCCTCAAAGGGGTGCAGCTCAGACAGCGGCAGGATCTGGATTTTCTCCAACTTGGCATCCTGCCGTTCTTCCTCAGTGGAAAACAAGTCATCTATCGAGGGCAGTCGGATGTTTTTCGCGAGATCTCTCACCCTTTTCCACCTCCTTTGCCAATGCTCTGTAAGCAACACTCGCCGGGCATTGCTTACTATAACGAAGTACGCTCTCCGATTTAGTAAGGCTTTCACCGACTCTGGTGCAGCGCGGAACGATTGCCTGATAAATGCGCGTGTGCGGACCATAGCTTGTGTGAATGGCTTTGATCATATCCCGTGTCATATTGGTACGATGGTCTGCTATGGTAATCAGGACACCGTCAATCTCCAGTTTAGGATTGATTTTCCTGCGAATTTTACGGATGGTGCCAATGATACTGGCAAGACCTTCGACATCAAGAATCAGCGGCTGTACGGGAATCAAAACACTGTCTGAGGCGGCAAGAGAGGCAGTGACAAGGTTGCCGAGTTCCGGCATACAGTCAATCAGACAATAGTCGTATTGCCCTTGAAATGGTTCCAGCGCCCATTGCATTACGCATTCACGCATAAAGGTATTTGTCAAACTTCGCTGCAAATCAGAAAGTTGAATGTTGGCGGGAATGACATCTACTTTTTCATCGGTATGGATAACAACATCGGGCGGGTCTACCTCGTTGCAGGCAGCCTCAATCAGCTCTTTCAGGGACGCACCTTCGTTCCCCTGCGAACAGCCAAGGTATCGGCTCAGGCTGGCCTGCGGGTCGGCGTCCACCAGCAATACTTTATAACCCATATCTGCCAATGCTACGCCCAAGTTTACAGCGGTCGTCGTTTTGCCCACACCGCCTTTTTGGTTGGCAATCGCTATTGTTTTCATACGCGCTCTCCTCGCTGTTTTTCAATCTTTGACTTGTACCAGATAAGGCTTTCGTTGTAGTCCTTACCTACGGCAGGCAGCCGCTTTTCTACATTACATCCTCGCTCGGCAAGGCGCTTGGTAACCGTTTCGGCAAAGCGCAGCCCCGGCTCATCACGGTCAAAGCAGAGCACCACATTTTTCACCTGCGGATGCTGCTGCAAAAAGTAGTCGATGGGCAGATAGTTCAGCCCGCCCAGCGCCAGATAATGCACACTGCGCCACTTTCCAATGTCCGTATACTGACGCAATGTCGCGCCGGACATAGCATCAATCGGGGCTTCGTACAGCTCCACGGTATCGCAGTCCGGGTTTTCCGCTTGCATCAGAAATCCGTACTTCTTTTGGCTGCCGGTGACATCACCGCGGTAGGTGCCTTGGCAGCCACGCTGAAAAGCAGAACGCGGAACGCCGCCTTCATCCTTGCCCACAAAAACGCAGTTGCGGTAGTTGCCGCGCGTGGTCTGGTACAGGATGCCGCTGCCAACGCAGTAGCGCAGGACCTTAGGGCTGATACCGCGGTGCATCAGGTAGGCAGCAACGGCTTCGACGTTTCGATCCGGGGTAGGAAGTGTAAATGGACGAGGCTCGTGCGGCTTTACAGGCGCTGCCTTAGCCGGTTGAAAAGAAGCAGCGACCGGTGCCATCTCGTTCAGCAGACGAACCGCTGATACAAAGTCCATGCCCTCCACCTTGGTCAGATAATCAATGGCGTTGTTGCCGCCCACATTACGCGAAAACCAGTGGAAGAATCCATTGGCAGGCGTGATGATCAGGCTATCGTGCGTCCGGGTGCAGTACTCGCGATCCGTTTTGCGCACAAGTTCGCCGGGGTGATAGGTTTCCAAATACTGCATCACGGTAATTCGGCGGGCAGCTTCAATGTTCTTTTGGTATTTTCCCATGGGGGTGACCTCCGTTTCTGTATGAAAAAAGCACCTTGCCTACAAAACAGGTAAGGTGCCAAGGATACGATTATTTGTTTTCAGCAGGCTTTTTGTCACTTCAGCTGGCTGAAAGGGGGTGCGGGGGAAAACACAGACGGCACCCCATTTCCCGAAAAAAGATATACTTCCCCCTTGGTGTACAGAAAAGGATTGACGCTGCGACAAAAACGCAGATTGCAAAGCCCCGCCGAATAGAGTATAATCGTTCTATAAGGTAAGGCAGGTGAGCAGAATGCGATTTTTCCTGATGCAGCGCTATCATCAAGTGGCTGTTATTGAAATAGCTGAAAAGACCGGCGACATTATTGATGTGGCAGAGGTTCTTTCGGCGCAGAGGATTCCCCTTGGCGCAAAGCATAGCGATGGCAGCTTTGATGTTCTGTCCCTGCGCAAATGGTGGGCAGGGCGCGGTATCCCGGCAAGCCGTTCCGGGCTGGAGCACGCCTTGGAAACGCTGCATATCCCTTACGCCGAACTTCTGCTTGTCAAATGCAGCGGGCTGAGCCTTTCAGACCAGTATTGGGTCACGCCCTGCGATGCCCCACAGAATTGGCGAGATGTAAATTTCTACGAGAACGACTTTTCTGACGATGTGGGACGCGCTTTGTTTGGCGAGGGGGTTCTCTCGGCACAGCCGGATTTGTGTTCCCCCTGCAATACCTCAGACGGCTTTTTACAAAAGCGCTGGCGCATTGCGGACGGAAAACGAATCCTCTTAAAAGCAGGATCGGGCATTTACAAGCAGGAGCCTTACAACGAAATTGTTGCCACGGCTCTGTATGATGCGCTTGGTATGCCGCACGTTCCCTACTGGCTTATAGAGCAGGGCGGGCAGGTCATGTCCGCCTGCGCGTGCTTAACCAATGACCACACCGAGCTTGTCACCGCCGCCCAATTTATGCGGCTGCTGCCGCAAGCGCGGGGTGTTTCCAACTGGGAACACTTCAACGCTTGCTGCCGGGCTGTCGGAATTCCTGATGCAAGTGAAGCGGTCTGCAATATGCTGGCTGCCGATTTCATCTTAGCCAACACAGATCGCCATTTGGGAAACTTCGGTTTCCTGCGTGATTCCGAAACGCTGGAATGGAAAGGAACAGCGCCCATCTATGACAGCGGCACAAGCCTTTGGCAGATGACGCTCACCCGCGCGATCTGCGCAGAGGCGATGGTTCCGGCCAAACCGTTTGAAACCTCGCAGCAATCCCAGCTAAAGCTGATTGCGCCTTATGTGGATCTACCGCTGGAGCGCCTTGATGGATTTTCCAATAAAGTAGAAGAAATCTTCCGAACAGCCGCCCAGTTTGATGATGGACGAGCCGCGAAAATTGCCGCCGCTGTTAGTGGCCGAATTCAAATGCTTCGATTTAATAGGGCATAATCTGAAATAGCTCCAAAGCATACGGTTTGTGAAATGACTACAAATTGTAGGCAGTTAAAAATTACAGAAGCTATATGTCGCTGCCTAATGCCGATGACAGTCATGCGCCAACTGGTGACAAATTGTCAGCAGTTGAAATAGGGCTATAAAAACAGCGTCCTCCGTTTTACATTCGGGGGACGCTGCTTTTCTCTATAGCACTCATTTGGCGGTGGGCTTTTTTGTAGATTTACCCTGTCGGCTGAATTCTTTCGCAAGGTCAACCAGCTTTTTAGAAGGTCGATAGCTGTCCAGAATATGAGGACTAAGCAGAAAATTCAGCAGACAAGATTTGGGAATCATATACCCACCACTAATTTCAAAGTATCGGATGTAACCGTTATGGCACCAATTCGTCAAGGTGTTATGGTGATAGCCGGTAAGTCGGCTTGCTTCGGCGACGCTCAGCACATCGCTGTAGGGCTGCATTTTCAGGGTAAGAAAGTCCTGAAACTTCTTTCTGCTTTTAGCAGTATCCAGATTTGCCCACTCCCGTAAGGTCAGCATTTTGGGCTTGCCGCCTTTGTTCCAGCTCGCCGAGTAATACCCGGTCGGTGCCGAGAATTTTTCCGGTTGGGATTGACGCTTTTTAAGATACGTGATAACATCTTTTGTATTGATGATGTACTGGCGGGTTTTCTTGCCGGTATCTATGCAGGGAACAAGCCCGCTTGTCAGCAGGTAACGCGCCGTCTTTTTGCTGATATGGCAGATGACGCGCATCTGCTCCAGCCCGATTTTTTCAGGGTAGTTTGCCTTGATTTTTGCAAAGTCGTAACTGTAATCCACTAGAATCACCGTCCATTATTCGAACTCATCAACAGCAGGCAGGGACGGTTTGATTTTTGAGGCAAAGGGGAATTTGCATAAAATTTAGTCAACGCACTTCTGTAAATGCCCATAACAATAAGGAAAATCGAGCTTTTTTGTTCTCTCCTGTTTTTCTCTCCTACATCTCTCCAACGTGCCAAAAATGCCTGTTTTTCTCTCATTTTTCCCGAAAAATCGGCATTTCGAAATGGGTTCGAATTGCGACGTTCTGACGTTAAAAAGGACTTCTTTTTCAACATTTTTCGTCGTAGGTCGGTCGAATCATCTTCCGACAACTTCCGCTTTTTTCCGACAAATACCGTCAGTTTCGATATATACCAAAAAACTCGAAATCAATTTGACAGCAATGTCACGTGGGTTCGAATCCCACCGTCTGCGC
>ERZ839741.2013-NODE-2013-length-20033-cov-3.342026_pt1 | contig 20033 bp, 18 predicted proteins | sample MGYA00519880_ERZ839741 | MGnify/ENA primary metagenome ERZ839741 (study PRJEB31850, sample SAMEA3708851) | human gut metagenome | biome: human gut; feature: human-associated habitat; material: faeces | place: China | collected 2014 ...
TGTAAACATATCCTTAGGCTCCATACCTTTTGCACCTTCGATAATATTAGTAAGAACTTCCAGACGTTCTTTTGATATGCCCTCTAACACAGGATCATCCATCCATTTGTTGTTGCTCATAAAAACTCCTTAAATTTATTATTTATTTTTATTCTTTAAATAGTATTCAGTTTTATATTGAAAAATTCCATTATAATATTATTAATCGTAAAATTTCTAATTTAATTAAGTTGAACTTGAAAAGTCATTCATAGTTTGGAAAATATCTGCCGTATCCATATCTTTAAACATATCCATCATTTCCATCATGGATTTAATATTTTCCATAGATTCTTTTGTATCCTCATCCATAAACTCCATAATATCACTTAGCATGTTTTCGGTAGATTTACTATGATTTTCATTCATTGTGGTTATTGCTATATTGGAATTAATAAAGGAGGCATTTTCCAATTCTTTAAATTTTATCATTATTCCAAGAAGATTACTTATAGGACCGTCAATGTAAGGAATTACAGCCTTCATAAGCTGCATGGTTTCGTTAGTGACCATACAATCAAATTTTGTTTGTTTATACCTGTTTTTGCACATAAGACTGTAACTCCTTTTGGTTTATTGAAACATAATTATATTGGTAAATTTTATGCCATATAATTAACAAAGATTAATCAATGGCAACAATTATTATAAGCAAAATAAAAAAATTGCCGTTATATAAATTTAGACTGTTTAATGATTTGTTTAACAGGCAAAATAAATCATATTCGTAATAATCATTATTATTAACTAACAGCCACAACCGCAACCATTACCGCCGTTTCCACCAAAGAAATTTCCGTTTCCACAACCACAACAGCTAAATAAAATAAATAACCAGATTATGCTTGAACAGCAGTCATTTCCGCCGAAGAAACCATTGTTTCCACAACCATTACCGCATCCACCGCAGAATAAGAGAATAAGAATAAGGAAAAGGCAGTTGTTGTTTCCTCCATCATTACCGCATCCGCATCCACAGTTTGTTGCTGCTAAATCACTCATGTTAAATCTCCTAAAATTTTTACTTACACTAAATAATATGACCTAATGCCTGTCATGTTTACAAAAAAATCAAAAAAGTATTAATGTTCTATTTAATATGATTGTGATGTTATAGCTCCTAAATATTTATTACAGATATTGTTACAAAATGATTATTCATAATTGTGAGAGTATGGGCGTGATGAACTTTGGGAAAGGCAATCTCCATAGACAATTAAAATGTATACGCATATATTAAATTAGAAATAATTAGAAAAAAATAATCTAGGATTTAATATGAATATTGTTAGGAATAAATTAAAAATAAATATAATACATGAAAAGAAAATTATGGGCGAAGATATTGTTGTAGCAATTTTGGATAGTGGAATTGCTGGTCATCCTGATTTTGAAAATAGAATTGTTCTATTTAAAGATTTTACAAAGGAAAGAAGTTTTGATGAAATAGCAGAAAACAAAGTGTATGATGATGAAGGTCATGGAACTCATGTGGCAGGAATAATTGGTGGTAATGGCAATTTGTCAAAAGGTGTGTTCAAAGGTATTGCTCCAAAATCAAACTTAGTATCTTTAAAAGTATTAGACAAAACAGGTAGAGGAATAGAAGAAAATGTAATTGATGGTATACATTGGATTATTGACAATGGAAAAAGTTATGGCATAAAAATTGTTAACATTTCTTTTGGTACTTTGGGTAATGAAAAGGATGAAAACAAAAGATTGCTAAAAGAAGTGGAACTTTTATGGGATTTAGGTTATATAGTAGTGGCTGCTGCAGGTAATAACGGGCCGGGACCAAGTTCAATTTCCACGCCTGGAGATTGTGGCAAAATTATAACTGTAGGTGCAGAAAATGATAATGTACAGATGAAAGTTAATGGAAAAATTATTTACAACTATTCAGGGCGCGGTCCTACAAAACAATGTATAGTAAAACCTGACATTGTAGCACCGGCAAACAATATTATTAGTTGTTGTAATTTGTGGAGAAAAAAATATTTGTATGTGAAGAAAAGTGGCACATCAATGGCTACACCAATTATTACGGGCATTATAGCTTTAATGTTAAGTTGCAATAATAATCTTACAAATACGGAATGTAAAAAAATCCTAAAAAGCAGTGCAACGGATATGTTTATGGACAGAAACAGACAGGGGGCAGGTCTTGTTAATGTATGTGAAATTTTTAAAATAATATAGGGAAAAATAAGCCTAATTTATCATGCGATAGCGTAAAGGGCATGTATGGAGATTCTTTATTAGTTACTAAAAAAGTTAAGAGCGTAAAAATAAAATAAGATTCTTTGCGACAAATAATGTTTTGTTTAAAGGATTACTGTGAAGTCTCTTTGACTTTACATTCTTGTTGAATTTAGATATAATCTACAAGGATACCACAGTAGATTTAGGAGGACTTATGATGGAAAAAATTAAAATGACTACTCCATTAGTAGAAATGGATGGAGACGAAATGACAAGAATTCTTTGGAAGATGATCAAAGATGAATTGTTATTACGATTTAAAGACAGAGTATTATGATTTAGGTTTAAAGTACAGAAATGAAACTAATGATCAGGTTACTTTTGATTCAGCAGAAGCTACAAAGAAATACGGAGTAGCTGTTAAATGTGCAACTATTACACCAAATGCAGCAAGAATGCCTGAATACAATTTAAAGGAAATGTGGAAGAGTCCTAACGGAACTATCAGAGCTATTTTAGATGGTACAGTTTTCAGAGCACCAATTATTGTAAAAGGTATTGAACCTTATGTAAAGAATTGGACAAAGCCAATTACTATTGCACGTCATGCATACGGTGATGTTTATAAGGGTGTTGAAATGAAAATTCCTGCTGCCGGAAAAGCAGAACTTGTATATACAAATGAAGCAGGAGAAGAAACAAGAGAATTAATTCATAACTTTGAAACACCTGGTATTATTCAGGGTATGCACAATATTAATGAATCAATTGAAAGCTTTGCAAGAAGTTGTTTTAATTTTGCCCTTGATACAAAACAGGATTTATGGTTTGCTACAAAAGATACTATTTCAAAGAAGTATGACCATACATTCAAGGATATCTTTAATGATATTTTTGAAGATGAATATAAAGAAAAATTTGATGCTGCAGGAATCGAATATTTCTATACACTTATCGATGATGCAGTAGCACGTGTCATGAGATCAGAAGGTGGATATATTTGGGCTTGTAAGAACTATGATGGTGACGTTATGTCAGACATGGTTGCTACAGCATTTGGTTCACTTTCAATGATGACATCTGTACTTGCTTCACCAAAGGGATACTACGAATATGAAGCTGCTCATGGTACAGTTCAGAGACATTACTACAAATACTTAAAGGGAGAAGAAACATCAACAAACCCTATTGCAACAATTTTTGCATGGTCAGGTGCTCTTAGAAAGAGAGGCGAAATTGATAATCTTCCTGAACTTATGGCATTTGCAGACAAACTTGAAAAAGCTTGTATCGACACAATCGAAAATGGTGAAATGACAGGTGACTTATATTTAATTTCAACATTAGAAAACAAGAAGAAATTAAATACAGAAGAATTTATTTTAGCAATTAGAAAAACATTAGAATCATTAATGGACTAATTATACATAATAAATAAAGTAAAAGAACTCCTTTGCCGTATAAATTAATTTTATATGACAAAGGAGTTTAATTGCGTTTCGCAATATAAAAATATTTTAGAGGAAAATATTATGAAAGAAAATCTTAAGAAAATGATTAGCTACTATAAACCGTACAAAAGAGTGTTTTTTGCAGATACTTTTTTTGCAATTATAGCATCTATAGTAGCTCTGATAATACCTTTGGTAGTTAGATATATTACTTCAACAGTTGTGCATATGAACCCACAACAGGCATTTAAGCAAATTTTGTACATTGCAATAGCTGTTTTTGTATTAATAATAATTCAAATTTACTGTAATTATTTTATATCAAATTATGGGCATGTAATGGGGGCAAAAATAGAATATGACATGAGAGCAGAAATTTTTGCACATTTTCAGAAAATGCCTTTTTCATTCTTTGATGACCAAAAAGTAGGTCAGCTAATGTCCAGAATCACATCTGACTTATTTGACATAACAGAATTACTACATCATGGACCTGAAAACGTAACTATTTCAGTAATAAAAATTATTGGTGCTTTATGTATTTTATTAAGTATCGATAAAAAACTTGCATTAGCTGCATTTGCTTTAGTTCCATTTATGATTGTCTATGCATATTTCTTTAATAAGAAAATGAAGCAAACATTTAGAATCAACAGAAAGAAAATAGCAGCCATTAACGAGCAGATAGAAGATAATTTGTCAGGTATCAGAGTTGTAAAATCTTTTGCCAACGAACAGCTTGAAAATGAAAAATTCGAAATTGGTAACAAGGCTTTCTTAGAGGCGAAGAAAAACAACTATAAATACATGGGTGGTTATAATGCCGGTCTAATTGGTTTTAATACCATGATTAACTTGGTGGTTATAGTTGCAGGTGGCATTATGTTTACAAAAAATATGGTTAATGTAACTGATTTTGTAACCTTCCTTCTTTATATAAATATTTTTACTGATCCTGTTAAAACATTGATTGATTTTACAGAGCAGTTCCAAAATGGATATTCCGGCTATGAAAGATTCAGACAGATTCTGGATATGGAACCTGAAATTAAAGATAAAGAGGGGGCTAAGGAACTGACAAATGTTGTAGGGAATATTAAATTTGATGATGTATCTTTTAGATATAATGATAATGATCATAGAGTTTTAAAGCACATTAATCTTGAAATTCCGGCAGGCTCCTATATTGCCTTAGTAGGTTCGTCAGGTGCAGGCAAAACAACACTGTGTAATCTTATACCGAGATTTTATGATGTAACAAAAGGAAGTATATCTATTGATGATGAAGATATAAGAAATGTGAAATTAAAATCTCTTAGAAACAATATTGGTATGGTACAACAGGATGTTTACCTTTTTGCCGGTACAATTTATGAAAATATTAAATATGGTAAGCCTACGGCATCAAAAGAAGAAGTAATTGCTGCTGCAAAAGAGGCAAATGCATACGACTTTATAATGTCACTGCCAAATGGTTTCGACACAGACATTGGACAACGAGGTATTAAACTTTCAGGTGGTCAAAAACAGAGATTATCAATAGCAAGAGTATTTCTTAAAAATCCACCAATTCTAATTTTTGATGAGGCAACATCAGCCCTTGATAACGAAAGTGAAAAAGTAGTTCAGGAGTCAATGGAGAAACTTGCAAAGAACAGAACAACTCTTGTAATTGCCCATAGACTATCAACTATTAGAAATGCTGAAAAAATCCTTGTTCTAACCGAAAATGGTATAGAAGAGCAGGGAACTCATAATGAACTAATAAATAAAAAAGGCATATATTACGATTTGTACAACATGACAGAAGTATAAGAAGTATAAAATAATAAAGTGTTTTTTAGGGCCTTCTAGTAAATAAAAGTGGTCATTCACAATATTAAAAGAAAGTGCTCTAACGCGGTTGGTTCATTAAGGCAGCGTAGCTGGCTTGATAGAACCGCTACCAGCGTTTGGCAGCGGGAGCGTGCTTTCGTTAATTTGTGAATGACCACTTTTAAGCTTCTATAGAACAAAAAATACTCTCGTTACAAAATAGTAATGAGAGTATTTTTTGTTCTATGAATTTATTTGATTATTGTACCAATTTTTCCACGAATACCTTCTTTAGCTTTTGAAAGATTTGTGATAATTGCTTCACGTCCTTTACCGGCCTGAACAAATGATAATGACGCATCAATCTTAGGAAGTGAAGTTACAGGATCAAAATAGCCTTCTTCAATTAATTTCTCTGCATCAGAAGCAGTAAGTTCTTTTAATTCTTCTGTGTGACCGTCTTTTTCAATTGTAAGATAGTCGCTTGATGTAAGAATCATAAGAGTAGAAGCGTCTAACATGTCTGCAAGTTTTGCTGCTGTGTAATCTTTTTCAATGATACCGCTGGCGCCCTTTAAACCTGTACGCTGCTGTAAAACAGGGATACCGCCGCCACCTGCTGCTATAACTAACTGGTGAGCATCAACTAAAGCCTTAATGGCATCAATTTCGTAAATATCAATTGGCTTTGGACTTGCAATAATTCTTCTGTAGCCGTCTTCGCCTTCTTCATATTCAACGTAGTTTCCTTTTTTCTTTTCGTTATCAGCTTCTTCCTTAGTCATTAAACGACCAATAACTTTTGAAGGTGCATTAAATGCCTTGTCAAAAGGATCAACTCTAACCTGTGTAATAATTGTACTTACAGGTTTGTAAATGCCACGTGATAATAATTCTGTACGAATGGCATTCTGTAAATCAAAACCAATATATCCCTGACTCATAGCACCACAAATTGACATTGGTGCAACAGTTCTGTTTTCGTCAAGTCTTGAATATTCAGTCATGGCTGTCTGAATCATTCCTACCTGTGGTCCGTTACTATGAGTGATGATCACTTCATATTTTTCTTCAACTAAATCTGCAATAGCTTTTGCAGCGGCTTTAACTCTTTCCTGCTGCTTTGGAAATGACTCGCTAAATGCGTTTCTTCCAAGGGCAACAACTACTTTTTTGTTATCCATAATACTGTCTCCTTATCCGTTAAAATCAATATATATAGTATAAGATAAAATCACTTAAAATACAATAAAAGACATTAATTTAACAGGATTAAAAGATAAAATTATCATGTTTTAGAGGCATATTTAGCTTATGAATTAAAGTATTTGTTATTTATGGGTAAAAAGACTAGAGTAATGTAAGTAAAAAAATATTTGGAGGCATTATGAATTATTCCTTTGATAAAGTAGTAAATAGAAGAAATCCCTAGAAAGTCCTTTGAAATATAATGGAAAATACGAAATGAATTTTGCAAAATTTAAAAAATTCCATACAAAAACTACACAAAAAATAAGACAGCAACGCTCACTGTCTTATTTTTACTTTAAATGAAACTTTTTTAGAATTTCTTACTAAATCACCATTACTTAAAATAATTTTAGAATGCCAAGTGACATAAAATGTAGTTAAATTATTTAATGATTTTCTGGAGAAGGGCAAGTAGCTCTTCAACCTTTTCATCTTCACCATTTCTAATGTCGTCAACAATACATGTTCTAATATGATTGTTTAAAAGTTCTTTATTGAAAGCCGTTAAAGCTGCAGATACAGCAGAGGACTGTACAAGAATGTCAACACAATAAGTGTCATTTTCAACCATACCTTTTATGCCTCTGATTTGTCCCTCAATACGACTTAATCTGTTAATTAATTTTTTTCTTTCATCATCACTTCTGTGTTTAGTGTGACAGCTACAACAATTATCTGACATATACAATACCTACCTTTAGAAAGTTATACTAAAAACGTATAAAATTTTACATAATTATAAATAGTATATAAAAGGAAAATGAGAGTGTCAAATATAAACTTGACAAATACCCCTAGGGGGTATAATATAAAGGTGAAAAATGAAAGGGAAAGGTATGTTGTGGTCAAAATAGGGCAGGCATATCAGGTAAATATAATGAAACAATATAATGTTACAGGAATGCACTGCGCAGCCTGCAGTGCCAGGGTAGAAAAGGCTGTATCAAAAGTAGAAGGAGTGACGTCCTGTTCTGTTAGTCTGCTAACAAACTCCTTAGGGGTTGAAGGTGATGTTAGTGACAAGGAAATAATTAAAGCTATAAAAAAGGCAGGCTATGGAGCATCAGTTAAAAAGAAAGACAAAAGTGAAAAAACTGTAGAAGAAATCGATGATTCTCTTGAAGACAAGGATACACCTGTTTTAAAGAAAAGATTAATATGGTCTTTATTCTTTTTAATTATTTTAATGTATTTTTCAATGGGTCACATGATGTGGAATTGGCCACTGCCTTCGTTCTATTACAACAACCATGTTGCAATGGGCTTAACTCAGATGTTACTTACAATAATTATTATGGTTATTAATCAACAGTTTTTTATTTCAGGTTACAAAAGCCTGTTTCAGTTAGCACCTAATATGGACACCCTTGTGGCGTTAGGTTCATCGGCAGCTTTTGGTTATAGTACAGTATCATTATTTTTAATGACATCTGCACAGGTTAAAGGCGATGAGGCGTTGGTTATGAAATATATGATGGAATTGTATTTCGAATCGGCAGCAATGATTTTAACATTAATTACAGTTGGAAAAATGCTTGAATCTCACTCTAAAGGTAAGACTACGGATGCATTAAAAAGCTTAATGAAACTTGTTCCAAAAACAGCAAATGTTATACGTGACGGTAAGGAAATAAATATTAATGCATCAGAAGTTTTAAAGGACGATGTATTTGTTGTAAGGCCGGGAGAAAACATACCCGTTGATGGAGTTGTAATAGAAGGTCATAGTGCAGTAAATGAATCTGCCTTAACAGGAGAAAGTATTCCTGTTGACAAAGAAGAAAACAGTATGGTTTATGGGGCAACAATAAATCAGTCAGGTTTGTTAAAATGCAAAGCAACCAAGGTTGGTGAAGATACAACTTTATCTCAAATTATTCAAATGGTAAGCGATGCTGCGGCAACAAAGGCACCAATTGCAAAAGTTGCTGATAAAATTTCAGGTATATTCGTACCGGCAGTTATTTTAATTGCAATTGTTACAATGATTGGCTGGCTAATACTTGGAAAAGAAATAGGTTTCGCTCTGGCTAGAGGAATTTCAGTTTTAGTTATAAGCTGCCCATGTGCATTAGGACTTGCCACACCTGTTGCCATTATGGTTGGAAATGGTAAGGGTGCAAAAAACGGGATTTTATTTAAAAACGCAGTAGCATTAGAAGAAACAGGAAAAATCAATGTTATAGCATTAGATAAAACCGGCACAATTACTGCAGGAACTCCAAAGGTTACAGACATTTATCCAATGGAAGGAATTACTGATAATGAATTACTTCAAATGGCATACAGTCTTGAAATAAACAGTGAGCATCCTTTGGCAAAAGCTGTTGTGGAAAGAGCAGAAGGTGACGGTATAATTTCAGAAGAAATAACTGATTTTCTGGCTTTAACAGGTAATGGCTTAACAGGCACATTAAATGGTGAAAAGTTATTAGGCGGTAGTATTAAATATATGGATGAAACTATTGGTTTAAATGAAAAAGCCAAAGAAATATCCCAAGAGTATGCAAGTCAGGGTAAAACACCATTATTGTTTGCAAAGAATAATAAATTAATGGGTATTATTGCAGTTGCTGATATTATAAAAGAAGATAGCGCTCAGGCAATTAAAGAATTACAAAACATGGACATAAAAGTTGTAATGGTAACAGGTGATAATGAAAGAACAGCCAATGCAATTAGTAAGGAGGTTGGAACTGATGATGTAATTGCAGGCGTTTTACCGGATGGTAAGGAAGAAGTTATCAAGCAGCTTAAATCAGGTGGAAAGGTTGCTATGGTAGGTGATGGCATTAATGATGCACCTGCACTAACCAGAGCTGACATTGGAATTGCCATAGGAGCAGGAACAGATGTAGCAATAGATGCAGCTGATATTGTATTAATGAAAAGCAGTTTAATGGATGTACCGGCTGCTATAAAGCTAAGTAAAGCAGCACTTAGAAACATTCACGAAAACTTATTCTGGGCATTTATATACAATGTTATAGGCATACCTTTAGCAATAGGTTTGTTTATACCATTTGGAATTACATTAAATCCCATGTTTGGGGCAGCGGCAATGAGTTTAAGTAGCTTCTGCGTTGTATCAAATGCATTAAGATTAAATTTCGCTAAGATTTATAGCAAAGAAAAGTAAAAAAATAAAAAACAAACATAAAACAGAAAGGGGACAAATTACTACTTAACAGTAGAAAACTTTGTCCCGTTTTTGTAATATAAAAATCTTTAGTGATTCTTATAACTGATCAGAAAGAATTTCCCATTCCTCCATAAGCTTATCTAGTTTATCACTGATTTCATTTTGCTCTTTTCCGATTTCATTTAACTTGGCTGAATTGGTTGAAACACTTGGATCTGCAACCATTTCATCAAGTTCATTTAAGCGGTCTTCGTATTTTTTGATTTTTTCTTCTACTTTTGAGATATCATTTTTCAATTTCCTAATCCTTGCGGCTTCTGCCTTCCTTTCTAAATAATCCTGTTTGTTGCTGGAAGTAGTTTTCTCAGCTTTTGCTTTTTCTTCCTTAGGAGCAAAAGTAGCAGTAAGTTCTTCCTTTTTCTCCTCATAATAATCATAGTTACCAAGGTAATTAATAAGTTTTGTGTTTGTTAATTCAAGTATACGACTGGCAGTCTGGTTTATAAAATATCTGTCGTGCGATACATACAAAACTGTTCCTGTATAATTATTTATTGCATTTTCCAAAATTTCTTTTGAAGCCATATCCAAATGGTTTGTGGGTTCGTCCAAAATAATAAGATTAGCTTCCGATAACATTAATTTGGCAAGGGAAAGGCGTCCTTTTTCACCACCACTTAAATCTGATACACGCTTGAAAACATCTTCGCCTGTAAACATAAAAGCAGCCAGAGTGTTTCGGATTTTTGTATTAGTCATATTTGGATATGAATTTGCTATTTCTTCAAATAAAGTATTTTCATCTGTAAGATTGTGTTGTTCCTGGTCATAATATCCAATATGTACATTTGTGCCCAACTTAATCATACCTGAGTCTGCATCAACTAAGCCGTTTATTATTTTTAATATAGTGGTTTTTCCTGTGCCGTTATCACCAATAATTGCTACATGTTCACCACGTTTTATTTCAAAACTTATATTCTTAAAAAGAAGAGTATTATAAGATTTTTCAAGGTTCTCAACAGACAAAACATCGTTTCCACTGACAATGTCAGGCTCCAATTTAATGGTCATGTTATTTTTTAACTCTTCAGGCTTTTCAATTAGATCCATTTTTTCTAATTGTTTTTCACGGCTTTCTGCACGCTTATAAAATTTTTCCTGTTTGTAAGAGCGAAGTTTGGCAATAACTTCTTCCTGATGTTTGATTTCACTTTGCTGTTTTAAATAGGCATTCATTGTGGCAACTCTTAATTCCTGTTTTTTTACAGCAAAGTCAGAATAGTTACCACTGTATACATGTGCTTTATGGTTTTCAATTTCTATAACTTTAGAAACTATCTTGTCTAAAAAGTAGCGGTCATGGGCGATTATTAAAACAGCCCCGTTATAGTTAAGCAAATATGTTTCCAACCATTTAATTGAATTTAAATCAAGGTGGTTAGTAGGCTCGTCCAACATAATAATATCAGGTTTTTCTAACAAAAGTTTGCAAAGGGCAACACGAGTTTTCTGACCACCTGAAAGATTACCAACAGACTTATTAAAATCATCTTCCGTAAATCCAAGACCTTTTATTACACCCTCAATTTCACTTTTGTATGAATAGCCATTTAATAATTGAAAACGATGTTCCAGGTTAGTGTAAGTTTCTATTAATTTAGAAAGTTCATCACCTGAAACCTTTGCCATTTCTTTCTCGTATTCCAAAAGTTTTTGTTCCATGTCAATTAAGTTCTGTTTAACAGATTTTACTTCTTCGTAAATAGTAGTGTCTGAACCTAAATCCTGATACTGGGCAAGGTAACCGATAGTTTTATCCTTGCCAATAATAACGTTTCCGTCATCAGGTGAAAGTTCCCCCATTATAATCTTCATAATGGTAGATTTTCCGGCACCGTTATTTCCAACAATGGCTGCTTTTTCATTATCATTTATGAAAAAAGAGCAGTCATTTAAAATTGTTTCAACACCGTATGATTTGCTTATATGATTACATGATAATATCATGAGAATCCTCCTGTTTAATTGAATTTCACTAATTAATTAGTTTATCATAAAATGCTGAAATTTAAAACAAAATATAGAATGACAAATATTTGACAATCTTTTGCTATATCCTTATAATTAACCATATATATATAAGGTAGGAGAATGTGATGAATAAAATCTCAAAAGCGGTAGTTTCAAGACTACCACGTTATTATAGATATTTAGATGAGTTAAAAGCTCAAAACATCGAAAGAATCTCGTCAAAAGAGCTAAGTCAGATGATGAATGTTACAGCATCCCAGATTAGACAGGACTTAAATAATTTTGGTGGTTTCGGTCAGCAGGGATATGGGTATAATGTACAATATCTTTATGACGAAATAGGAAAGTTACTTGGTCTTAATGTACCCCACAAAATGGTTATTGTAGGAGCAGGAAATTTAGGTCAGGCTATTGCTAATTATGGCAACTTCAGAAACAGAGGCTTTGAAATAACAGCATTGTTTGACAAAAATCCTGATTTAATTGGTAAGAAAACACAAAATGCGGAAATTTTAGATATTTCTACACTTTATGATTATGTTAAGGAAAATAATGTTGAAATTGTTGCGTTAACATTACCAAAAGGACCGGCTAAGGAAGTTGCTGAAAAATTAGTAGAATGTGGAGTAAAGGCTTTTTGGAACTTTGCTCATACAGATTTAGGCTTTGGCGGTGACATTTTAGTTGAAAATGTTCATTTGTCTGAAAGTTTAATGAAGCTTACATATAGAATATCAGAAAAGAATAAACAGGAGAGTTTATAGATAGGAGTGGCCTATGAAAAATATTCTTACAAGCAGTGAAATGAAAAAAGTTGATACTGAAACAATTGAAAGAATCGGGATTCCGGGAATTGTTTTAATGGAAAGAGCGGCCTTAAGTGTTGCTTCTTTAATTATGGAAAATGAGCCGGTAACAAAAACTGTTCAGGTTATAGCCGGTGTAGGAAATAACGGGGCAGATGGTCTTGCTATATGTAGAATGCTTTATTTGAAAGGCTACAATACATGTACATGCGTTATTGGTGACATTAATAAGGCAACAGAGGATTTTAAAACACAGCTTAGAATAAATGAAAATCTTGGCATAAGTATTGTTGAAGATTTTGCTGATTGCGATATTTTTGTTGATGCAATTTTTGGCGTTGGTTTATCCAGAGAAGTAGAAGGTAAGTATAAGGATGCCGTTGAATATATAAATAATCAAAGGGCAAAAGTTTATGCAGTCGACATTCCATCAGGCATTGATGGAAGTACAGGAGAAGTTCTTGGAGTCGCGATTAAGGCGGACTATACCGTGACTTTCGGCTTTCATAAAGTTGGTACAGTATTGTATCCGGGAGCAGATTATTGTGGGAAAGTCATTGTAAGTGATATTGGATATGAATCATGGGAAAACAGTGATTTTATAAAATATGCTACAAGAGAAGATTTAAAATATCTGCCAAGAAGAATTAATTATTCTTATAAGGGTAATTACGGTAAGGTTTTAATTATTGCAGGCAGCAAAGAGATTTCAGGTGCCGCGGCACTGTCCGCTTTGGCTGCTTTTAAAACAGGTGCAGGTATGGTTCGCATATTTACACACGAAAATAACAGAAATATTTTAGGGAAGCTTTTACCGGAAGCAATGATTAATACTTATACAATTGATAAATTTGATATTAAGTCATTACAGGCAGCAATTAAGTGGTGCGATGTAATAGCAGTAGGTCCCGGAATGGGAACCGGTGAAGTTCAAACAGAAATTGTTAATGAAGTGTTAGAATCAAAAATACCTACAGTTATTGATGCTGATGGTATTAATACAATATCAAGACATAACGAAATAAAAGAAAAACTTCATGATAAAGTTATTTTAACACCTCATCTTGGAGAAATGAGCAGATTCCTTGCAGTACCGGCTAAAGAAATTGCACAGGATTTAATTAAATATACAAGAAAAGTCAATTATAAATATGGCGCCACAGTTGTTTTAAAAGATGCAAGAACTGTTATGGCTAATAAGAAAGGGACTTATATTAATTTAACAGGCAATAGTGGTATGGCCACAGCAGGAAGTGGAGATGTTCTAACAGGTATTATGGTAGCTTTGCTTGGTACAAAAACAGATTTTGAAAAAGTTCCGGCACTGGCTACGTTTTTGCATGGAATAGCAGGTGATTTGGCAGCCATGGAATCAAGTAAGGAATCCATGATGGCAGGAGATATTTGTAATAATATTACAAAAGCTTACAACGGCGATTTTTAGAATTAAGATTAGAAGAAAATGAAAGGTTGTGGAAAAAGTGGAAACAGTAGATATGGATAAAAAATATTTTAGAGTTTATGCAACAGTTGATTTAGACAAAATTCACAGAAATGTTGAATTAATGAAATGCAAAATGAAAAAGGAAACAGGAATTGTTGCAGTAATAAAAACAGACGGTTATGGACATGGAGCGGTTCCAATTGCAAAAGCATTAGATGATATTTGTTATGGTTATGCAGTTGCTACAGCTTACGAAGGACATAATTTACGAAGACATGGAATAACAAAACCAATATTTATTCTTGGTTACACACCTGAATGTACTTACGAAACTGTTGTTAAGGAAGGTATGATACCGGCAGTTTTCTCAATAGAAGATGCTAAGAAATTGTCTGATATAGCAATTAGTTTAGATAAACATGTAAATATTGATATAGCAGTTGATACAGGTATGAGCAGAATAGGCTATATACCAAGTGATGAAGCTGTAAAGGAAATTGTAGCCATTGACGCACTGCCAAATGTAAAAATCGAGTCGATTTTTACTCATTTTGCAAAGGCTGATTATGTTGACAAAAGTGTAGCTTACAATCAGTTTAAGGAATTTAATGATTTTGTGAAAAAAGTAGAGTCAAATGGTGTAAAAATACCGGTTCATCAGTGCGCTAACAGTGCAGCCATTATGGAAATGCCTGAAACATCATTAAGCCTTTCAAGAGCAGGAATTTCAATGTATGGTCTTTATCCATCAGATGAAATGGACCATGAGGCAATGAAACTAGAACCTGCAATGAGTATATATTCACATGTAATATATGTTAAAGAAATTCCGGCAGGCAGAGGTGTAAGTTACGGTCATACTTTTGTGTCTGATAAGCCGATGACTGTTGCAACAATTCCTGTAGGTTATGGTGACGGCTATCCAAGAAACTTAAGCAACAAAGGCTATGTTTTAATTAATGGTAAGAAAGCTAACATCATTGGAAGGGTATGCATGGATCAGTTTATGGTTGATGTTACAGGTATGGAGGTAAAAGTTGGCGATAAAGTTACATTAGTAGGTACTGATGGGAAGGAAACAATATTAATTGATAAATTAGCCGAAGAAGCAGGTACTTTTAATTACGAATTTATTTGCGATTTAGGAAAAAGGGTGCCAAGAGTTTATTTAAAAGATGGAAAAATAGTTGGCACAAAAGATTATTTTGAAGATGATTATAATCTTGAATTTTAATTTATAAAATTGAATACACATTCCAAAAAGTGGAATACTATAGTTATTATAATAGATTTGGAGTGTGGAAATGATTATAAAAAGAGGCGATATTTTTTATGCTGACTTAAGACCGGTTATTGGCTCTGAACAAGGTGGTATAAGACCGGTTTTGATTATACAGAATGATACAGGAAACAGACATAGTCCAACAGTTATTGTCGCAGCAATTACATCCAAAATGTCAAAAGCAAAACTGCCAACTCATATTAGAATAGACAAAAATAAGTGCGATATAATTAAGGATTCGGTTATTTTACTTGAACAGTTAAGGACTATAGATAAACAAAGATTAAAAGATAAAGTCTGTCATTTAGATGAAGAAATGATGGGGACGATTAATAAGGCATTGTGCATTAGTCTGGAATTAGATACATAGATGTGCAAGTTGACTATTAAAATATAAAATGTTACACTTTAGAGTGCGTGTAAAATAAGAAATACAAAGGAGTGGAATTTTATGTCAGGACATTCAAAATTTGCGAATATTAAACATAAGAAAGAAAAAAATGATGCAGCAAAGGGAAAACTTTTTACAATTATCGGTAAGGAAATTGCTGTAGCAGTTAAGGAAGGCGGAGCTGATCCGGACAATAACAGTAAGTTACGTGATGTTATTGCAAAGGCAAAAGCTAACAACATGCCAAACGATACAATTGACAGAGGTATTAAGAAAGCTGCAGGTAACGCAGCAGCTGTTAATTATGAATCAGCAAGATATGAAGGATATGGACCAAACGGTACAGCTATTATTGTTGATGCCTTAACAGACAATAAAAACAGAACAGCAGCAAATGTTAGAAACTGTTTCACAAAAGGTGGCGGTAATGTAGGAACACAGGGTTGTGTATCATATATGTTTGACGAGAAAGGTCAGATTATTATTGATAAGGAAGAATGTGATATGGATACTGATGAACTTATGATGATGGCATTAGATGCAGGAGCTGAAGATTTTTCAGATGAAGAAGATAGTTATGAAATTTTAACTGATCCTAATGCTTTTAGTGAAGTTCGTGAAGCTTTAGAAAAAGAAGGAATTAAGATGGCAAATGCTGAAGTAACAATGATTCCTCAGAATTATGTTACATTAACAGACGAAGAAGCTATTAAGAAAATGAACATTATTATTGACAGATTAGATGAAGATGAAGATGTTCAGCAGGTTTACCACAACTGGGACGAATAGGATTAGATATTAATGAACACAGTATTATTTGATTTAGATGGAACATTACTTCCAATGGACATGAAAGAATTTACCGACATGTACATAAAACTTTTAAGTAGTAGACTGGAATCATCCAATTTTGATTCAAAGAAAATTGTTGCCGGGCTTTGGGTTGGCGTGAAAGCAATGGTTGCAAACGACGGTATTATTACAAATGAAGAGTGCTTTTGGAAAGCTTTTGCTAACTTCATGACAGGTGGCGGTGGAAAAATGGATTCCAAAGAAAAACGTAAGATTCAAAAAGAAATTACCAAGTTTTACAAAGAAGATTTTTCTATAGCAAGATATGTTACAAGCCCTCTTGAAACAGTAAATGAATGTATAGAAATTTTAAAAGAAAAAGGTTATGCATTAGTTGTTGCAACAAACCCTATATTTCCGGAAGTGGCAATTTTAGAACGCTTGTCATGGACAGGATTATGTGAGGATGATTTTTCATTAATAACTACTTATGAGAATTCATGTTTTGCAAAACCTAACATTGAATATTATAAACATATATTAAAGGTTCTTGATAAGGATGCTGAAGATTGTTTAATGGTTGGAAACGATGTTACAGAAGACATGTGTGCTTCTCAAATAGGAATGGATGTATTTCTTTTAGAAGGTAATGTTATAAATGAAAATAATATTAATGTATCAGAAATAAAAAAAGGAAATTGGAATGTATTTAAGCAGTATATATCCAATCTGCCTACTTTAAAATAAAAATTAAAAAAAGAAGAAAAGTTGTTAATAATGACTTTTCTTCTTTTTACGTAATAGGAAATGTTACATCTAATTCATGCTTTTTAGGCATAAAATTGTATATAATATAGGCATTTGCAACAGATTTATATATATTTTAAAATATAATATAGTTTAATAAAAAGTATGTCTATTGGAAGGAACTGATTAATATGGATAAGGATTTAGAGGTTAAATACAATAATTTAAAAGAATATTTAAAATCATTAGGAAGCGTGGCAGTGGCATTTTCAAGCGGAGTAGATTCTACATTTCTTCTGAAAGTTGCTCATGATGTATTAGGAGATAAGGCAATAGCCATAACATTAAATGCGGCGGCTTTTCCTGAAAAAGAAACTAATGACGCAAGAGATTTCTGTAAGAGTGAAGGCATTAAGCATATAATATGCGGTTATAATCCTTTGGATATTGAAGGTTTTGCTGACAATCCACCTGATAGATGTTATATTTGCAAGAAAGCTATTTTTTCTGAAATAAAGAAACTTGCAAAAGAAAATAATATTGCCTATGTGGCTGAAGGTTCAAATATGAGTGATAATGGCGACTATCGTCCGGGCTTAAAAGCTATTGAGGAACTTAAAGTAGAAAGTCCGCTTCAAAAGGCAAATTTAAATAAGTCAGAAATTAGAGAATTGTCTAAAACATTAGGGTTAAAAACTTGGGACAAACCAAGTAAGGCATGCTTAGCATCAAGATTTGCATATGGAGAAAAGATTACAGAAGAAAAACTTATGATGATTGATAAGGCTGAAGATGTTATAATTAGTAAAGGCTATGTACAGTCAAGAGTAAGAGTACATGGAAATATTGCCCGTATTGAAATTCTTCCTGAACAAATAAATGATTTTATTGTAAATGACAGTGAAGAAGTAGCTACAATGCTTAAAAAAATCGGCTTTTCCTATGTAACCCTTGATTTACAGGGATATAGAACAGGTAGCATGAACGAAATTTTAAATGAAAAATAAAAAGAGAGTTAGTATGGATACAAAGGAATTATTACAGTTAGTTGCTGAAAAAAAGGTTTCTGTAGATGATGCGTTATTAGAATTAAAGAAAGAGCCTTTTGAGGACTTAGGTTTTGCCAAGCCTGATTTTCACAGAAAGCTTCGACAGGGAGTTGGGGAAGTGATTTATGGTGCCGGTAAGACACCTGACCAAATAGCAAAGATTTCAGAAAGCTTCATAAAAAATAATCAAAGCAATATTCTTATTACTAGAATGAGTAAGGAAGCGTCAGATTATGTAGAGAAGTATTTAGAAGCTTTGGAAGTTACATATTTTTATGATGAAATATCAAAAGTTGGTATTGTTGGAAATTTGGTAGAAAAGGATGGCATAGGCAAAATTGTTGTTGCAACAGGTGGCACAAGTGATATGCCAGTGGCAGAAGAGGCGGCTCTCACGGCAGAATTTTTAGGAAATCATGTTGAAAGATTATATGACGTAGGTGTGGCAGGTTTGCATCGTTTGCTTGATAATGTGGATAAAATAATGGAAGCAAAGGTCATAATTGCCATTGCAGGCATGGAAGGGGCACTTGCCAGTGTTATAGGCGGTTTGGCAGATTGTCCGGTTATTGCCGTACCTACAAGTGTAGGTTACGGGGCAGCCTTTGGTGGTATAACCCCACTTCTTTCAATGCTTAATTCATGCGCAAGTGGTGTAAGTGTTGTTAATATTGATAATGGTTTTGGAGCAGGCTATATGGCAAGTCTGATTAACCATATAACAAAATAATTTATAAGGATGATGAAAATGAAAACATTATATTTGGAATGTAATATGGGAGCAGCTGGTGATATGTTAATGGCAGCTTTAGTTGAGTTACTTGACCAACCAGATGAATTTGTAAATGAATTTAATAATTTGAATATACCTAACATTAAATTAATAAAAGAAGAAAGCACAAAATGTGGAATTGTTGGTACTCACATGCGAGTAATGGTTAATGGTGAAGAAGAAGTAAGTGAAGATGTTAACGTACAGGAAAACAATGATTTACATGAACATGAATATGAGCACGAGCATACGCATAACAATGAACATGACCACGATCATAGTCATGGACACCACTCACATAGTAGTCTTTCTCATATTGAAGAGACTATTAATGGGTTAGACATTCCTGCTAAAGTGAAAAAAGATGCAGTTAATGTGTATGGTTTAATTGGCGAAGCAGAAGCTAAAGCTCATAATAAAAGTATCAAAGAGATACATTTCCATGAAGTAGGTACAATGGATGCCATTGCCGATGTAGTTGGTGTGTGTATGTTGATTGACAAAATCAATCCTGACAGAATAATGGCATCACCTGTTCATGTAGGCAGTGGTAATGTTAGATGTGCTCATGGAATTTTACCTGTGCCGGCACCTGCTACAGCGTATATTTTAAGAGAGGTTCCTTCATATTCAGGTAACATTAAGGGTGAGTTGTGTACACCAACAGGGGCAGCTTTACTTAAATATTTTGCAGATGATTTTGATGCCATGCCTATAATGAAAACTCAGAAAATAGGCTACGGTATGGGAAATAAAGATTTTCCAGTGGCAAATTGCGTTAGAGCTTTCTTAGGAGAAGAAGAGCAGAAAATG
>ERZ839741.2016-NODE-2016-length-19999-cov-6.011883_pt1 | contig 19999 bp, 13 predicted proteins | sample MGYA00519880_ERZ839741 | MGnify/ENA primary metagenome ERZ839741 (study PRJEB31850, sample SAMEA3708851) | human gut metagenome | biome: human gut; feature: human-associated habitat; material: faeces | place: China | collected 2014 ...
CTTCCTTAGCGATCTCGCCGGCAGTCAGGGCTGCACGGGGGATCTCGATCATGGTGCCGACCTCATACTTCATGTCAACGCCGGCAGCAGCGATCAGGGCATCAGCCGTCTTGACAACAACGTCCTTGACGAACTTCAGCTCCTTGACCTCGCCAACCAGAGGAATCATGATGTGAGGCGTGATCATCTTGCCGGTCTCAGCAGAAACCTTGATGGCAGCCTTGATGACAGCATTGGTCTGCATCTCGGCAATCTCGGGATAGGTGACAGCCAGACGGCAGCCGCGGTGGCCCATCATGGGGTTGAACTCGTGCAGGCTGACAACAACGTTGTTCAGCTCTTCGGTGGTCATGCCCATATCGGCAGCCAGAGCAGCAATGTCCTCTGCCTTGGTGGGCAGGAACTCATGCAGCGGCGGATCCAGATAACGGATGGTCATCGGACGGTCGCCCATGATGCGGTACATGGCAGTGAAGTCGGCTTCCTGGAACGGCTCAACCTTGGCCAGAGCAGCCTTGCGCTCCTCAACGGTACGGGCGCAGATCATCTCACGGACAGCCTTGATGCGGTCCTCGGCGAAGAACATGTGCTCGGTACGGCACAGACCGATGCCCTCGGCACCCATGTCAACAGCGTTCTGAGCGTCCTTCGGGTTATCAGCGTTGGTCATGACCTTCATCTGACGGTTGGCGTCAGCCCAGCCCATGAAGCGCTTGAAGTTGGTGTTCTCGGTGGAAGCAACGGTAGCGATCTGGCCCTCATAGATGTTGCCGGTGGAGCCGTCGATGCTCATCCAGTCACCCTCGTGGAAGGTGTGGCCGTTGATGGTGATGACCTTGGCGTCATAGTCGATGGCAACATTGTTGTCGTTGCCGCAGCCGGAGACGCAGCAGGTGCCCATGCCACGGGCAACAACGGCAGCGTGGCTGGTCATACCGCCGCGGACGGTCAGGATGCCCTGAGAAACCTGCATACCAACGATATCCTCGGGAGAGGTCTCGAGACGGACCAGAACGACCTTCTTCCAAGCATCGTCCTTGACCTTCTCCTCTGCATCCTCAGCAGAGAAGACAACGCGGCCGCAGGCAGATCCCGGAGAAGCAGCCAGACCCTTGCCGATAGCCTCGGCAGCCTTCAGAGCGGCAGCGTCAAACTGCGGGTGCAGCAGGGTGTCCAGCTGCTTGGGCTCGACGCGCAGAACAGCGGTCTTTTCGTCGATAACGCCCTCATCAACGAGGTCGCAGGCGATCTGCAGGGCAGCCTGCGCGGTACGCTTGCCGTTACGGGTCTGCAGCATGAAGAGCTTGCCATCCTCGATGGTGAACTCCATGTCCTGCATATCCTTGTAGTAGTTCTCGAGGCGGGTAGCGATCTCAACGAACTGATCGTAAACCTCGGGCATCTCCTCATGCAGCTTGCTGATGGGAGAAGGAGTACGGATACCGGCAACGACGTCCTCGCCCTGAGCATTGATCAGGTACTCGCCCATCAGCTTCTTCTCGCCGGTAGCGGGGTTACGGGTGAAAGCAACGCCGGTGCCGGAGCGCATGCCGGAGTTACCGAAGGCCATCTGCTGCACGTTGACAGCGGTGCCCCACTCGTAGGGGATCTCGTTCATCTTACGATACACATTGGCGCGGGGGTTGTCCCAAGAGCGGAAAACGGCCTTGACGGCACCGATCAGCTGCTCCTTCGGGTCCTGCGGGAACTGCTCGCCCTGCTTCTCGAGGTAGATCTGCTTGAACTCCTTGACCAGTTCCTTCAGATCATCGGCAGTCAGGTCAACGTCCTGCTTCACGCCCTTGCGCTCCTTCATGGCGTCGATGCGCTCCTCAAAGAAGCTCTTGCCCAGCTCCATGACAACATCAGAGTACATCTGGATGAAGCGGCGGTAGCAGTCGTAGGCAAAGCGGGGGTTGTTGGTCTTCTTGGCCAGGCCCTCAACAGCCTGATCGTTCAGGCCGAGGTTCAGGATGGTATCCATCATGCCGGGCATGGACTGACGGGCACCGGAACGGACAGAAACCAGCAGGGGGTTCTCGATGGAGCCGAAGGTCTTACCGGTCTGCTCTTCGAGGATGCCCATGTATTTGAAGATGTCCGCCTTGATCTCATCGTTGATCTCGCGGTTGTCTGCATAGTACTGGGTGCAGGCCTCAGTGGTGATGGTGAAGCCCTGCGGAACCGGCATGCCGGCGTGGGTCATTTCAGCCAGACCGGCGCCCTTACCACCCAGAGTATTCTTCATGGTGGTCTGGTCGCCGCCGAAGGCGTCATGACCCTCTTTGAACAGGTACAAGAATTTCTTGCTCATAGTTACCTCCCAAATTGGTGACGTGTTTGCATCACATAAATCATGTTTGCATAGTCCATTATAACAGACCAAAGGACAGATTTCCAGTAGATTGTTAAAAAAATGCTCAATGTTTTCGCCGAAAAGTAGACAAACTTTTTTGGTTTGCCTATTGCAATTTGCACAAAAATCGTGTAAATTATAATGGGAAGAAAGTTTGAAATCTTTTTTGAATCTGTCTGGATTTATCCCGTGCGGACCCGGATGTGCGCAGTGGTGCCCGGCGCACAATATTTTTGGCATAATTCGGTCCCTGCGGCGTTTTTCGGCTTGCTAAAATGCGCCGCGTGATATACAATAGAGAAGTGTAAACGACCGCCGGGTGCCGCCCGGCGGAACAGCTGTATATAAAGGAAGATGTACTATGGCTACCGCAAAAGAAAAATTTGAGCTGGCGCAGCAGCGCTATGCTGCCACCTTTGAGCGCCATCTGGACAACGGCGTAAACTTTATCAGCCGCGATGTCTATATTGAGCCGGAGGTCGTCATTGCCCCCGGCGCCACGATCCTGCCGGGCTGCATCCTGCGCGGCAGGACCACGGTCGGCGCAGACTGCGTCATCGGCCCCAACACCCTGTTGGAGGATACCGTTGTCGAGGCCGGCTCCACCGTAAACGCCAGCCAGTGCTATGAAAGCCACATCGGCCCCAACAACAAGATCGGCCCCTTCAGCCATCTGCGCACCGGCACCAAAACCGCCGAGGGCTGCCATCTGGGTGCCTATGTCGAGACGAAGAATGCCGACTTTGCCGAGGGCAACACCGTCAGCCACCTGACCTACATCGGCGATGCCACCGTGGGCAAGTACTGCAACTTCGGCTGCGGCACCGTGACCTGCAACTATGACGGCGAGGGCAAGTTCCATACGACCATCGGCGATTACGCCTTCATCGGCTGCAACACAAACCTCGTGGCCCCTGTCACGGTCGGCGACCATGCCTTCACGGCGGCCGGCTCCACCATCGGCCATGACGTGCCGGCCGGTGCGCTGGGCATTGAGCGTGCCAAGCAGACCGAGATCAACGGCTGGGGCGAGCGCAAGCTGGAGAAGTATATCGCCAAGAAACAGAAACTGGAAGCGGAGAAGAAAGGGAAGTAAAGCGTTGCAGGGGGCGGCGTCCCAGACGCCCCGCGGCCTTCCCATAAGCAGCCGCTTATCTTACGCTGCCGGGCCGGGCATGCCTGGCCCCTACGGTACTTCACGATTTTTCAAAGGATATATCTATGTTTGGAATGACCTCCGGGGCAGACTGGCTCATTGCCGGGCTGGGCAACCCCGAACCGAAGTATGACGGGACCCGCCACAACGCCGGGTTTGAAGCACTGGACTATCTGGCCGCACAGTGGCACTGCGACATTGCCAAGGCCAAATGGCAGGGGCTGTACGGCACGGCGCAGGTGGGTGAACACAAGGTCGTGCTGCTCAAGCCGCTGACCTATATGAACCTGAGCGGCCAGAGCATCGCGCCTGCCGCCAACTTTTATAAGATCCCCGCAGACCATGTGATCGTCCTGTGTGATGACATCACGCAGGAGCCGGGGCATCTGCGCATCCGGCCGCACGGGTCCGCAGGCGGCCACAATGGGCTGAAAAGCATCATTGCAAGCCTTGGCACAGAGAATTTTGCCCGCATCCGCATCGGCATCGGTGCCAAGCCCAACCCGCAGTACGATCTGGCCGCATGGGTGCTGGGCAAGCTGCCCCCCGCCGACCGCAAGGCGATGACCGACCGTTACCCGGATATTGAGGACGCCTGCAGGCTGCTGATGGACGGCAACCTGCAGTACGCCCAGAACAAGTTCAACCACTGAGGGATGTGTTACCATGAGTGATTTACGAAAGAAAGCCATGACCCGTCTGGTGCTTTGCGCCGTCGCGCTGGTTGCCAGCATCATCTTCAGCGTGCTGCTGCTGACCGGCAACCTTGACGGCCAGACCGGCAGCGGTGACGCGACCCCTGCGGCGAGCGATACCACCTCTGCTGCAGCAGGCGTGGATGACCCGACTGCCGACAGCTTCACCACGGAGGCCACCGGTGACACCGCCGTGCCCCCTGCCGAGGAGCAGCCCGCCGAGCCGGAGCCCACCCCGGAGCCGACCCCTGTGCCCACCTTTGACGGCCTGAGCGTCCAGCCCGCCGTTTTCTACAATGAGGGAGAGCAGCCGAGCTACACTGTCACACCTGACAACAACCTGAACATGCGCGCCGGCCCCGGCACCGACTATGACAAGGTGTCCAAGGTCCCCGCCTCCACCGTTGTGACCGCACTGGGCGCCAACGAGGACGGCAGCTGGGTCGTTGTGAACTATGACGGCAAATACGGCTGGCTGAAGGCCGAATTTTTGAGCTGATACAACAATAGTCAGGCATAGGGCGGCCTGAGGACAGGCCGCCCTATGTTTGCTATGTATGTGGGTATTCTATGTTCAACGCACTTTTTACCAAAACCGAAGAATACAACAAGCTGGCGCAGGCGCTCGGGTCCCCGGGGGCTTGCGCCTTATTTGGCGTTCCCGGCGCAGGGCGCGCCCTGATCTACGCCGCGCTGGCGCAGGCGCTGGGCCGCCCGCTCTGCATTGTGACGCCCGGTGAGGCCGAGGCCACCCGCTTTGCCGGTGATCTGAACGCGCTGGGCATCACCGCAGCAGTGTTTCCTGCGCGCGATTATGTGCTGCGCCCCATCGAGGGCACCGGCCGCGAGTACGAGTACCGCCGTCTGGCTGTGCTGGGCGATCTGGTGGGCGGGCGGCTGCAGGCCGTCTGCGTGCCGGACGAGGGCCTGACCCAGTACACAACGCCGCGGGCCGAGTTCTGCGCCAACACCCGCACCCTGCACCCCGGCGACACGCTGCCCCGGGCCGAGCTGACCGCCTTGCTGTACGGCGCGGGCTATGCCCGACGCGATCAGGTGGACGGACCGGGCCAGTTTTCGATCCGCGGCGACATTGTGGACATCTACGCGCCCGACATGAAGCAGCCCGCCCGTCTGGAGTTTTGGGGGGACGAGATCGACACGATGCACAGCTTCGATCTGGCCACTCAGCGCCGGGACGAGCCGATCGAAAAAATCTATGTTTCCCCCGCGCGCGAGGTGCTGTTTGCCCAGCCCGCCGAGGCCGCCGCCCTGATACGCAGCTGCATCAAAAAGGCGCGCGGCAAGCGGCGCACCGCGCTTGAGGCCTGCACCGCCGCAGATCTGGCCCAGCTGGACGGCGGCGCGATGCCGGTGGACATGGACAAGTATCTGACGCTGCGCTATCCAGAGCCCGCCACACTGCTTGACTATTTTGATGACCCGCTGCTGATTCTGGAGGAGCCGGCCTCCCTGCGGGAGGCCGCGCGCGCCACCGCCTACCGCCGGGGGGAGGAGTTCTCCGCCCTGATGGAGGACGGCGCACTCGCCCCCGGTCTGGACAAGCTCTACACCGAGGCCGGCTGGCTTTGGGCGCAGACCGCCGCCCACCGCACGCTCTGCGCCGAGAACTTTGCGCGCAGCATGCCCGACATATCGCTGAAGGCCATCGTCAACGCACCGGCCCACACGCTGCCCGCCTGGGGCGGTGAGGTCGCTGCGCTGCTGGAGGATATACAGCCGTTGTGCAGCGGCGGCGCAGCCGTGACCGTTATGGCCGGTACCCCCCGCGCGGCGGCCGGCCTTGCCGCCGACCTGCGCACCAAGGGGCTGCAGGTCACCACCGATGCCGCCGCCGCGGGCACCGCCGGGCTGGTGCAGGTGCTGCCGGGGCAGCTATCCGCCGGGTGCAGCCTGCCGTTTGCCCGGTACGCGGTCTTTACGGCCCGTGCGTTCGGCGTCAGCAGTGCGCAGAAAAAGAAAAAGCGCAGCAAGGATGCCCTGAACAGCCTGAGCGAGATCACCGTCGGCGATCTGGTCGTACACCAGAGCCACGGCATCGGCCGGTATGCGGGCATCCAGCGTATGACCGTGCAGGGTGTGCAGAAGGACTATCTGCGCATCGAGTACGACAAAAAAGATGTGCTGTATGTGCCGGTCACCCAGCTGGATCTGCTGTCCCGCTATACGGCACCGGGCGACAGCGACAATGTCAAACTGAGCCACCTTGGCGGCACCGATTGGGCCAAGACCCGCAAAAAGGTCAAGGCCGCCACCGAGCAGATGGCCAAGGAGCTGATCGAGCTGTATGCCCGCCGCAAGCAGGCGCACGGCTACGCCTTCCCCGATGATGACACCTGGCAGGGGGATTTTGAGCAGCGCTTTGCCTATGAGGAGACCCCCGACCAGCTGACCTGCGCGGCCGAGATCAAGCACGATATGGAGGAGCCGTGGCCGATGGACCGCCTGCTCTGCGGCGATGTCGGCTTCGGCAAGACGGAGGTTGCGCTGCGCGCCGCCTTCAAATGCGTGATGGGCGGCAAGCAGTGCGCCATTCTGGCCCCAACCACGATTCTGGCGTGGCAGCACTTCAACACGGCGCTGACCCGGATGGAGTCCTTCCCTATCCGCATCGGCCTGCTGTCCCGCTATCGCACCGCCAAGGAGCAGAAGGAGACGCTGCGCGGCCTGAAGGACGGCACGGTGGATATTGTCGTCGGCACCCACCGGCTGCTTTCCAACGATGTGAAGTTCAAGGATCTGGGGCTTGTCATCATTGACGAGGAGCAGCGGTTCGGTGTCAAGCACAAGGAGAAGCTAAAGCAGAACTTCATCGGTGTGGATATGCTGACCCTGTCCGCCACGCCGATCCCCCGCACGCTGAACATGGCACTGTCCGGCATACGGGACATGAGCACGATCGAGCAGCCGCCCTTTGAGCGCCAGCCCATCGAGACCTATGTGCTGGAATATGATGAGGGCATCGTTGCCGAGGCCATCCGCAAGGAGCTGGCCCGCGGCGGGCAGGTCTACTACCTGCACAACCGGGTCGATAATATTGAGGAATGTGCCGCCCGGGTCGGCAGGCTCGTCCCCGGCGCGCGCATCGGCATCGCCCACGGCAAGATGACCGAGGAGCAGATCTCCTCAGTTTGGCAGCAGCTGCTGGACAATGAGATCGACATCCTTGTCTGCACCACCCTGATCGAGACCGGCGTTGATGTGCGCAACTGCAACACTCTCATCATCGAGAACGCCGACCGGATGGGCCTGTCGCAGCTTTACCAGATACGCGGCCGCGTGGGGCGTTCTTCCCGCAAGGCGTATGCGTATTTCACCTTTACGCGCGACAAGGTGCTGACCGAGGTCGCCGCCAAGCGGCTTTCCGCCATCCGGGAGTTTACCTCCTTCGGCTCCGGGTTCCGCATCGCCATGCGCGATTTGCAGATACGCGGTGCGGGAAGTCTCTTGGGCCACAGCCAGCACGGCCACATGGAGGCTGTCGGCTACGACCTGTATGTTAAGATGCTGGGTCAGGCCATTGCCGCCGCACGCGGCGAGGCCCCGCCCCCCGACAAGAGCGACTGCCTTGTGGACATTACGGTGGACGCCTTCCTGCCGGAGGAATATATCCCCGATGCCGCCGGGCGCATCGAGGCCTACAAGCGGATCGCCGCCATTGAAACGACCGCCGACGCCGAGGATGTGCTGGATGAGCTGATCGACCGGTACGGCAGCCCGCCCAGAAGCGTGCAGGGGTTGGTGGATGTATCCCTTGTGCGGGTGACGGCGGCACGGGTCGGCATTGCCGAGATCGTCCAGCGCGGCGATCAGCTGATCCTCTACTCCGACATCGTCGGTCCGAAGCAGCTCGACAAGGTTATGGAGCAGTACCCCCACCGCGTTTTGTACAACGCCATCGGGCGACCCTATTTCAGCCTGCGCGTCCAGAAGGGCGAAAGCCCGCTGGTGCTGCTGCGCGATGTTGTAACACTGCTGCCGGGGGCGTAAATAGCAAAAAGAAAAAGCCGCTGTTTACAGGGTTATGCTGTAAACAGCGGCTTATTTTTGTGGCAAGCAGGCTGAGCCCCTCCGGCCATCGCTGACGCTCGGCCACCTCCCCGCTATGCAAGGAGGCTTTCACGCGGGCAAAGACCGCGCAAAAAGGCTCCTCACGAAGTGGGGAGCTGGCCGAGTTTACGAGGCCTGAGGGGCTTTCGTCCCCCTTTACTCAAACACATTTTCTGTATCTTCGGCTTCGTGTTCTACCGGGTTGCCATCGCTGTCGATGCCGCGCTTATCCAGCGCATAGTGGACAAACTCCTGCGCCAGACCGTAGAGGGTGGCAAAGACCGGCACGCCCACGACCATGCCGACGATGCCGAACAGATCGCCGCCGACCACGATCGAAAAGAGGATCCACAGTGCCGAGATGCCGATGGACGACCCGAGGATCTTGGGGCCGATGAAGTTGCCGTCCAGCTGCTGGATGATGAGGATCAGCACACAGAAGATGACCGCCTGCAGCGGATCTATCAAAAGCAGGATAAACACGCTTGGGATCGCGCCGATAAAGGGACCGAACACCGGGATGATGTTCGTAATGCCGATAAACACGCTGATCAGCACGGCAAAGTCAAGCCGCAGGATCGTCATGGCTACAAAGGTGATAACGCCGATGATGGCGGAGTCGATGATCTTGCCCACAAAAAAGCCCGTAAAGTTTACATTGGCGTAGTGGCAGATGCGCAGCGTGTTGGAGGCCACCTTCTCCGGCAGAAAGGCGTGCGCCAGCGTGCGCAGCTGGTGCAGCAGATGGTTCTTGTCCGCCAGCATGTAGATGCTGGCCGCGATCGAGGTGAAGATTGCCACAAAGTTGGACGCCACGCTGCCGATGCTTGCCACGATCTGCGGCATGGCATTGGTGGCCATCGCATAGATTTCCTTGACCATGGCCTCGGAATCATCGAGCATTTTAGTGGCCTGCTGCAGGTCGATGCCGTACTCGCTCTGGACATAGAGCAGCATTTCCTGCACGCCCTGTATGTAGCTGGGGAAGTTCGTGAACAGCATACCGATGCTGTTTACGATCTGCGGCACGACCAGCCAGGCCAGCAGCATAAGCAGCAGGATCGCCACGGCGTAGGCCAGCAGGATGGCAAAGCCGCGCGTGCTCTTCTTCTCCTTAAACAGTCTGGCATAGAAGAATTTGACCATCGGGTCAAGGATATAGGCGATGACGATGCCGCCCGCAAACGGCGACAGAATGTTGATAAAAATGCCGATGCGCCCGAGGAAATACCCCAGATTGTTCAAAAGCAGGTAAAATGCAATACAGGCCCCGACCACGCAGAACCAGTCCAGCATAGACTCCGGCCTTTTGGACCAGATGTGTTTTTCGTTCAAATGCTCCGCCCCTCTTTGTCATAAGATCTGCGGAATGACCGCATTATTGACATTGTATGCTATACACGGGCGCATTGCAATAGATAAGGTGTGAATTTTCTTCGGGCGGCAGGGCTGCACCCGCTATTGCGGGGGTGAATCTTTACGGGCGGGGGCGCCGTCTGCAGCAAGGCCGCGTGCGGTCAGCCCGGCCCCCACCGCCTGCCGGGCCAGCGCCGCCAGCACAGCCAGCGTCGGCACACCCAGCACCATGCCGGGGATGCCGAACCACGCCCCGCCCACCACGATGGCCAGCAGCACCCCCAGCCCGGGCAGGCCGGTGGCACCGCCCAGAATACGCGGCGCAATAAAGTTGCCGTCCACCTGCTGGACTACAAAGATGATGATGGCAAACTCCGCCGCCTTCCACGGGGCCTCCAGCAGCAAAATCACAATACCCGGCACCGCGCCGAGGAACGGCCCCAGCACCGGCACAATGTTCGTCACCCCGACCAGCACCGCCAGCAGCGGCGCATACTCCAGCCCGAAGATTGACATAAGCGCAAAGGTTTCGCCGCCAACCAGCAGGGCATCGACCAGCTGCCCGCCGAGATAGCCGCTGAAGATACGGTTTGCCAGCCGGCAGACCGAAAGCACCCCCGCAGCCGCACCGGGCGGCAGGGCGGCCCGCAGGCAGCACCGCGCCGCCTGCAGAAGCTCCGCCTTGCCGGACAGCAGATAGATGCTGACGGCCAGCGTAACAAAGGCATCCGCTGCCGCCCCCGCCGCACCGGATGCAGCCTTGGCCGCTGACTGCGCCGCCGTGCGGGACAGCGCAGCCAGCCAGCCCTGCAGGGCGCGCCCCGCAGCCTGCACCAGCCGCCCGGCGGTGGCCGTGTCGATGCCGAAGGTCGCCTGCACCCAGGCCAGCAGGCGGCGCAGCGTTTCCTCATACGCGCCCAGCCGCCCGGCAAAGGCGGTCAGGCTCTGCACCAGCTGGGGCACGACCAGCGCCGCCAGCAGGGCCAGCACCCCAAACAGCAGCGCATAGCTGACCGCCAGCGCCCCGCCGCGCCGCCCGCCGAACAGCTTTGCTGCAAAAAAGCGGGTGGGAATGTCCAGCACATAGGCCAGCACCAGCCCCCAGCCGAACGGCGCAAGCAGTGCCAGCAGTCCCGCTGCGGCGCGCAGCAGGCCCGGCAGCTGCCCTGCCGCCGCCAGCAGCAGTGCCGTGCCTGCCGCCAGTGCCAGCCAATCGCCCATTGTGCGGGGCGTGCGCTCCAACCAGTTTTTCATTGCAGTCCCTCCCCTTTTTATGCTACACTGTCTGTAACGCATATTTTACGGAAAGCCGGTGCTTTTATGAATATCCTCGTCAGCGCCTGCCTGCTGGGCATCGCCTGCAAATACTCCGGCGGAGACAACGCCTGCCCCGCCCTGCTGCAGGCCCTGCGGCAGAGCGGCCACACCCTGATCCCCGTCTGCCCCGAGGTCTACGGCGGCCTGCCCACGCCCCGCCCGCCGGCCGAGCGCTGCGGCGACCGTGTCCTGACTGAGGCCGGAGCCGATGTGACGGCGCAGTACCGCCGCGGGGCCGAGGCCGCCCTGCAGCTGGCCCGGCTGTACAACTGCCGCGCCGCCATCCTGAAGGCCAACAGCCCCAGCTGCGGCAGCGGCACGATCTATGACGGGACCTTCCGCCACCGCAGAATCAGCGGGGACGGCCTGACCGCAGCCCTTTTGAAGGCCAACGGGGTGCAGGTGTACAACGAGGACACCTTTGCGGCGCTTCTGTAAAATTTTTTGCAAAATCTTGACAGGACAACGGCAGAATGTTACAGTGTTCACAAGATGATCCTGCAGAAGGGAGCGTTTTCCATGTGGTTTGATACAATACTCTGGCTGGCTGCCATCATTGCCTTTATCGCGGTCGAGGCCGCCACCACGGCCCTTGTCTCGGTCTGGTTTGCCGTGGGCGCAGCGGCGGCTATGGTCGTCAGCCTGTTCACAGTCAGCTTCGGCTGGCAGCTGCTGGTCTTTGCCGTAGTTTCCGCCGTGACGCTGGCGCTGATGGTGCCCGGCCTGCTGCGCCGCCGCGGCCATGCGCAGCCCCCTGTCACAAACGGCTCGCCGCTAACCATCGGCAAGCAGGGCGTTGTGCTGGTGGATATTGAGCCCGGCATGCCGGGCCGCGTGCGGGTGGACGGCCTTGACTGGCAGGCCCGCGCTGGTGTGCCGCTTGCCAAGGGTACGCGCTGTCAGGTCACCGCTGTAGACGGTGCCGTGCTTATCGTAGTTCCCGTGACCGCCGATGCGGCCGCGGTTTAAAAAAAAGGAGGAGACCCTATGCTGTTCATTTTTGCCCTTTTGCTCATCGTTATTCTTGTGGTGCTGGTGCGCTGCATCGTCATCGTCCCCCAGTCCAACGCCTATGTCACTGAGTGGCTTGGCGTATACAAGGACACCTGGGGCGCGGGCCTGCACATCCGCACCCCCTTTGTGGAGCGCATCTCCCGCAAGGTTTCCCTGAAGGAGGAGGCCGCCGACTTTCCCCCGCAGCCCGTCATCACCCGCGACAATGTCACGATGATGATCGACACCGTTGTCTTTTTTCAGGTGTTCGATGCCAAGATGTACGCCTACGGCGTCAACCGCCCGATTCAGGCCATTGAGAATCTTTCCGCCACAACGCTGCGCGACATCATCGGCTCGATGACGCTGGACGAAACGCTGACCAGCCGCGACCTCATCAACACCAAGATCACGGCCAGCCTTGATGAGGCGACCGACCGCTGGGGTATCAAGGTCAACCGCGTTGAGCTGAAGAACATCGAGCCGCCGGTCGAGATCCGTCAGGCGATGGAAAAGCAGATGAAGGCCGACCGCGAGAAGCGCGCGTCCATTCTGCTGGCCGAGGGCGAAAAGCAGGCCGCCATCACCCGCGCCGAGGGCGAGAAGGAGTCCGCCATTCTGCGCGCCGAGGCTGTCAAGCAGCAGCGCATCCGCGAGGCTGAGGGCGAGGCCGAGGCCCTGCTGACCGTGCAGAAGGCACAGGCTGATGCCATCCGCATGATCAACGAGGCGAACCCCAACCACAACTATCTGGCCCTGCGCAGCATGGAGGCCATGGAGAAGGTCGCTGACGGCAAGGCCACCAAGCTGATCGTGCCCAGCGACATGCAGAATCTGGCGGCAACGGTTTCCGCCATCAAGGAGATTTCCGGCGAAGTGACCGAATAAAATTCAGCATCCTGTTTTTCCTGCCCGCGGTGTTGTGCCGCGGGCAGTTTTTATTGTAGGGGTCGATGCTTGCATCGACCTGCATCCGCCCCTGCACGGCAAAATTCCGGCAAATCTTCTTGCGTTTTCCACAATTTAAGGGTATAATACAAACAGAATAGTATGTCTTTTTGCACATACTATACAAAATATCAGCGAGGTGTATCAGTATGAAGGAACCTATGGTCATTACTATGGCGCGTGAATATGCATCCGGCGGCAGCGAGATCGCACAGGCCGTCGCAGATAAGCTGGGTATCCCCCTGTACAACAAGGAGCTGATCACCCTTGCGGCCAAAAAGAGCGGCCTGACCGAGGAGGCCATTGCCGCGAGTGAGAACCAGCGCAGCGGCAGCCTGATCTACAGCCTGTACATGATGGGCAACACGATGCCGCTGGCCGATCAGGTCTATATCCTGCAGAGCAATGTCATCAAGGAGCTGGCTGCCAAGGGGCCCTGCGTTATTCTGGGCCGCTGCGGCGACTATGTGCTGCGCGAGCGGGAGAATGTGCTGCGCACCTTTGTCTATGCGCCGCTGGAGGCCCGCATTGAATTTGCCAAGACCCGCCCCGATGCCAAGGACATGCCCGACCGCCTGTGGGAGACCCAGCTGGCCAAGCATGACCGTGCCCGCGCAAGCTACTACAATTACTATACCGAAAACCGCTGGGGCGAGGCCAAGAACTATGACCTTTGCCTGAACGCCACCTTGGGCCGCGAGGCCTGCGCCGATCTGATCGTGGCTGCTGCCAAGGCCATGCAGGCGGCCGAGAAATAACGCGGGCCTGCCCGCACAAAAAAGGAGCTGCCGCCTATGCTGCGCTATATCAAGACCGGAATGATGCTGCTGAGCATCGCGTATATCGTCATCGGCATGATGCTGCTCGTCATGCCCCAGACCAGTCTGCTCTGGATCTGCTACGCCTTCGGGGCTGTTGTGCTGATCACCGGCATTGTCTGTCTGGTGCAGTATGCGCGCATCCGCGGCACAGGCTTCACCGCGCCGTTCATGCTGGTGGGCGGTGTCATTACGGCGTGCATCGGCGTGTTTACGCTGGCAAGGCCGCAGGTGGTCGCCAGCTTCCTGCCCGTTGTGTTCGGTATCTTCATCGTTGTGGACGGCCTGAGCCGCATCGGCACCGCCATCGACCTTGCCAAGCGCAAGGGGCAGAAATGGTGGCTGCTGCTGTTGCTCAGCCTCGTTTCGGTTGCACTGGGCGTTGTGCTGGTGCTGCACCCCTTTGACGCTGCCATCGGCGTGACGATGCTCTGCGGCATCCTGCTCATTGTCGAGGGTGCGCTGAATCTGGGCTGCGTGCTGTATGCGGCCATGGAGCTGCGCACGCTGGACCGCATGGCCAACGCCGCCGCAAGCGCCGCGATGTCCGCCATCGGCGATGCACTGGACGAGGCCGAGGCCGCCGAGAGCGGTATTCCCATGGACGGCCCCGTCGTCTACAACGCCGAGAGCAAGGACGTGTCGGAGGACGGTGAATAACCGTTCCGTGACACCGTAGGGGCGCATTCTATATGCGCCCGCAGCGCCGTGCCATCAGCAAACGGGCACGGGCGGATATAGAATCCGCCCCTACAAGCTCCGTTTGTCCTTATTCTGTTTCCCGCGCGAAGGTTCGCAAGTTATTTTTAAAGGAGAGAACCCCCACCCATGTATGATCTGATCATCGTAGGCGCCGGCCCTGCCGGCATTTTTACCGCACTGGAGCTGCTGCGCAAAAGCAGCACCCCCCACAAGATCCTGCTTGTCGAAAAGGGTAAGCCCGTGGAAAAGCGGCACTGCCCCAAGGACAAGACCGGCGTCTGCGTCAACTGCAAGCCGACCTGCGCCATCACGACCGGTTTTTCCGGTGCGGGTGCGTTCTCGGACGGTAAGCTTTCGCTGTCCTATCAGGTCGGCGGCGAGCTGCCCGACCTGATCGGCGAGGATTTCGCGCAGGAGCTGATCGACTACACCGATAAGATCTATCTGGAATTCGGTGCCGACCCGAAGGTCGAGGGCATATACGAGGGTCCCGACATCAAGGACATCCGCAAGCGCGCCATTCAGGCCGGTCTGCAGCTGGTTGACTGCCCCATCCGCCACCTTGGCACCGAGAAAGCCCAGCAGCTTTACCTCAATATCCAGAACCATCTGGCTGCCGCCGGTGTGGAGATGCTCTTCAACACCGAGTGCGAGAACATCATTCTGGAGGATTCTGTCTGCAAGGGCGTGCGCCTGCGTGAGAAGGACGGCACCCGCGATGTGCTGGCCAAGCAGGTCGTCATTGCCACCGGCCGCCGCGGCGCGGACTGGCTGGAGAAGATCTGCGCCGAGCACAACATTGCCCACAAGCCCGGCACCGTTGACATCGGCGTCCGTGTTGAGTGCCGCAACGAAATCATGGAGAAGATCAACAAGGTTCTGTATGAGGGTAAGCTGATCGGCTACCCGGCCCCGTGGCGCAACAAGGTGCGCACCTTCTGCCAGAACCCCGGCGGCTTCGTTGCGCAGGAAAACTACGACAACGATCTGGCCGTTGTCAACGGCCACAGCTTCAAGGAGAAAAAGAGCAACAACACCAACCTTGCGATCCTCGTCAGCCACAATTTCACCGAGCCGTTCAACCAGCCCATCGCCTACGCACAGAAGGTCGGCGAGCTGACGAACATGCTGGGCGCAGGCCACATTCTGGTGCAGCGCTACGGTGATATTCTGGACGGCAAGCGCACATGGGCCAATGAGCTGGCCCGCACCAATGTGCGCCCGACCCTGAAGGACGCCGTGGCCGGCGACATCACGGCTGCCATGCCCTACCGCGCCATGGTCAACATCATCGAGTTCATCAAGATGATGGACGAGGTCGTGCCCGGCTTTGCCAGCCCCGAAACGCTGCTGTACAGCCCTGAGCTGAAGTTCTACTCCAACAAGGTCAAGATGGACACCGACTTGGAGACGAACATTGCCGGTCTGCACTGCCTTGGCGATTCCTCCGGCTGGACGCGCGGTTTGATGATGGCCTCCGTCATGGGCGTCCTGATGGGCCGCAAGCTGCTGGAGAAGCACGGCTTTTAAGGGTACGAGGAGTACGGGTGTTCTTTTCTTATAAGAAAAGAACCAAAAGAATTTTAAACATAAGCAAGGGGAGAGCGCCGGGTATGGTGCTCTCCCCTGTTTTTATGGGCGGCCTACAAGTTACGATACGGCAGGCCGTAGGGCGGCATGCCCCCATGCCGCCGGGAACGCTGACCCCTACAACGACCCGTAAAACGCAAAAAACCAAAATATTTTATCAAATCTCCTTTTCGTGTAACAACTCGGACACAACCGGGGTGTAAGCTGGTCACAAACGAAAAAGCTGAAAGGAGCCTCTGTTATGAAACGACTTACCTCTATCCTTGCTGCCGCGCTGTTCACCCTGACCGCCTGCGCCCCGGCGGCGGAAACTGCAACTGCTGAGACTTTGCCGGAGACCGAAGCCACCGCTGAACCGACAAGCGAGCCCGTTGCGGCCGAGACCGGCCCACTCTATACTTACAGCCACCGCTATGCGCAGGATGTTGTCTATGATGTCATGCCCGCCCTTAATGACCAGTTGTACCACATCGGAACGAACGTTTACAAAAACGACCTGAATGCCGGGCAGGTTTCTCTGTTTTATAGTTGCGATGACTGGTGCCTTGCCGACCCGTATGTGACAAGCAATGCAGTGTATCTGCTCACCCTTAACCGAGACTCCGAAAACAAAATCATTGCCTTGTCACCTGATGGCACCAAAACACATGAGATTCCTTTTGACTCATACGCCTCGACCGTTGTCTTATACAGTGACCGTTATTTTTATTGCATGGACGGTCTTGCCCCTTATGACACAGCAAGCGGGTTCCGTCTCGATTTGCAAACCGGTGAGACAACGCCATGGGACTTGCCCGCCGAGACAGCCGCCGCACCGGATGCCGCCGGTAATTTTGCCGTGACTGCGCGTCTCATTTCGGACCACCCTGTTCCCTTCACGAGTGACCCGGAAATTTCCGACGCTCTTTTGCAGAACTCTATGCTCGAGTACGACCTGACGGATACCACAACCGGAAAGCCCACCACGAAAATTGCAGAGTTTCCGTATAATGGTGCAGACGATGGCAACGGCTATGTCTATTACACCTACCTTGGGAAATCAGGAGACGATTTCTATTTCACCGGTGAGCATTCCCGGTCGTCTGAGGAGGGCATTAAAATGTCCTCTCTGCGTGTAGGCGGCAACGGCACGCAGGAAGATTTAGGGCTTATGGTCAATGTGTCGCTCCGTGACCTGCGCCAAAACGGAGAACTACAGTGGCTTTTCACAATGAGCAGCAATCCGGGCATCATCACGGTATACGACCTGCAAGGTACAGAGATTGCGAAGGTAAACCCGCCCGCCGGGGTGGAGTCCTACTATCCGATTTCCATGCTGGACGATGGACGGATTTTGTTGAACATTGGCTATGATCTCGACCACGACTCCATGACCCGATACGCTACCATTGATGCTGACGCATTTTTGAGCGGCAGTACCGAGTATACCGAAATGGAGTTTGTCGGATAAAGGGTTGCCCCCTGCGGCGGGGTGAGGGCACCCCGCCCTGCAAGTCACGGTACGGTAGGCCGTAGGGGCGGCATGCCCCATGCCGCCGGGGACATTCCCACTGCCGCAAAGTCCCCGGGTCGTCGGGGACGCCGACCCCTACAACGGTGGGCGCGGCTGCGGCGGCCAGAGGACTGGCCGCCCTACAACATGCCATTCATACAATAAAGCCCCGCCCCGGCAATGCTTTCCACATTGCCGGGGCGGGGCTGTTTAAAATTTAAGACATGAACCGATCCTTCAGGTTTTTGAAGAAGCTCTTACGCTTTTCATAGTTCTCGTCCTTCAGGCTGTCCTCAAATGCCTTCAGGGCTTCGCGCTGGGTGCGGTTCAGCTTTTTGGGAATTTCCACATCCACGATGACATACTGGTCACCGCGGCCGCGGCCGTTCAGGTACTGAATGCCCTGACCGCGCAGGCGGAACTTGGTGCCGCTCTGGGTGCCCTCGGGGATGCGCTGTGCAACCTTGCCGTCCACGGTGGGGACCTCGATCTCGGCGCCCAGCACAGCCTGAGAGTAGGTAATGGGAACGCGGACATACACATCGTAGCCGTCGCGCTCAAACACGGCATCGGGCTTGACCGTCACATGGACGATCACATCACCGGCAGGGCCGCCGTTGGTGCCTGCATCGCCCTGACCGCGCAGTGCAATGTTCTGGTCATCGTCAATGCCTGCGGGCACCTTGACCTCCAGCGTCTTGCGGGCACTGGTCTTGCCGGTGCCGCGGCAGGTCTTGCAGGGGTTCTTGATGATGGTGCCGCGGCCGCCGCAGTGCGGGCAGGGCTGCTGGCTCTGCATCACGCCGAACGGCGTGCGCTGCTGGGTCACGACATAGCCGCGGCCGCCGCATTCGGTGCAGGTCTCCGGGCTGGTGCCGGGGGCGCAGCCGTTACCGTTGCAGTCCGGGCAGGTCTGCTGCCGGTTCAGCGTGACCTTTTTAGCGCAGCCATGGGCTGCTTCCTCAAAGGTCAGGATCACATTGGCCTGAATGTCATGGCCCTTGCGCGGTGCGTTGGGGTTGCTGCGGGACGAGCCGCCAAAGCCGCCAAACCCGCCGAAGCCACCGCCGCCGAACAGATCGCCAAAGATGTCACCCAAGTCCACACCGCCTGCGCCGCCAAAGCCGCCACCGAAGCCGCCGCCGGGCTGGCCGGCCCCATAGTTGGGATCGACCCCAGCGAAACCGAACTGGTCATAGCGCTTGCGCTTGTCCGGGTCGGAAAGAACATCGTTGGCCTCGTTGACCTCCTTGAACTTTTCCTCGGCATCCTTATCGCCGGGGTTCAGATCCGGGTGGTACTTTTTGGCCAGCTTGCGGTAGGCGCTTTTGATCTCGGCATCGGTGGCGTTTTTGCCGATCCCCAGCACCTCGTAGTAATCTCGTTTTTCTGCCATAGAATCTATCCCCTCTATTTATGGGTTGTGAAAAGGCTTCCCGCTGAGGGGAAGCTGTCCGCGCAGCGGACTGATGAGGTGGGAGCTGCCGGCGATTGCCCATAAACAGGCTGCCACGGCAGCGCCGCCCCTCATCCGGCCTGCGGCCACCTTCCCCCGAGGGGGAAAGGCTTTATTTTAACTTTCTCTATAACCCCCAAGGGCCGCCGCCGGGTTTGCCCAGCGGCGGCCTTATTATGGGTTTGTTACAGCTTAGACCTCGTGGAAGTCGGCGTCAACGGCGCCGTCATCCTTGGGCTGTGCGCCGGCGTCATTGCCGGGCTGTGCACCGGGCTGCTGGCCCTGTGCCTGAGCGGCCTGCTGGTAGACCTTCTCGCTGATGGCGTAGAAAGCCTTCTGCAGGTCATCCTGCTTTGCCTTGATGTCGTCAATGCTGCCGGACTTCAGGGCTTCCTTCAGGGCGGAGAGCTTGGTCTCGACCTCGCTCTTCTCCTCAGCGGAGACCTTGTCGCCGAACTCGCCCAGTGCCTTCTCGGTCTGGAAGACCATCTGGTCGGCGTTGTTGCGCACATCGACTTCCTCGCGGCGCTTCTTATCCTCGGCGGCATACTGCTCGGCGTCCTTGACAGCCTTGTCGATGTCGTCCTTGCTCATGTTGGTGGAGGCAGTAATCGTGATGCTCTGCTCCTTGCCGGTGCCCAGATCCTTCGCGCTTACATGCACAATACCGTTGGCATCAATATCGAAGGTGACTTCGATCTGAGGCACACCGCGGGGAGCCGGAGCAATGCCGTCCAGATGGAAGGTTCCGAGGCTCTTGTTGTCGCGGGCAAACTCACGCTCGCCCTGCAGGACATTGACCTCAACGCTGGGCTGGTTGTCCGCAGCGGTGGAGAAGATCTGGCTCTTCTTGGTGGGGATGGTGGTGTTGCGGTCAATGATCTTGGTGCAGACACCGCCCAGCGTCTCGATGCCGAGGCTCAGCGGGGTGACATCCAGCAGCAGCAGGCCCTTGACATCGCCCTGCAGAACGCCGCCCTGGATGGCAGCACCCACAGCCACGCACTCATCGGGGTTGATGCCCTTGAAGGGCTCGCAGTTCAGTTCCT
>ERZ839741.2025-NODE-2025-length-19925-cov-4.578359_pt1 | contig 19925 bp, 19 predicted proteins | sample MGYA00519880_ERZ839741 | MGnify/ENA primary metagenome ERZ839741 (study PRJEB31850, sample SAMEA3708851) | human gut metagenome | biome: human gut; feature: human-associated habitat; material: faeces | place: China | collected 2014 ...
TCATGTCGGGGGAAGCGACCACCACGTCGAAGTCGAACCAGTTCTCCTTCTGGATCTTCTCCACCATGTCCATATCGCCCACGAAATCGGCGCCGGCCTCACGGGCAGCGTCGGCCTTGTCGCCCTTGGCGAACACCAGCACACGGGCGGTCTTGCCGGTACCGTTGGGCAGCACGATGGCGCCACGGACCTGCTGATCGGCGTGACGGGAGTCAACGCCCAGCTTCACGTGCAGCTCGACGGTCTCGTCGAACTTGGCGGAAGCGGTCTTGCATACCAGCTCCAGACCCTCCTTGGGATCGTACAGGGTCCCACGGTCGATCTGCTTTGCACTGTCTTTATACTTCTTACCTCTAAACATCTCTTACACCCTCCTTATTCGCCCACGACGACGCCCATAGAACGGGCGGTGCCGGCGATCATGCTCATGGCAGCTTCCAGAGAAGCAGCGTTCAGATCACGCATCTTCAGCTCAGCGATCTTCTGAATGGAGGCCTTGGAGATGGTGGCCACCTTGGTCTTGTTAGGCACACCGGAGCCGGACTCGATGTTGCACTCCTTCTTGATCAGCACCGCAGCCGGGGGGGTCTTGGTGATGAAGGTGAAAGAGCGATCGGCGTACACGGTGATGACCACGGGGATGATGAGACCCATGTCATTCTTGGTGCGCTCGTTGAACTCCTTGGTGAAAGCGGCGATATTCACGCCGTGCTGGCCCAGAGCGGGGCCAACGGGGGGTGCGGGGGTTGCCTTGCCTGCAGGGATCTGCAGTTTTACATAACCAACGACTTTCTGTGCCATAAAGAGGCACCTCCTTCATAAAAATGTGGTAGCAGCCGGTCAAATACCGGACCTGCTCTTGGCGAGACGCACAGCGTCTCTCCCACTTGCGCCGGAGGGGATGCTCCGGCCTGTGTGCGTCCGACGCACTCAGGGCTGGACGACCTCGACCTGATCGAGCTCCAGCTCTACGGGAGTCTCTCTCCCGAACATGGAGACCACCACACGGACCTTGTTCTTGTCGGCGTCGATCTCCTCCACGGTACCCATGAAGCTGGCCAGAGGGCCGTCCGTGATCTTCACGGTATCGCCCACGTTGTACAGCACCACGATCTCGTGCTTTTCCACGCCCAGTGCAGCGACCTCCTCCTCCGTCAGGGGGATGGCCTTGTTGGCCTCTCCTACGAAGCCGGTGACGCCACGGATGTTGCGGATCAGATGCCAGGTGTCATCTGTCAAGATCATCTTAATGAGGACGTAACCGGGGAATACCTTGCGCTCCACTTCCTTCATGACACCCGACTCAGTGACCTCGGTGACGGTCTCCATAGGGATCTCCATCTTCAGGACCATGTCGGACATATTGCGGTTCACCACGGACTTTTCAATGGCCGCCTTCACCGCATTTTCATAGCCGGAATAGGTGTGGATGACATACCATTTTGCGTTATCAGCCATGCCCCGCTCCTTAGTGCGTAAACAGGCCGATCAGCGTCTTGACAGCCAGCACAGCCACGCCGTCAAAGATCCAGATGCAGGCGCCCACACCCAGAGAGCACAGCAGCACAGTGCCGGTGTTCTTGGCCGTGGTCTTGGCGCTGGGCCATACCACCTTCATCAGTTCGCTTCTCATTTCACGGAACCACTTGCCGTGATCCTTCTTGACTTTCTTTTCCTCTGCCATCGCTGTTTCTCCTTCCAATTACTTGGTTTCGGTATGGACCGTATGCTTTCTGCAGAAGGGGCAATACTTGTTCATTTCAAGACGGTCAGGGTTGTTCTTCTTGTTCTTCATCGTGTTGTAGTTTCTCTGCTTGCACTCATTGCATCTCAAAGTGATCTTCACTCGCATCTAACGGCACCTCCTTATTAGATTGACGGCTCCGGCCCCGCCGGACCGCCGCTTGCCTCCCTGAAGGGCGCAGCCTCTTTTCTGCGTCAGAAGCGAAAAAACGCATGAAAAGAAAGCCCATGTCCACAGGTAAGGACTATTCTAACACAGGCAAGTCCCTCCGTCAAGGCGTTTTTTCACGAAAAGGAGAAGATTTTTCATGAAAACGGCGCTTTTCTCCCCCCTTCTCCGGTTTTTTTCTCTGCCACCGGTTGCGCCGGAGGGAAAAGTTGTGTATGATAGAGAAAAATTCACCCTGCGAGGTATGTGAGAATGAAGATCATGGCCATTGATTACGGCGACGCCCACACCGGCATCGCCATCTCCGACGCCACCGGCACGCTGGCGGGCTTCACCACCGTCATCGACAGCCGCAAGGCGGAGGTGGTGGTGCAGGAGATCCTCCGGCTGATCCCGGAGCACGGGGTCACGGAGCTGGTGCTGGGCTATCCCAAGAACATGGACGGCACCGTGGGTCCCCGTGCCGAGAAGGCCGCTGCCTTCGCCGAGACGCTGCGGCAGGCAGCGGGCCTCCCCGTGACCCTGTGGGACGAGCGGCGCACCACGGTGGATGCCCACAACATCCTATTTAACAATGGAAAGAACGCCAAACAGCGCAAAAAGGTGGTGGATGCCGTGGCGGCGTCCCTGATGCTGGAGGGATACCTCACCCGCAAGCGGCTGGAGGCACAGCGCCATGAGTGAGGTCTGCATCATCGGCGGCGGGGCCTCCGGCCTGATGGCGGCGCTGACGGCTCTCTCCGACCCCCGGAACCGGGTGACGCTGCTGGAGCGGCAGGGCCGGGTAGGCCGCAAGCTGCTGTCCACCGGCAACGGCCGGTGCAACCTCTCCAACCGCCATGCCTCCCCGGCTCACTACCACGGAGCCGACCCGGACTTCTGCCGCCCTGCGCTGGAGGCCTTCCCGGTGGCGGAAACGCTGCGCTTTTTCCACCAGCTGGGCCTTGTCACGGTGGAGGAGCCCGACGGCAAGCTGTATCCCCGCTCCAACACCGCCAATTCCGTGCTGGATGTGCTGCGTCTGGCGCTGGAGGGACAGCCGGATCGGCTGACCCTGCGGACCGGTGACCCCGTCACCTCCCTGAAGTGCCGGGGGCAGGGCTTTACCGTGACGCTGGAGAGCGGCGAGGTCCTCCGGGGCATGGACTGCGTCATTCTGGCCGCAGGCGGCGCCGCCGGCAGCAAGGTGGGCGGCGTGCTGGACGGCTATCGGCTGGCCAAGGGGCTGGGCCACCACCGCACGGCTCTGACCCCGGCACTGGTGCAGCTCAAGACCGATCCCACCTATCCCCGCTCCCTGAAGGGCGTGAAAACCACCGCCCGCATCACTCTGCGGCGGGGCCGGGAGGTGCTGGCGGAGAACCACGGAGAAATTCTCTTCACCGAGTACGGCGTCAGCGGCCCCGCCATCTTCGAGATCTCCCGCTATGCCATTGGTGAGGACGTGACCCTGTCGCTGGATCTGTGGCCGGAGCAGTCGGAAGCGGACACCGCCGCATGGCTCCGCCGCCGGCAGGCGCTGGCGCTCCGCAATCGGGAGCTCACCTGCGGACAGGCCTTTACCGGGGCCCTCCACAGCCGTCTGAGCCAGATGGCGGCCAAGTACGCCGGGCTCTCCCCCTCCCTCCCCCTGGCAGACGCCCCGGAGGAGGCACTGGCGGCGCTGGCCCGCACCTGCAAGTGCTTTGACCTGCCCGTCACCGGCACCTGCGGCTTCGATCAGGCACAGGTCACCGCCGGAGGGCTCCGTACCGACGAGTTCGATCCCCGCACCCTCCAAAGCCGTCTGGTCCCCGGCCTGTACGCCTGCGGCGAGGTGCTGGATGTGGACGGCGACTGCGGCGGCTACAATCTGCAATGGGCATGGTCCAGCGGCCATCTGGCCGGGCAGCTACGATAAAATCAGCAGGATATTGCGTATGATACGCAATATCCTGCTGATTTTATCGTATTTCTCTGGCTTCCTTCTTGGTCTCCATGGGGTATACCGCCAGCTGATCGCCGGTGGCTGCCATGGCCAGCAGCACCTCCTCCGGGCCGTGATATCCCTTCTCCCGCAGCTTCCGCTCCAGCCACACGCCATTCCTTCCCGCCTTCTGCAAATTCTCCGGCAGCACCCGGCCATCCTGCACCACCGGGGTCTGGAGCAGCTCCTGCTGGGGCTGCATGGACAGGTCCGCCGGCGTCACCGGCCGCTGCATGGCCGCCGGCAGGAACGTCACCGTGCCGTTGTGCTCTAAAATGGCGGTCTGGATCTGGTTGAGGTCAAAATACCCAGATACCCGGCAGTACATGAGAAATTCGTTGAGATCCATCCGGGCTCGCCGCAGGTTTTTCCGGTAGATGACGCCGCTGTCCATGAGGATCAGCGGCTTGCCGGTGATGAACCGCCGTACCCGGATAGACTTGTTGGTCAGCAGGGCGATGCCCCACGCAGCCAGCCCATACACCACCATGGCCCAAAGAGGCCGCAGGGGCGATTCCAGCTCCGAGGCCATTTCGGCGGCGATGGAGCCGATGGTAATGCCCATCACATAGTCAAACAGGTTCATCTGGGACACCTGCTTGTTGCCGGAGAGCTTGGTCAGCAGAAACAGGGCCGCCAGCGACCTCAACGCCGTCAGGGCGATCTGTCCCCCCTGCTGCAGGATATCCTCCATAAAAAACACGCCTCCCGAAGCACTGATTTTCTCTCAGTATGCCCCGGCAGGCGTATTCTTATGTACCTTTACTCGTGGGTCCGGACGTTGATGAACTCCGCCCGCAGCTTGGAGTAGAGGATGGTCTGGCTGCTGTACAGCCCACAGTAGCCGGAGATCAGATAGCTGATGGAGCAGGCCATGGCGAAATACAGCAGATCGCCGGAGCCAAACAGCTCCACACTGAGGATGATGGAGGCCAGCGGGCAGTTCACCGCCCCGCAGAACACCGACACCAGCCCCATAGCGGCCCCGAAGCCCGCCGGGAGACCCAGCCAGCCCGCCGCCACGCAGCCGAAGGCGGCTCCCACGAAGAAGGAGGGTACCACCTCGCCGCCCTTAAAGCCGCACCCGATGGTGATGGCGGTAAAGAGCAGCTTCCACACCCATGCCCACGGGTCCGCCTGTCCGGCGATGGCACGACCGATGACCTCCATACCCGCACCGTTGTAGTCTCCATTGGTAAGCAGCGTCAAGCCGATGAGCACCGCCGCTCCCACCGCCACCCGCAGATAGGGGTTTTTCAGCGTCCGCTTCAGCAGACGCTCCACTCCGTGGAGCCCCCGGCAGAACAGGATACTCACCACGGCGCACAGCAGCGCCAGCACCATCACCAGCAGCATGGTCCGCACCTCCAGCCCCGGCACCGTCACCGTGAACCGGGTGGGCGGCACCCCCATGAGCACCGACACCAGATAGCCCGTCAAGGCCGCCGTCAGGCACGGCACCAGTCCGGCATAGTACAGTACGCCCACGCTGATGACCTCCAGCGCAAACACCGTGGCCGTCAGGGGTGTGCCGAACAGGGCGGCGAACACGCCGCTCATGCCGCACAGGGTGGCCAACGGCAGATCCTTCTCCCCCAGACGCAGCAGCCGCCCCGCCTGATAGCCGATGCCGCCGCCGATCTGCAGGGCAGCGCCCTCACGTCCGGCGCTGCCGCCGCACAGGTGGGTGATGACCGTGGACACGAAGATCACCGGCACCAGCAGCCCCGGCACCTGCTCCCCGAAGTGGACAGAAGCGATGACGTCGTTGGTGCCCTTCCCCTCTGTTTTGGTGAGCCGGTACAGCCCCACGATGGCAAGGCCCCCCACCGGCATCAGGTACAGCACCCACGGATGGGCCAGACGCGCCTGCGTGGCGGTGTCCACGCCGATGTGGAACAGGGAGCCAATGATCCCGCCCACCAGTCCGATGACACCGCCCAACACCATCCATTTCAGCAGCGTCACCGCATATTGTCCGATGTGGGCCACCCGCTCCTTCAGCCGTTCCATGTCCCGTCCCTCCGCTTTTTTACAGTATCTTTATATCCTGTCTGTTATATCATTTCCTGCGGCGCCTGTCAATCGCCGCTGCTGCCGCCCTACGAAATTTTTGTCAAGCTGAAAATCTTTCAGCCCATCTCACATTTTTTATTTTTCCCTGTTGATTCTCACGACGGGATGCACTATAATATGGGTAACTGGCAAAAACAAGGAAAACAACGCTTGAATGGAAAAAGGAGGAACCACAAGATGAAATACGGTCGTACATTCAATTTCTCCGCCGGTCCCGCTATGATGCCGGAGCCCGTGCTGGAGGAGATCCGGGACGAGATGATGAACTACCGTGGCAGCGGTATGTGCGTCATGGAGATGAGCCACCGCTCCAAGGTGTTCCAGCAGATCGCCGACGAGGCCGAGGCCGACCTGCGCAAGCTGATGCACATCCCCGACAACTACAAGGTCCTGTTCATTCAGGGCGGCGGCACCGTGCAGTTCGCCATGGTGGCCATGAACCTCATGAAGAACGGTAAGGCCTGCTATGTGGAAACCGGCGCATGGTCCAAGAAGGCCATTGCCGAGGCCAAGAAATTCGGCGAGGTGGACGTCATCGCCTCCTCCAAGGATAAGAACTTCTCCTACATCCCCGATTGCAGCGATCTGGACATCCCCGACGACTGCGACTATGTCTACATCTGCGAAAACGAAACCATCAACGGCACCACCTGGAACAAGCTGCCCAACACCAAGGGCCATGTGCTGGTGTCCGACCAGTCCTCCATGTTCCTCTCCCGCCCCTGCAACGTCTCTGACTACGGCCTGATCTGGGCCGGCGTGCAGAAGAACGTGGGGCCCGCCGGCATGGCCGTGGTCATCATCCGTGAGGATCTGATCCGTGACGATCTGGACCCCAAGACCCCCATCTACCTGATGTACAAAACCCACGCCGACAACGGCTCCATGTACAACACTCCCAACTGCTGGGCCATCTACTGCTGCGGCAAGGTATTCAAGTACCTGCTGAACATGGGCGGCCTGGAGGAGATGGAAAAGCGCAACATCGAAAAGGCCAAGGTGCTGTATGACTTCCTGGATTCCTCCAAGCTCTTCAAGGGCGCCGTGGTGCCTCAGGACCGCAGCCTCATGAACGTCCCCTTCGTCACCGGCGACAAGGATCTGGATGCCGCCGTGGTGGCCGCCTCCAAGGAGGCCGGCTTCGACAACCTGAAGGGCCACAAGTCCGTGGGCGGTCTCCGGGCCTCCATCTATAACGCCATGCCCAAGGAGGGTGTGGAGGCTCTGGTAGAGTTCCTCACCAAGTTCGAGGCTGAGCATCAGGCGTAACGTCTGTCTCTCGGGACGCAGGTCCGGAAAACCGGACAAATCGCCACATTCCGACAATAAAACGTATCATCGAAGGAGAATATTACTATGCGTATTCTTATTACAGACGGTATGGACAAGGCCGCCATGGCGCAGCTGCGTGAGCTGGGCCACGAGGTGGTGGAGCAGTTCTATGAGCCGGATCAGCTGGGCGCCGCCCTGCGGGACTTTGACGCCGTGGTGGTCCGCTCCAAGACCAAGGTCCGTGCCAACCACATCGACGAGGCCAAGGGCGGCAAGCTGAAGCTCATCATCCGTGGCGGCGTGGGTGTGGACAACATCGACGTCAAGTACGCCGAGGAGAACGGCATTGCCGTCCGCAACACCCCCGGTGCCTCCTCCCAGTCCGTGGCGGAGCTGGCCATGGGCCATATGTTCGCCTGCACCCGCTATATCTCCATCGCCGGTCACACCATGCGTGAGGGCAAGTGGGAGAAGAAGGCCTACGGCAAGGGCATCGAGCTGCAGGGCAAGACTCTGGGCATCATCGGCTTCGGCCGCATCGGTCAGCATCTGGGCGTCATGGCCAAGGCCATCGGCATGAACGTCGTCGCTTACAGCACCACCCGCCGTCCGGAGGTGGAGGCCAAATTCGGCATCCCCTATGTGACGCTGGAGGAACTGCTGGCCCAGTCTGACTTCATCTCCCTCCACGCTCCCGCCGCACCCGGCGCTCCCCTCATCAACGCCGATACCATCGCCAAGATGAAGGACGGCGTGGTCATCATCAACACCTCCCGTGGTGCCAACGTGGACGAGGATGCCCTGCTGGCTGCTCTGGAGTCCAGCAAGGTGCGGGCCGCCGGTCTGGACGTCTACGCCGACGAGCCCACTGCCAACGCCGCTCTGTACAGCCATCCCATGGTGTCCTGCACGCCCCACATCGGCGCTGCCACCGTGGAGGCTCAGAAGCGCATCGGCACCGAGATCGTGGATATCATCCGCAGCTTCTGATCTCCCTATTATGCAAGAAAAGAAGGGGTACGGCCGAGCCATACCCCTTCTTTTTCACCGCTTCGCAAGAATGCAGCCTGTGAGCACCGCTCACAGGCTGCATTTTCGTTTCTCTACTTACGGTCGTTTCCACCAGCTGCCGCCGCCTCTAACGCCGCCGGAGTCCCCAACGCCGCCGGAGTCCTCAGCACCGCCGGTATCCGGCGTGGTGGGATCTGTCGGATCCGTGGGGGTCGTCGGTTTGGTGGGGGTCGTCGGTTTGGTGGGGTCGGTAGGTGTCACCGGTGTGATGGCCTTCTGGTGCGCCGGGCAGATATCATCCTTGGGATCGTTGGGCGTAGCGGAGCCGTCCAGCACCTTCAACAGGTACTCATGGTCCCTGGCCTTGATATCGTTGAACAGCGCCCGGTTCCAGTCCAGCACCGCCACCTGCTTCACCTTGTCCTTGGGGCAGTACTGGGTGGCAATATGCTTCCCCTCGGTGCAATAATCCACCATCTTGTGAACGTTACAGGTCGCCGTGGGAGCCGTATCCGCCGCCACCGTCACGGTGCGGACCCGGCTGCCCCGCAGATCCTTGGTGCAGGCATCCGTGGCCAGCAGGCCGCTGTCGGAGCACACCGTCACCTGCGTCAGACCGGTGCAGCTGTCGAAGCCCTTGTCCTCCAGATCGGCGTGGATCTCCCGCATCACCTGCTTCCACAGCTGCGCCGAGCCGTTGCCCATACCGTAGGACAGCTCATCGTTGGACTCATAGCCCGTCCATACCGCAGCGCAGTAGTAGGGGCTGAAGCCCACAAAATAACGGTCCCGGTTGTCATCCGTGGTACCGGTTTTACCGGCGATGGTCATGCCGGAGAAGTATGCCTCCGTACCGGTACCGCTGGTGATAACGCTCTCCAGTATATCCCGCAGTAGATAGGCGGTAGTCTCCTTCATGGCGCTGTGGGCGGAGGTCTCGTTCTCCATGACGACATTCCCCTCGGAGTCCTCCACCCGCAGCCATGTCCGGGGCTTGGTGTATACGCCGTCGTTGGCGATGGCGGCATAGGCCGCAGCCATCTCCTCCGTGGTGACACCCACGTCGTAACCGCCCAGGCCCATGTTACCGGACTGCTGACTGTCCCGCTGGGTCAGGGTGGTGAAGCCCAGCTTCTCCACCATATAATTGTAGGAGGCCGCCGAGCCGTAGCTTTCATTGACCCGCACGGCGCAGGTATTCAGGGACTCCACCAGCGCCGTCCATACGGTGGTCAGGCCGTAGAAACCGGAGTGGGAGTTCTTGGGCCATGCGCCGTAGCCACTCAAATCCCGGACGGGATAGTCGTCGATGGCGGAGGCAGCGGTGATGGTACCGTCGTCCAGCGCCGGGGCATAGTCGGAGATGGGCTTGGTAGCAGAACCGCACTGCCGGGGCTCCGTGGCCCAGTTCCAGCCACGGTCCACCGTCTTGGCGCCCAGACCGCCCACCATAGCCACCACGTTGCCGGTGGAATTGTCCACCAGCGTGATAGCCGCCTGCAAGGGCTTGCCGTAGTCGTCAGTATACTCCACCAGATCGCTGTTTTCAAAAACGCTCTCCGCAATGGACTGGAGCTTGCTGTCCTGCAGCGTATAGATCTTATAGCCGCTGCTGTAAATCTTGCTGACGGCCTTCTCCTGTGCCGTACGGACGTTGCCGTTCTCGTCGGGTGCATCGTCCTCCAGCCCCAGCTTCTCCACCAGCGCCGCCGCCACATCGGAGATGACCTGATCCGTATAATAGGAGTTGTTGGCGGTGGACTGCACGGTGGGCTTCTCCGGGGTCTCCTGATCCTCCGTAGGCTCGGTGAAATTGCCGAGATTCGTATACCCGTCGCTGAACTGGACCTCCTCCGCCACGGCGGCATCATAGGTGGCCTGATCGATCTTCCCCTGGCTGAGCATCTCGCCCAGGATGGTCAGCTGCCGCTCCCGGTTGTTCTCACGGGCCCAGTCGCTGATCAGAGGATCATACATGGAGGGATTGTTGGTGATGCCGATGAGACAGGCACACTCCGCCAGTGTCAGGTCCTTCACATCCTTGTGGAAGTACATCCGGGCAGCCGTCTGCACGCCGTAGCACTGCTCTCCCAGATAGATGGTGTTGAGATACATCTCCAGGATCTGGGACTTGGAGTAATCCTTCTCCAGCGCCAGCGCCCGGTAGATCTCCGTGATCTTCCGCTTCACCGTCACCTGATTGTCGCCGGTGACGTTTTTCAGCAGCTGCTGGGTGATGGTGGAGCCGCCCTGTGTGCCGCTGCCGGTCAGGGTCCTGGTAATGGCCCGCAGGGTCCCCTTCCAGTCCACCCCGTGGTGGGTCTCGAAGCGCTTGTCCTCGATGGCGATGGTGGCCTCCTGCAAATACTTGGGGATGTCCCCGATATCCACCCAGATGCGGTTTTCATCGCTGAACAGCGTCTGATACATCTCCCATGTCTCGCCGTCCGTCCCCAGACGGTACAGCTCCGTGGATACCTTCCGGTCATATTCGGACATATCCACCTCTACGTGGCCCTTCAGGGATTTATTGATGTAGGTCATGAAGATCCCCACAAAAATGGCCATGGTCAGCACGCCCACCAGCACGATGGTGCCGATGACGCCCCAGACCCTCTTGGCCCGTCCCTTCCCTCGGTTTTTCCTCTGATGGGCGCTCTGCTCTGCCTTATCACGGTCGTTGGAGTGTTCTTTCATGGACAGCGCACCTCACTTTCTGTTTCATTGTTCCGGCCGCCGGGCGGCCTCAGGCTTTTTATACGGCTTCTCCCTGCCGCCCTGCTCCGGAAGGTCCCGGCTGCGGCAAAAAGCACATACTAAACCAATATAAGAGTTATTTTACCACACCTGTCAACCGATAAAAATACCTTTTTGCGTAAAAAACGCAATCACCGTATCCTTTGACCCGGCACATAGGTTCCGTTTTGTGCTGCTTTTCCAATTTTTGTGCGGAAATCGGCAGCGCCGCCCTCTTGCAATTTCTCTGGAAATCCGTTATAGTAGGGGGACATCAACCTATGCAGGAGGTATTTTCTCATGAGCGATGAGTTTGGCCCCAGCTTTATCACCCTCACCGACGAGGACGGCAACGATATCGAGCTGGAGTATGTGGACGCACTGGAGCACGAGGGGCAGACCTATATGGCCTTCTTCCCCGCCGTGGAGGACGAGGCGGACGAGGAATCCGAGGACTATGGTCTGGTGATCCTGAAATCCGTCACGGAAAACGGCGAGGAGCTGCTCAGCACGCTGGATGACGAAGCGGAGCTGGAGAAGATCTATGATCTGTTCATGGAACAGCTGCTGGCCGACGAGGAATAAAATTCCTGACCATTTCTGCGAAAACCCCTTTTATTTTTCCCGCAGGTCTGTTATAATAAGGCCATCGCCGGAAGGCGATGGTCCCGCAGGGATGTGACGGGTCTTTTTTATCCTCACATTTTGTTATAGGGGATGTCGGATCAGTATGTGGATCGCAGGCCTCCCGGCTGCCGTCTGCGGCTGGAAGTTGGAAGCGGTGAAGCACGCTGGAGACAACCCACCTGCTGAAACGGTGCAGGTTATAACTTGGCCCCCACGCCCGGCGGGACAACTGGTAAAAGCCCGGTCAGCTCCGGAAGACCTCCGGAGCTGACCGCTTTTTCGGCCTATGGCCGGATAATTTCCGTTTCCCCCTTGCACAGCAGACAGATTTCCTGTATAATTACGATTAACTTTACGAAGTCGGGTCGTAATGACCCCTATTTTGAGAGGATGAAACAACTATGAGCGCATCAAGAGAAAAGAAGAACCGGCAGGAGGTCGCCGCCAGCGGCGTTGTGGATCCCAAGACTGCCCGTCAAGCTCAGGAGCAGGCCAAGGAGCGCCGCTCCAACCGGCTCTATGCCATCATCGCCATCGCCTTTGTGGTGGTCGCCATTGGCCTGGTGGTGTGGAACTCCAACATCATCCAGCGCGGCACCACTGCCGTCACGGTGGAGGGCGAGTCCTATTCCGCCGCCGAGGTCAGCTACTACTATCACAATGCCTATAACAGTATCGTCAACTCCAAGTATGCCAGTCTCTACGGCATTGACAAGAATACCTCCCTGTCTCAGCAGAGCCTGAACGACACCGCCAAGATGATGTTGGGTGTCAGCGAGGACATGACCTGGGACGCCTACTTCCGTGACGCCGCTAAGAAGAGCCTTATCCAGTTGACCATGCTGAAGAAAGGTGCCGCCGAGAAGGGCATGACCTTCAACGACGATATGCAGAAGGAAGTGGACCGCACCGTGGAGACCTTCTCCACCTATGCTAAGAAGGCCGGCTACTCCACCAGCGCTTACCTGAAGCTGATGTACGGCAACAACATGACCATGTCCACCTTCAAGAGCATCCTGAAGGACACCCTTCTGGCCTCCCACTATCAGCAGGACTACATCGACAGCCTCACCTACACCGACGAGGAAGTGGAGACCTACTATAACGAGCACAAGAACAACTTCGACGTGGCCGACTACGAGTACATCTACTTCAAGGGTACTGCCGACTCCACCAAGGATGCCGACGGCAACACCGTGAAGCCCACCGACGAGGAGAACGCCGCCGCCAAGGAGGCTGCCTCCGCCAATGCCAACGCCGCTCTGGAGGCTGTCCGCAACGGTCTTCTGATGGAGAAGGCCGCCGACAACTACGATAACGGCACCTACACCGACCGTCCCACCGGTACCTACAGCGGCGACGCCGTCACCGAGTGGGTGTTCAACGCGGAGCGTCAGGAGGGTGATCTGACCCTCATCGAGAGCGGCGACAACTACTATGTGGTCCTGTTCCACAGCCGCGGCCGCAACGACTACAACACCGTGGACGTGCGCCACATTCTGTTCAAGGTGGATACCTCCGATCTGGACAGCAAGGCTGACGACTATCAGGAGAAGCTGGACGCCCGCAAGGCCGAGCAGAAGGAGGCCGCCGAGGCCGCTCTGAAGAAGTGGGAAGACGGTGCCAAAACCGAGGATAGCTTTGCCGAGCTGGCCAACGAGCTGTCCTCCGACACCGGCTCCAACACCAACGGCGGCCTGTATACCGAGGTGTATAAGGGCCAGATGGTCACCGAGTTCAATGACTGGTGCTTCGACGAGTCCCGTCAGCCCGGCGACACCGGCATCGTCTACAACGAGGGCAGCTACACCGGCTACCATGTCATATACTTTGTGGGTACCGACGCCCCCTATTGGCAGGTGCAGGTCCGCAACGCCATGAAGAACGCCGACTACACCCAGTGGAACAACGATCTCGTGAAGGATATCACCGCCACCGAGACCTCCGGTATGAAGTACCTCGCCTGATGAATTTCCAAAAAAGACCGGCCTCGGCCGGTCTTTTTTGATACTGCTTTGAAGCAAAGGAGCCTATTTATGCACGAACAGTTTTTGCGCACCGAGATGGTGCTGGGCCAGCCGGCGCTGGAGTGCCTGCAAAGCGCCCATGTGGCCGTGTTCGGCCTGGGCGGCGTGGGCAGCTATGCCGCCGAGATCCTGGCCCGCTCCGGCGTAGGTGAGCTGACGCTGGTGGATCAGGACACCGTCAGCGTCACCAACATCAACCGCCAGCTCTGCGCCCTCCACTCCACCGTGGGCCAGTCCAAGGCGGAGGTCACCGCCCGCCGTTGCCGGGACATCTCCCCCAGCGCCGTCATCCACCCCATCTGCGCCACCTACGACGCCGCCCATCGGGAGGATTTCTTCTCCGCCCGATATGACTACATTGCCGACTGCATCGATCTGGTAACCTGCAAGCTGGATCTGATCCAGCAGGCCATGGCCCGAAGCATCCCCATCCTGTCGGCGCTGGGGACCGGCAACAAGCTGGACCCCACCCTGCTGCGGGTAACGGATATCTCTCAGACCAGCGGCTGCCCGCTGGCCCGTGTCATGCGGAAAGAACTGCGCAGCCGTGGCATCCGCCACCTGAAGGTGGTGTTCAGCCCGGAGCAGCCCGCCGCCACCACCCAGCTGGAGGCCCCCTCCCCCGGCCGCCGCAGCGTCCCGGCCAGTGTGCCATGGGTCCCCTCCACCGCCGGTATCCTGCTGGCCGGCGCCATTGTGCGGGACCTCATCGGATGAGGGGCGGCGACATCGCCGGACTGCTGATCCGGCAGGCCCGCCTTCAGCGGGACTGGAGTCAGGAAGGTCTGTGCCGTGGCATCTGCGCCCCCTCCTATCTGTCCAAAATCGAGCAGGGCAAGGCCGCCCCCTCCCCGGAGGTGACGGAGCTGCTGCTGCACCGGCTGGGTCTTGTCTGGACTCCGGAGCCGGAGGGCTTAGCGCCCTGCTGGAAGGCCCTGCTCTCCGGCAGCCCGAATTTCGATTCCCTCTATGAACAGCTGGTGCAGCCCCGGCGGGAGATTCTTGCATCCAGTCCGCTGGCAGCGGATGCCCTGCTGCTGGATGCCTTTTACGCCGACGAGATGCGCCCTCTGCCGGTGGAGTGGGAGCCCTTTCTCTCCACCCGGCAGCTGGCCCTGCATCGGGGCCTTCAGGGCCGATGGGAGGAGGCGGTGCGGCTGGAGCCGCTGCCGCTGCTGGCTGCCCACCACGGAGAGTTCCTCTACGCCGAGGGCGAATACACCGCCGCCATCGAGGTGCTGCGGGACGCCTACCGCTCGGCATCGGACGCCGGCTACCCCTACCTGATGCTGTCCTGCCGGGCGTGGATGGGCAACTGCTACTCGGATCTGGGCCGCATGGAGGAGATGCTGACCCACTACTCTGTAGCGGAGCGTCTGGCAGAAGCCTTGAGGGATACCGGCAGCTTGTCTGCCCTCCGCTACAATGTTGCCTCCACTCAACTGGAGCTGGGTCAACCGGAAAAGGCCCTGCCCTACTTTGCCTCCCTCCCCCGCCCCGGCTTTCTGGACCTGCACAAGCTGGCCATCTGCCACGAGCAGTTGGGCCATCGGGAGCAGGCGCTGACCGCCGTCCAGCAGGCGGAGCCTATGGCCTCCGGCGAAATGGAGCAGCGGATGCTGGCGCTGGTGCGCTATCGGCTGGAGCACCCGGACTACCTCCACGACGATACCTACGGCGCCCAACTTCTGGATTGCTTCCAGCGTCTGCGAGACACATATCCTATGGGCTTCACCCGCTTCCACCTGCCGTGGGTGCTGGCGTGGTACAAGGCCAACCGTCAGTACCGTCAAGCCTGCCGCCTGTTGGAGGAGTTTCCTGTAAAATAGTATTTTTACCCCATTAAGAGGGTCATCACGGGAATAACTTTCCCACGATGACCCTCTTTTCTTTTGTAAGCAGCTGTGGGATAATCATAGCAGTGAGGTGAACGCTATGAAACAAACTCTCTGGACACGGAATTTTACCCGCATCACCGCCGCCACGACGCTGGGCGCTGCCGGCGGCATCATCAGTCAATTCGCCCTGTCCTTTCTGGTCTTTGACGAGACAGGCAGCACTCTGGCCTCGGCGCTGGTGGTGGCCATTCAGCTGATCCCCATGGTGCTGCTGCCGCTGGTCGTCGCCCCCATGATGGACCGCCTGCCCCGCAAGCCCTTTCTGGTGTGGGGCGACCTGCTCAACGGCTTGTGCTATGCCGGGGCGGGACTGTTCCTGCTGCACAGTGCCTTCTCCTACACCGCCTATCTGGCCTTTTCCCTGCTGGTATCGTGCCTTGCAGCCTTCGATGAGCTGGCCTACAACAGCTTCTACCCCCTGCTGCTGCCGGAGGGACAGGAGGAGCGGGCCTACACCGTCTCCGCCATGCTCTATCCCATTCTGAAGGTCCTCATGATGCCGCTGGCGGCGCTGCTGTACGACACCTTAGGCGTGGGACGGCTGCTGCTGATCCAAGGCGCACTGTCGGTGCTGGCCGCCCTCATCGAAAACCGCATCCATGTGCAGGAGAGCCGCCGGGATCAAGAGCCGCTGCTGTCCCTGAAAACCTGGTGGCGGGACATCCGGGAGGCCGCCGCCTATCTTCGGCAGGAGCGCGGCCTCCACGGTCTCTATGAGTACATGGCCGTCACCAACGGCATGGCCATGGGCTATTCTCCCCTGCTCATCGCCTTCTTTCGCACAGCGCCGGGCTTCACCACCGCCATGTACTCCTTCTTCTCCGTGGCGGAGTTTGCCGGGCGCACCATCGGCGGTGCCGTCCGCTACCGCTACTCCCTGCCGGAGCGAAAGCGATTCGGCTTCCTGTTCGGGGTGTATCAGACCTACGAACTGATGGACACCTGCCTTCTGTGGCTGCCGTATCCCCTGATGCTGGTGAACCGAGCCGTCTGCGGCTTTCTGGGCATCCAGAGTGCCACCATCCGGCAGGCGGCGGTGCAGCGCTATATCCCCGACCGGCTGCGGGCTCGGCTCAATGCCTATGAGTCCATGCTCTGCACGGCGGCGGGAGCGGTGCTGTCGCTGGCCATCGGTGCTTTGGGCGAGGTGCTGGACTATCGGCTCTGCATGACCATCTGCGGCTTGATCGCCATGGCGGTTTGCTGGCTGACGGTATTCCTGCGGCGACGTCAGGTGCAGCTGGTGCTGACTGACCGCCCCGGCGAGACCCAGCCCGATACGCCCCAATAACGCCCCCTTCCAAAAGAGGGACCGAAGGGCAAAGCCCTTCGGTCCCTCTTTCGATTTACTTCATCTGCGCTGAAGGCGCTTGCCGCCGTGACGGGCCACCGCCTCGTCCCGCTTGCCAGAGGTCTGCCGCCGCCCGGTCTCTGCAGGCCGCTGTACCTCCGCCGCAGGCTCAGGCGCTTCCGGCACAGGCTCAGGTTTCGGTATCTCTACCGCAGGCTTAGGCACCTTCACAGGCTCAGATACCTCCGCAGACGCAGGCTTTTCCGTCAAGGTGGGGACTTCCTCCTCCATCGCCGCAGCCTGCACCGATTCGGTGGGAGCTTTCTCCCCCGCATTCGTTACCATACATCTCCCGGTGGGGGATCCTTCCGTTTTCTTTCCCTTTCGGCGTCGCAGGGGGAAGATGCACAGCAACGCCAGCACCACAGCAGCCCCCAGCACCAGATACAGTCCCGGCGGCCGGCTGATATAGCCGGACACATAGCCCAGCCCATCGATGCCCCACAGGGGCTGCCCCAGCACATTGTCCCAGTAAACCGGGGCTCCCTCCACATAGAAGAAGCGCCGCTCTGTGTCCACGGAACCGATGACGCCCCCCTCCAGCGATAGGTCACTATCCGTGACGTAGGCGATGGTGTCCCCCGGCTGCAGCGTCTCCGGCTGCTCCTGCCGCACGTACAGCAGCGCCCCGGCGGACCACGGAAGCCCCTCCATGTCCGCCGGTACCACATAAGGCGTGATGCCGAAGGCCCGCACCCCCATGAGCCCCGCCGCCATCAATAGGATGCACAGGGTCAAAAGCGTCGCCAGTACGCCGCATATTCCTCTGAAAAACTTTCTCATGTTGTCTCCGCTCATTTCCACAGGCTGCCGCATAGGTGTTTTTTATCATCTTACCATGTTCCCGCCCCAAAGACAAGCCCTTTCGCTATCCTCCTACCCCTTTCGCAGCTCCTTTTCCAGTTTCTCCAGCGCCCGCTTCTCGATGCGGGAGACGTAACTGCGGCTGATGCCGTATACCGCCGCCACCTGCCGCTGGGTCTGGGGCGGATGCCCCTCCAGCCCGTACCGCCTCCGGATGATGTCCGCCTCCCGCTCCGTCAGGCAGTCCCGCACCAAGCGCCGCAGCAGCAGCTGCTCCTCCCGGTCCTGCAGGTCCGACAGCATGGTGTCGTCGGCCCCCACCACGTCCAGCAGATACAGCGACCCCCCCTCCTTATCCGTGTCGATGGCGTCGGACAGGGACACCTCCCCCTGCAGCTTCCGCTGGGAGCGGAAGTACATGAGGATCTCATTTTCAATACACCTCGACGCATAAGTAGCCAGCTTGATGCCCCGGTCTGCCCGGAAGGTGTTGACGGCCTTGATGAGTCCAATGGTGCCGATGGAGATCAGATCCTCCTGATTGTCCGCCTGTGTATAGTATTTCTTGATGATGTGGGCCACCAGCCGGAGATTGTGCTCCACCAGCCGGTTCCGGGCCTCCAGATCCCCCTGCGCCCACCGCTCCAGACACGCCCGCTCCTCCTCCGGCGGCAGCGGCCGGGGGAACGAACCGGGATTCCCCGTCAGACGCAGGGACAAAAACAGGCTGTTGGACAGCAGCAGCAACGCCGCAGACAGCATACAGATCCCTCCTCTTCTGCCAGCCTATGCCCTCAGAGGAAGTCCCTATGCTTGACGCAGCGCCAGAAGTGGGGTACAACACATTGCAGAATAATTAAAACGTTTCTATCTCCATCAAATTTTCTGGAGGATTTTATGGGTTTCATCTATCAGGAGGCCAATGCATACGGCGTAGAGGCCTTGGTGGCCTTGGAGCGCCACTACACCCCCACGGAGGAAAAATACTGCACCGCCGTCACAGAGGCCGTCCGCATCTGCGACACCTACGGCATCCCGGAGCGGGAGCTGGTGCCGCAGGTGCGCCATATCGCCGCCGCAGAGGAGTACCTGCTGGAGCACCTGTCAGAGGACGAGGAGACGCTGCAATTCCTGTTCACTCCTCTCTCCGGCAGCAACACCTGTCTGGCATGGTTTCTGGTCTGGGATTATGTTCGCCCAGGCGGCGAAAAAGCTTATAAATATACAGGCCACACACCCCAGCAGCGGCTGCGGGACATCATCTCCGCCGTGGGCCAGTATCAGGAGGACCCCCTCCCCCCGCCGCAGCAGCTGGACACCGGTGACTACGCCCTTATCGCCGTGGAAGTCACCTGCGATCACGACCACACCACCCGCACCGAGACCCCCGCCACCTGTACCGAGGACGGCCCTGTCACCGTCATCTGCGATGACTGCGATGAGGTACTGTCCACCGAGACGCTGCCCGCCACCGGTCACAGCACCGTGGTGAAAAACGCCAAGGACGCCACCTGCACCGAGCCCGGCTACACCGGCGATAAGGTCTGCACCGTCTGCGGTGCCGCCGATCCCAACGCCAACAGCGGCGGCAATACCGGCAATCACGGCACCGACAGCCCCAACACCGCTGACGGAGCCGCCATGGGTCTGTGGCTGAGCCTGATGACCGTGGCCGTTCTGGCCGGAGCCGTTCTGGTGGCCGGTAAGACGCCCCGGGCCTGATTCCCCCCCTTCGCAGCGCTCCTCTTAAGCGATAAAAGCCCTTGGCGGCACAGCCCCTTGGCGGCGTAGCCCTTCGGCGGCAAGGCCCCTTGAAATAGCGCATCTCTCTTTCTGTAAAGGCGGAGGGGGGACCCAGTAGGGTCCCCCCTCCGCCTTTTGCTGTTCCGAAACCACCCGGCTTCTCCGCCGTCGCCTGATTTCCCGCTGCTTCCTGATTTTCTCGATACCATTTCATCTTCTGATACGATTCGATTTTTGCTGCCACTTTTCCCTGATGCCGCCACGCTGCCAGAATCGAAAAATCCGGAGCGGCTCTGTGACCCTTCTGCGCCTCAGTATTTTCCCCATGCGAAATATTCAAAAAATTCATGCTCCCAGCAGGAAAATTTTTCCGAAAAATCATTGCTATTTCTCCGGATCTCGTATATACTGGGAGGTGTATAGGTCATCCCTCCCTGCGCCGCAAGCAGGTGAGCTCTCCTCCTGTACAGCCGCATCCGGCGGCAAGCAGGCGGGGAAGGCA
>ERZ839741.2030-NODE-2030-length-19898-cov-8.636748_pt1 | contig 19898 bp, 15 predicted proteins | sample MGYA00519880_ERZ839741 | MGnify/ENA primary metagenome ERZ839741 (study PRJEB31850, sample SAMEA3708851) | human gut metagenome | biome: human gut; feature: human-associated habitat; material: faeces | place: China | collected 2014 ...
CCAGCTCGGTGAGGGCGTGCTCCACCTCGGCCTTGGTGAACTTGCGGGCCGTCTCCACGCCCCAGCTGGTGAACACTTCATCGGCGTGGTGGTCGTGATGATGATGACCGCAGCAGCAGTGGTCGCCGTGCTCGTGGTCATGCTCGTCATGATCATGGTGATGATGCTCATGCTCGTGCTCGTCATCATCTTCATCATGATCGTGGTGGTGACCGCAGCAGCAATGGTCATCATGATCGTGCTCGTCGTGGTCGTGGTGATGATGCTCGTGCTCATCCTCGTCATCATCATCGTCGTCATCATGGTCGCGATGATGGCCGCAGCTGCACACACCGTTCTCATCGTCGTGATGATGGTGATGCTCGTGCTCTTCTTCCTCGTCCTCGTGGGCGTGCTCTTCGTTGGCCTTGGCAGCCATGGCGATCAGCTCGGCCTTGAAGTCGTCCTTGGTGGACATGGCCTTCAGGATCTGCTCACCGGTCAGGTGATCCCACGCGGTGGTCACGATAGTGGCGGTGGGGTTCTTTTCCCGCAGCATTGCCACGGCAGCGGCGATCTTTTCCTCGCTGGCGGTCTGGGTGCGGCTGAGCAGGATGCAGCTTGCATGGCTGATCTGGTCATCGTAGAACTCACCGAAGTTCTTCATATACATCTTGACCTTGTTCACATCGGCCACGGTGACAAAACTGTTCAGCTGCACGTCCAGATGCTCGGCCACGCCCTCCACGGCGCGGGTCACATCGCTCAGCTTGCCAACGCCGGACGGCTCGATGACGATGCGGTCGGGGTGGTACTGCTCCACCACCTGCTGCAGAGCGGTGCGGAAATCGCCCACCAGAGAGCAGCAGATGCAGCCTGCGTTCAGCTCGTTGATCTGGATGCCGGACTCCTTCAGGAAGCCGCCGTCGATGCCGATCTCACCGAACTCGTTCTCGATCAGAACGACCTGCTGGCCGGCAAAGGCCTCCTTGATGAGTTTTTTGATCAGAGTGGTCTTGCCGGCGCCCAGGAAGCCGGAAAAAATATCAATTTTGGTCATAGTTTGAATGCCTCTTTCTTTGTTAGCAGACAGAGCCGCAGAGCGCTGGCCCGTAAAATCTTACATCTCTATTATAGCAAGCCTGTCAATGGGAAACCGGCCTTTTTCAAGAAAAAATTGTAACATTTTTTGCAATTTGGTTGCGTTTTCGCGTTTTGGACGACAAATAAGGGGAACCGGCGGCCCCGGCGGGCAGCGATTCGGCAAGGGGCAGGCTCCGGCAGAGGGACGGACGCCCCCGGACGGCAAGACCCCGCCCCCGGACGGTCAACGACCGGCAGGCGGTCAGCCCCCCGCAGGATGCAGGCGACACTGCGGCGGCTGTTGACAGCACGGCAACCGTGTTTGCGTCCGGAACAGCCGACACTCCCGCATTGCATTCTTTGCGCCGGAATGCTACAATATGCAGTAGCAAACCACCGCCGCCGGACGTTCTTCCGGCAAATATGAGAAAGAAGGCTTTTCTATGAGCATGAATACAGTTCCCGAACGGCTGGCCGCTCTGCGTGCCGCCATGCAGGCAAACGGTGTGGACGTGTACCTGATCCCGGTGGGCGACCCCCACTCCAGCGAGTACCTGCCCGACCACTACACCTCCCTGACCTACTTCTCCGGCTTCCATGGTGAAAACTCCAACTTTGTGGTCACCATGACCGAGAGTGCTGTCTGGGCCGACGGTCGTTACTTTGTGCAGGCCGAGAAGGAGATCGCAGGCACCGAGATCCAGCTGATGAAGATGGGTGAGCCGGGCGTGCCCACCGTGGAGGAATACTGCGCCAAGGTGGTGCCTGAGGGCGGCAAGCTGGGCCTGTGCGGTCTGACCGCCAGCTGCGCGCTGGTGAACAGCGTGAAGAAGGCGCTGGAAACCAAGAACGCCGCCATCAAGACCCTGTTCCTGGAGGATGAGCTGTGGACCGAGGGCCGCCCGGCTCTGCCCGCTACCCCGGCCTGGATCCTGCCCAAGGAATATGCAGGTTTCTCCCCCGCCGAAAAGCTGGGCCAGCTGCGTGCAAAGCTGGCCGAGTTGGGCTGCACCGCCCAGCTGGTGGGCAAGCTGGACAACCTTGCCTGGCTGCTGAACCTGCGCGCCATGGACATCGAGTGCACCCCCTACGCCATGGCCTACTGCTATGTCACCCCAGACCGCGCCGTGCTGTTCATCAACACCGCCCGCGTGACCCCGGAGGCAAAGGCGGAACTGGAAGCCAACGGTGTGACCCTGGCCGAGTACGACAGTGTGCTGGACTTCATGGCCGCTGAGACCGAGCCCCAGACCGTGCTGGCAGAGAGCGCCACCGTGAACTATGCCGTGTATCAGGTGCTGGAGAACAACGCCGCCCTCACCGTGAAGGACCTGGCCGACCCGCTGCTGCCCATGAAGGGCGTGAAGAACGAAGTGGAGCTGACCCACGACAAGGAAGCCCACCTGCGCGACGCTGTGGCTATGGTGCGGTTCCAGATCGAGCTGGAAAAGCGTCTGGAAGCCGGCGAAGAGCTGACCGAGCTGACCGTGGACGAGATCCTGCACAAGTACCGCAGCACCACGGATAAGTTCATCGTGGAAAGCTTTGGCACCATTGCGGCCTACGGCGGCAACGCAGCCATGATGCACTACCACGCCACCCCGGAGGACCACGCAAAGCTCCAGCGCAAGGGCTTTTTGCTGGTGGACAGCGGTGCCACTTACATGGACGGCACCACCGACATCACCCGCACCTACCCGCTGGGTGAGCTGACCGAGGACGAGCGCAAGTTCTACACCTGGACCCTGCAGTGCCACATCGACATCGCCAAGGCGGTCTGGCTGGACTACTGCGACTGCCATATGATCGACACCATCGCCCGTGAACCGCTGTGGCAGCACCTGATCAACTACCGCTGCGGCACCGGCCACAGCGTCAGCTTTGTGGGCAACGTCCACGAAGGCCCCCACGCCCTGAACGGCCGCAACACCACCCTGATGCGCCCGGGCATGATCGTGACCGACGAGCCCGGCGTGTACGAGACCGATCTGGTGGGCATCCGCATCGAGAACGAGCTGGTGTGCGTGCACAAGGCCGACAACCAGTACGGCACCTTCCTGGGCTTTGAGCCGATCATGTTCGTGCCCATCGCCACTTCTCCCATCGTGCCCGGTGTGCTGACCAAGGACGAGCTGGACTGGCTGAACAACTACCACCGTCAGGTGTTCGAGAAGCTGGCACCCCGCCTGAACGACGAGGAGCGCGAGTGGCTGGCCAAGAAGTGCGCCGCCATCGGCTGCTGAGCACCCGGCCGCTGAACATCGCATAAAAAAGCGGGAAGCCGTGCCGGAGCGTGCAAGCTCCTGCGGCTTCCCGTTTGTTGTTTTTGCTTATTCTTTGGGGTCGCTGTCGTGCCGGGCCTTCCACTCGGCACTGCGTTCCTGCGCCGTTTCCCGCAGCTCCTCCCGCATGCCGTTCCAGCGCTCGCGCGCTTCGGCGGTGCGGGTCTGCACGTCCTCGCGGGCATCCTTCCAGTAGGCCTTGGCCTCGTCGATGACCTCCTTGAAGGGGCCGGAAGGGTAAGTGCTCTCCGCAATATCCACCAGGAACTTGTACAGCTGGGGCCGCACCTCCTCGTAGATGCCAAGCCGGGTGTACAGCTCGGTGTAGTAGTGGAACACCTGGATCTTGTTCTGCACCAGAGAGGCGGCGTTGATCTGGGTGTGGCAGATGCTCTGGGGGTTCTGGACATAGTAGTACCCTGCCTCCGGGATGGACACCAGCACGTTGGCGTACTCCAGGTACTGCATATTGAACACCAGGTCCTCGGCCCACCGCACCTCGCTGGTAAACTGGATCTGGTGGTCCACCAGCAGGTCCCGGCGGTACAGCTTGTTCCACAGCACCCCGTAAAAATAAGAGGCAGGCTTGTCCATCAGATGCCGGGCAAACTCGTCCTGGGTGTAGACCCCGGCAGGCAGAAAGCCGTACTCCCGTACCTCCGGGGGCCGGGCCACGGTCATGACCCCCAGCTCGTCCTGGAGCTTGTCCAGCACCTGTTCCGGCTTGCTGGCCCCGGCAGGGATCACCATTTTGTAGGGTGCGATGACCAGGTCGGCGTTGTTCTGTTCGGCAGCGGTGACCAGATGCTCGGTGAAGTCCGGGTCGATATAGTCGTCGCTGTCCACGAACTGCACATACTTGCCGCTGGCCAGCTTCAGGCCCAGGTTGCGGGTGTCGGACACGCCGGAGTTGGCCTTGTCCACCAGCACGATGCGCTCGTCCTTTGCGCGGAATGCTTCGCACACGGGCAGGCTCTGATCCTTGGAGCCATCGTTCAGCACGATGACCTCGATGTTCTGCCAGCTCTGGGCGCAGATGCTCTCCAGACAGCGGGCGATGTGGTTCTGGGCGTTGTACACGGGCAGAATGATGCTGACAAGGGGCTTTGACATGGCGGCGTCTCCTTTGTTGTTTTTTGATTACTATACCCCCGCACCGCGCAAAATGCAAGGGCGGGTTTGAAGAGGAGGGATCCTGTGATCTTTCACATTGCGGTGTGCAGCCCAGACGCGGGCCTGCGCAGCGGGCTGGAACGCCAGTGCATGGAATTTTTTGCCCGGCGGGCGGACGCCTGCATCGTGGAACACCTGCCGGACACCGACGCCCTGCTGCGGAAGGACGGGGAGGGCGTGCGGTACGACCTGTACCTGCTGGAGCTTTCCGGCTCGACTACGCCGGTGGGGCTGGCGGCTGCCGGGGAGCTGCGCCGCCGGGGCCGCCGGGCCCCGCTGGCCTTTGTGGCCCGCACCACGGCCCACGCTTACAGCGCCTACAAGGTGGATGCGCTGCAATATCTGCTGCTGCCGGTGCGCCAGCGGGAGCTTTCGGCCCTGCTGGCCCGCGCCACCGAGCCGGAATACGGCCCGTCCGTCACGGTGAACACCGCCGAGGGCCTGCGGGCGCTGCCCTATGCGGGCATCGAATATCTGGAGTGCACCCACCACATCGTGCACTTCCACCTCACCAGCGGGGAGGACGTGCCCACCCTGTCGCTGCGGGTGCCGTTTTCTGCGGTGGCGCAGCCGCTGCTGGCGGATGGGCGGTTTTTGCAGCCCCACCGCTCCTATGTGGTCAATCTGGCCGAGGCGGACCTGCTTTCTGCCGGGGAGCTGCGCATGCGCAGCGGGGCCCGCATCTCCATCCCCCGCGGGCGGGAGGGTGCCGTGCGGGACGCCTTCCAGCAATGGGTGCAGCAGCAGAAATACAGCCTGAAATAACAGCACGCCGGTGCTCCCACAGCGGGAACACCGGCGTGTTTTTTGCAGAAAAATTTCTCAGATCGTTGTCCAGTCCAGTGCGGTCCAGTCCGGCAGGAACTGGTCGCACACCTGCGCCATGGCAGGGGCATCGGCGGCACTGGCGGCGTCCTGCACGCCCAGCACGGTGAACCCGGCCTTGTGGGCAGTGGAAGCGGCGTAAATGGCGTCCTCGCACACGGCGCAGGCGGCGGGGTCGGCCCCGCCCAGCCGGTGCATGCACTCGAAGAACACCTCCGGGCGGCTCTTGTGCAGCACGCCCTGCGCCTCCACGATGAAGGAAAAATAGTCCGCGATGCCCAGCCGGGTGAGCACGGTGCGGCACTGGTCGGCCCAGGTGTTGGAGCACAGGCACAGCCGGGCCCCCTCGGCCTGCAGCTTTGCCAGCAGGGTGCGCACACCGGGCTTCAGGTCCACCGTTTCGTACAGCTGGGCGATCACGTCCCGCATCACGTCGTAATATTCCGCCTCGGTCAGGGGCAGGTCGTATTCTCGGATGAGGTAGCGGGCACCGTCGGCCATGCCCATGGTCAGCAGCACGTCGTTCAGGTCTGCTTTGGGCGTGCGGCCATAGCGCTGCAGCAGCGCCAGCGGGGCCCCCCGCCACACCACGGTCATGCTGTCGGTGAGGGTGCCGTCCATATCAAAGATCCATTGCTTGCAGCGCATGGGGCAAAGTTCCTCCTTCAAGATGATTCCTGCCCAGTATACCACGGATCTTAGCCGTATAAAAGCCGTGAGGAACCAAAAAACGGGGAGAAATTTTCCGGAAAATATGGTATAATTTCAGCAAAGACAGACAGGGAGGCAGGCAGTATGGAAAACCAAACCATTCCGTGCAAAGCGCTGGTGCTGGCCGGCGGCGGAGCACGCGGCAGCTATCAGGTGGGCGTGTGGAAGGCTCTGATGGAGCTGGACTGGCACCCGCAGATCATCACCGGCACCAGTGTGGGCAGCCTGAACGGTGCCATGTTCGTGCTGGACCTGTACGAGGTGGCGCGGGATATGTGGCTGACCATCCGCAGCAAGGATGTGATGGAGCTGCCCGAAGAAAACGCCGACCTGTCGGCCCTGCACAGTTTTCTGCGCAGCGTGGTGAAGGCCGGCGGTATGGACGTCTCGCCGCTGGAAGAGATCGTGGAACGGGTGCTGGACGAGGACGCGCTGCGCCGCGCCAACATCCGCTTTGGCCTTGTCACGGTGGAGCAGCGGGGCCTGAAGCCCCGGGAGCTGACGCTGGACGAGATCCCGCAGGGCCGCGTGAAGGATTACCTTATGGCCTCGGCGGCCTGCTTCCCTGCCCTGCGGGCGCGGGAGATCGACGGGGTCAAGTTCCTGGACGGCGGCTACAGCGACAACATGCCCACCGGCCTTGCGAAAAAGATGGGGGCCGACGAGCTGGTGTGCGTGGACCTGGAGGGGGTGGGCATCACCCGCCCCAACCTCACCGGTCTGCCCACCACCATGGTGCGCAGCTACTGGGAGCTGGGCGACATCCTGCACTTTGACCCCGATACCGCCCGCCGCAATGTGGAGCTGGGTTATTACGACACCCTGCGGGCCTTTGGCCGGGTGCGGGGCTGCGCCTATGCCGTGGACAACGGCCCGGACAGCAGCGCCGATGCTGCCGCGTTCCGGGCACGGTTCGACGCGGTGCAGAAGGCCGTGCGGGAGAAATACCCCGTGACCCTTACCGCAGACGCGGCCCTGCTGCTGGCCCGGATGAAGGACGCCGAGCTTGCCCCGCTGGAAGCCGTGGCCGAGGATGTGGGGGTAGACCCCACGGTGTACTACACCACCCGGACGCTGGGGCAGGCGTTTCTGGACAAATGCGACCGTGCGCGCATGGCCGGGTTCGCCCCGCTGTTTGCAGGCAGCGCGGACGCGGGCCGGGCGGCGCTGGCAGCCCTGCTGCCCAATACATTCTTGCAGGCGCTGGTCTGGCAGGCCCTGACCGCGCCGGAACTGCCGGAGGTGACCGAACATGAAGATCTGTAAAGGTGTTTCTGCGTCCCCGGGCCTTGTGCTGGGGCAGGTGAGCCGGTTGGAACGCCATGTGGAAACGTTCAGCACCGGGCCCTTTGACCCGGAACGGGAGCTGCGCCAGCTGGAAGATGCGGTGCGCACCGCCCAGAGCGAGCTGGACTGTATGGCAGAGCGGGCCGCTTCCACCGAGCAGGCCATCCTGCAGTTCCAGAGCATGATGCTGGACGACGAAGGCATGATGAACGAGGTGCGGTTCTGCATCAAGGCAGGCATCAGCGCCGCTGCCGCCATGGACAAGGTGGGCCAGCGTTACGCCGACCAGCTGGCCAACATGAAGGACAACCCCTACATGCAGCTGCGCAGCGTGGACATTCTGGACGCCACCAGCCGGGTGATCAACATTCTGGGCAACCGGCCCCGCATGTGGCTGGCACTGGACCACCCGGTGATCCTGGCCGCCGACCGCCTGATGCCCACCGACCTGTTCAGTGTGCCCTCCGGCATGATCCTGGGCGTCGTCACCACCGAGGGCAGCGGCCAGAGCCATGCCGCCATCATTGCCCGGGCCATGAACATCCCCGGCATCGTGCAGGTGGGAGCGGATTTTCTGGAGGATTGCGACGGCCGCACGGTCATTCTGGACGCCACCAAGGGCGAGTGCATCCTGGACCCGGACGCGGTGGCCCGCCAGCAGGCAGAGGCCCGCATCTGCGAACTGCAGCGCGAGAACGAAGAAATGCGGGTGCTGGGCCGCCAGCCCGGCTACACCCGGGACGGCGCAGCCTTTGAGCTGCTGGCCAACTGCTTTGGCCCGGAGGACATCGACACCGCCATGCAGTCCGGTGCCCGGGGCGTGGGCCTGCTGCGCAGCAGCTACATGATGCTGCCCGGCCGCATTCTGGACGAGCAGGAACAGTTCTATTTCTATTCCTCCTGTCTGGCCGCAGCACAGGGCTGCCCTGTGACCGTGCGCACCTTCGATTTTGGCGCCGACCGCACCATGGCGGACGCCTATCAGGGGGTGCAGTCCTCCAAGCTGGGGCTGCGGGGCATCCGCAACAGCCTGCGCCAGCCCCGCCAGTTCGAGACCCAGATCTGTGCCCTGCTGCGGGCAGCGGCCCGCGGCCCGCTGCGGGGGATGTTCCCCATGGTGACCGACGTGGAGGACTGGGACGCCGCCATGCACATCGTGGAGCACTGCCGCCAGAGCCTGCGGGAGCGGGGCGTGCCCTTCAATGAAAAGACCCCCTTCGGCGTCATGCTCAGCGTGCCGTCGGCCTGCCTGACCGCGGAGGAATTCGTGGCCCACGGGTGCGATTTTCTGGTCATCGGCACCAACGACCTGACCCAGTACACCCACGCCGCCGACCGGGAGCTGGCCAGCGCGGAGCGGTATTACCGCCCCGCCAGCCCGGCCATGAAAAAGCTCATCGCCATGGTCATGGAGGCGGCAAAGGCCGGCAGCGTGCCGGTGACCATCTGCGGCCTTGCCGTGGGCAATCCGGTGAATACGGTGCAGTATCTGCAGATGGGCCTGCGCAGCTTCTCGGTGAGCCCGCAGAACCTGCTGCACACCAAAAAGGCTCTGCTGGAAGCCGACGCCCACCCGGACGACACCGAGCTGGAATAAAGCGATAAAAGAAAGGGGCTGCTGCACGCTGTGCAGCAGCCCCCTTTGTTTGGGGAACCTGCCGTGCAGCTTGCGGAACCGCACGGCAGGGGGAGATGGCTTTTATAAAAATGGTTTCTCAGTTCATGCGGCGGCCTTTGCGGTCCAGCACAAAGCCCGCTGCCAGCAGGAACAGGCCGCTCAGGGCGCTGCCCACCACCGCCAGCCAGTTTGCACCGGTCTGGGGCAGGGCGGCGGCAGAAACGGCAGCTGTGGCAGCAGCTTCCGGCTTTGCGTCCTGCACGACGTTCTGGGCAGCCGCAGGGATCACAGCGGCATCTGCCGGGGCAGTGTCCGGCACAGCATCCTGAACCGGGGCATCCGGGGTCACGGCGGGGTCTGCCGGGGTCACCTCCGGGGTGGACGGGACGTCCGGGGTGTCGGGCGTGTCCGGAGTTTCCGGGGTGCTGGGCGTGTCCGGTTCACTGGGTTCCGGGGTCAGCTTGGGCAGCACCACATGTTTGGTCTGGCCGCACTTGTCGATGGAGCAGATGTAGTCGGCGTAGCCGTCCTTTTCGGTAGTAGGCTCTACGACTTTGCCCACCAGCTGCCAGTCGTGCAGGTCCTCGTCCTTCAGCTTGCTGGTGTCAATGTTGGGGTTCTCGTCCATGTACTTGCGGTTGTGGACGACCTTGTAGAGATCACCTTTGTCTTTGTCAGAGAGGGTGTGCTTCGCATTGTAGAGAGTGCCCTGATATTCATAAGTGGGATGAAATGCATAATCATCAAGTGTTTTGGGCGCTTTATAAGTGTCAGTGCCCAAAGTAGTGTTGCGGTAGGAATTGATGATAGCGGTATTGTCTTCGCCCAGATTGGAAGAGCCATCCTCGTTGTATTCTGCGCCCTCAGATGGGCTGGTGCTATATTTCCGTGAAGAAGAGTCGTAATGACCGGTGCCGATACTTAAAGATAGGGGGTCACTGCTGGTCGTGTAGGCATTTACGGTCGTTTTTCCGGTAGAGCTGTTGATCGTAAGGTCCAAATTGCCATTAAATGTGCCAATGGCGGGTTTGGAGTCGTTACGGGTGACGGCATTTACTGTTCCACCGGTAATATTGATCACAGTGGAGGTGCCTCCATTAGAATCACTGCCATAACCGGTGCCGATGGCAACACCCAAACCAACGGCAGTAACGTCAGCATGATCTTCGATGTTAACCGTAGCAGAAGAATAGTGATTGCCAATGGCTGCTGCAGAGCCGAAGGCTTCGGCGTTTACCGATGCATTACCAGAAATTGTGATAGTGGCGTTACCCCAAGCATTAAGACCTTGACCGATGCCACAGCCATTATAGCTAGCAGCATCCACAGTGGCATGATCGGTGATGGTAATATCACTGTCGCGTGTCGATTGATAACCGGCTCCAATGGCAGCACCAGAGCTTCCAAAGGCAGTAACATCTGCATTGCCCTCAATGCGGATATTCGTACCTGCTCCATAGGAACCGCCGCCGATACCGGCGCCGTAAGAACCGCCGCTGGCAGTGATCTCACCGCCGGTGATGGTAATGTTGGAAGTATCGGCAAATTCTCCACCACCGCCGCCGATCGCGGCAGCTTCACGGTAACCGCCAGCCAGCAGTTTGCCGGTAGTGTCCGCATCGGTACCGGTCTTTTTAGAACCATCATCGTTCACATCGTCCTTGATGGTCAGGGTGCCGGTGCCGTATTTGTCCGCTTTTTCGATGGCGGCGTGGTCGTCGTGCCAATCGTTCTCAACCAAAACGGTATTATCGCCGTTCAGCTCAAGGTTGGTATTGCCGTCGCCCTTTATTTCGATCGCACCGGACTTGGCATCGGAGGTATTAACTTCAATGTGCACATCCTGCAGGGTCACATTGGCGGTGTTGCCCTCTTTGGCGTCAATGGTGACGGTGTTGGAGGTGGGCTTGGTCTTGTCGGTGGTCTCGGTCTCGTCGGTGGTCTCATTTTTGGTGGTCAGGGTGATTTTGGAATCTTCGCGATCACGAATCTCTTTTCCCTCGCCATCCTTCACGCAGGTGTCGTTGTCCTTATCCTCCCACTGGGTGATATACTGCTTGCCGCCCTCGGCAAGGATGTCCACACTGCCCTTGTTCAGATCGTAAGTGTCCGCAAACGCCGCTGTGGCGATGGAAGAGACCATTGCCATCAGAGCCGCTGTGGACAGCACCCGCAAGGCAAGCTGTTGTTTTACGTTTTTCCGCATTGCAAAACCCTCCAAACAAAAAACTTACAGAGACGTGAACGTTACCGGGAACGATGCCAAAAACCGGCAAAAACCGGAACTTCGGGGCAGAAAATCACATGGCTGTGCATTTTCATGCCCGGCGTCTCTTTGTGGCGCAAGTATAGTACTGTGCCGTGGAGAATGTCGAGACAAAGTGCTGAATTTTCGGGGGGGGTATGCAATTTTGTGGAACGAGCACAAAATAAGCCGAAAATTTGCGACAGAATAACAGGGCAAACCTGCACAAAAATCCGGGAGATCTTTATACAGGGCAAAAAATAAAAAATGGGCCCGGGAAAGCCCGCAGACTTTCCCGAACCCGTAGGTCAGAATTTTTCTTTTATGGAAGGTGCGCCGCCCGCCGGAGCCTCGGTTATTCCAGATTGCCGGTCAGGGTCATCACGGCGGCAAGCACGGCCAGCGGGGCGGTCTCGCACCGCAGGATGCGGGGGCCAAGGCCAACCGTTTTGGCTCCGGCTTTGGCGGCCATTTCGGCCTCCTCGGCGGCAAAGCCGCCCTCTGCACCGGTCACGATGGCGATCTTTAGCTTTTTGCCGTCGGCGGGTGCTGCCTCGGCCAGCAGCTGGCGCACCGGCGCGCCGCCGCACTCGTAGCAGAACAGCACCAGGTCGTACTGGTCAAAGGTGCGGCACACGGCCCCGAAGTTGGGCAGCGGCAGGGCCACGTCCGGCAGCACGCCCCGGCCGCACTGCTTGGCGGCTTCCAGCGCGATGCGGTTGTAGCGCTCGTTCTTCTGCTCCTCTTTTTTGGGGGCGGCCACGCAATACCGGCTGAAGAAGGGCACCACATGGGCGGCCCCCAGTTCCACGCCGTGCTTGATGATCTGCTCCAGCTTGTCCTGTTTGGGGTAACCGGCCAGCAGGGTGACCTCCACGCTGGGCTCGGCGGCGCTGGGGTAGCCCGGCTCTACCGAGAATTCCACGCAGTCATCCCCGAAGCCGGTGATGGTGGCGGTGTATTCCACGGCGCTGCCGTCGCATAGAATGACAGTATCGCCCATGCGGGCACGCATCACGCGGGCCAGATGATGGGCATCGGTGCCGCGCAGCACAGCCGTGCCGTCGGCGATCTCAGTGGTAAAATAACGGTGCGGCATAGTGGTTCTCCTTAAATGTCCTCGCCCTCTCAGTCGCTAACGTGTCCGCTCTCCCAAGGGGAGAGCCCTTGGCAGTCCACGCAAACTTCATCTCTTTGCCAAGGCCTCCCCCTTTGGGGGAGGTGGCACCGAAGGTGACGGAGAGGGCGAGCCTGCTCTATAATTTTACGCCTTCTTGCAGACGATGCACTCCCAGCCGCGCTTCTCCTTCACTTCCACAACGGCAAGGCCGGCCTGTTCCAGCCCGGCGATCACCTCGTCCTTGCGGGTGTCGATGATGCCGCTGGCAATGAAGGCGGCACCGTCGGCCATCAGGCCGGGTACGGCGGGGGCCAGGCTGAGGATGGCGTTGGCCACGATGTTGGCGGTGATGATGTCGTATTGGCCGCTGGCCTTGTCGGACAGGTCGCCCACCAGCACGGTCAGCTGATCCTGCACGCCGTTCAGGGCAGCGTTCTCCCCGGCGGTGCGCACGGCTACGGGGTCGATGTCCACGCCCTCGGCCACGGCGGCACCCAGCTTCAGGGCTGCAATGGCCAGGATGCCGCTGCCGGTGCCGATGTCCAGCACCCGTTCACCGCCCTGGACCCGCTCGTCCAGCGCTTCCATGCACAGGCTGGTGGTCTCGTGGCCGCCGGTGCCGAAGGCAAGGCCCGGGTCAAGGATCAGCTTTACCCGGTCGGTGTCGTACTGCTGCCACGAGGGCACCACAGCCAGACGGCTGCCGATCTCCATGGGGTGATAATATTTGCGCCAGCCGTTCTGCCAGTCCTCCTGCTCCACGCCCTCGGTCTCCACGGTGTAGGCGATGCCTGCCGCTTCCATCCGTGCCTGGATGAGAGCCAGCGTCTCCACGGGGGAAGCACCCGGCTCCAGATACATGTGGATGATCACGGTATCACGGGGCTTGTCCAGCAGCTCCTGCTCGATCAGATCCACATGGGCGATCTCGGCCACCTGCTGCTCGATGTCGCTGTAATCTTCGATATAGATGCCGCCCTCGGCGATCATGGTGGCAACGGCTTCGGCGTTGTCGGCGTCGGCCTTGGCCACGGTCAGGCGGATATCGGTCCATTCCATGGGGAAAACCTCCTTCAAAATTCTGTGTTTCCTTATACTAGTATAGTACCCGATTCCCGTCTGGGATGCAAGCCTTTGGGCAAAATGACGGAGAAAAGAAAAGATTTTTCAACATAAAGCCGAGGGTTGTGCACGAAAACCAAAAAATGTTCACGCAAAAATACGCAAATAAGGACTTTTGACGCAATTTGATAGATTTATCGCGGAAAGGACTTTCCTTTTTTGCAAAAGTATGTTAATATTCTATTACGGAATTATGGACGGTCTGCAACCAGAGACTGTCTGTAAACACAAACATTTCTTAAGGAGGAATGTGCTTTATGATGAAGTATCTCCAGAAACTGGGCAAAGCTTTGATGCTTCCCGTCGCGGTCCTGCCGATCTGCGGCATCCTGATGGGTCTTGGTTATGCCCTCGCTCCGGGCGTTATGGGCGTTCCCGGTGCACCGACTTCCGGCGCAGCATACACCGTTGGCTTCCTGCTGGTCAAGGCAGGCGGCGCTCTGATCGATAACATGGCATGGCTGTTCGCCATTGGTGCCGCTGTTGGTCTGGCTGATGACCACGACGGTACCGCTGGTCTGGCTGGCCTGGTCAGCTACCTGATGATGCAGCAGCTGCTGAGCCCCGGCGTGGTCAGCATGGTGCGCACCCTGGAAGAGGGCACCGCTACCTACATCGCTTTCCAGAAGGTGGCCGGCAACTCTTTCATCGGCATCCTGGCCGCTGTGGTGGGTGCAGCCTGCTACAACAAGTTCAAGAGCACTCAGATGCCTGACTGGCTGGCATTCTTCTCCGGCAAGCGCTTCGTTGCAATCGCCACCGGCCTGATCTCCATCGTTGTTTCTGTCGCTCTGCTGTTCGTCTGGCCCGTCATCTTCGATGCACTGGTCGCCATTGGCAGAGGCATCGCAGGCATGGACGGCATCGGCGCTGGCATCTACGCCTTCCTGAACCGTCTGCTGATCCCCACCGGCCTGCACCACGCTCTGAACAACGTGTTCTGGTTCGACACCATCGGCCTGGGCGACCTGTCCCACTTCTGGGCAGGCGAGACCAGCGCAGATGTGGGCTGGAGCCTGGGCATGTACATGTCCGGTTTCTTCCCCTGCATGATGTTCGGTATTGCCGGTGCTGCTCTGGCAATGGTCAAGACCGCCAAGAACAAGAAGGCTGCTATCGGCCTGGTTCTGTCCGCTGCAATCTGCGCCTTCGTCTGCGGCGTTACCGAGCCGTTTGAGTTCGGCTTCATGTTCCTGTGCTTCCCCCTGTATGTTGTTTATGCTGCTCTGTACGGCATTTTCACCATCATCACCTACTACTCCGGTTTCCGCGCTGGCTTCTGCTTCTCCGCAGGCGCAACGGACCTGGTTTTTTCCGCTTCCCTGCCCGCAGCTGCCAAGACTTGGATGATCATTCCTCTGGGCATTGCCGCTTTTCTTGTGTTCTACTTTGTCTTCTACTTCGCTATCACCAAGTTTGACCTCAAGACCCCCGGCCGTGAGGACGACGATGTGGAAGAAAGCGAAAAGAACATCAAGCTTTCCAACAACAACTACACTGCGATTGCTACCGGTGTTCTGGCTGCTGTCGGCGGCAAGGAGAACATTACCGGTGCTGACTACTGCGCAACCCGCCTGCGCCTTGAAGTGAAAGATTCTTCCGCTGTGAATGAAAAGGCTGTCAAGGCTGCCGGTGCTGCCGGTGTCATCCGCCCGTCCAAGACTTCCTGCCAGGTTGTCATCGGGCCTCAGGTTCAGTTCGTCTTCGATGAACTGAAGAAGATGCTGTAATTTAAGTAGCAGCAAGGGCAAGGGTTCTGGTTCCCTTGTTCCACGCCGCAGGCTGGCCGCCATGGCCCTGCCTGCGGCTTTTTTGTTTTGGTGGGCAAAAGCTGGCGTTTAACTCTTTCTTTTCTTGCTTGATTATGTTAAAATCAGAACTATAAATGCCTCCTGCGGGTTTGCCGCAGCGGCAAAAACACACTACCCAAGGAGGTACTTTGTAACATGAACTCATTCCAACGCATCTGCCGGTCGCCTGCTTTTTTGGTGCTGGCCCTGATTTTGTGCGCCGCCGTGATTGCCGGCGGCGTTGCCCTGGCCCCCGCCGCCCCCAAGGTTTGGATCGTGATCCCTGTGCTGCTGGCTGTGGCCGCGGTTATCTGCTTCTTTGTGGCGCGCTCCACCAGCAAGGCCGCGCTGCAAAAAAAGAAAGAGGCGGAAAACGAGGGTGTGGTAAAAGCCGACCTTGACCATGCCGGCATCGCCGCCAACATTCTGGCTGCGCTGGGCGGTAAGGCCAATGTGCAAAAAGCCAGCTGCTGCGCCACACGGCTGCGCTTCCAGCTGAAAGACGGCGCTAAGGTGGACGAAAAGGCACTCAAATCCGCCGGGGCTTCCGGTGTGATCCGCTCCACCCCCACGGCCTGCCAGGTCATTCTTGGCACGCAGGTCCGCTTTGTTTACGAAGAACTGCAAAAGCTGTTGTAAGGCAGCGTTCCCCATCCTGGTTCCGGCTTCCGGAGCCAGGATTTTTTGTTATATTTTCCTAAAATATTTCTTTGTTTTTTCTCTCTTTTTTCTACAATCTCTAGTTTCTTTGTGGTGTTTGTGCTATACTATAGGTAATGGCTGTCCGCGCACAAAAAAAGAATAAGGAGATGTTCCCCATGAAAATTATTCGTGCAAAAGATTATTATGATATGTCCCGCAAAGCGGCCAATATCATCTCGGCACAGGTCATCATGAAGCCCAACTGCGTGCTGGGCCTGGCAACCGGCGGCACCCCCGTTGGCACCTACAAACAGCTGGTTGAATGGTACAACAAGGGCGACCTTGATTTTGCAGAAGTAAACACCGTCAACCTGGACGAATACCGCGGTCTGCCCCGCGAGCATCCCGAAAGCTACTGGTCCTTCATGCACCGTAACCTGTTTGACCTGGTCAACATCCGCCCCGAAGCCATCCATATGCCTGCCGGCACCAACATGGATGCTGCTGCCGAGTGCTCCCATTATGATGAAATCATCCAGCATCTGGGCGGCGTGGATCTGCAGCTGCTGGGCATCGGCCACGATGGCCACATTGGCTTTAACGAGCCGGGTGCCGCTTTTGAGCTTGGCACCCACTGTGTCCACCTGACCAAAGAGACCATTGAGGCCAACAAGCGCTTCTTTGACAACAACGAAGATCTGGTCCCGAAAGAAGCCTACACCATGGGCATCAAAACCATCATGCAGGCCCGCAAGGTTCTGATGGTTGCCAACGGCGTTGGCAAGGCTGACATCATTAAGAAAGCTTTCTTCGGCCCCGTCACGCCGGAAGTTCCCGCTTCCATCCTGCAGATGCACCCGGATTTCACCCTGGTGCTGGATGCCGAAGCTGCTTCCAAGCTGGACTAAGCGTATCGCTCAAGCCCTTACTGCATAACTGATAAGAGGGAATTTCTCAATGATTATCAAAAATGCAAGAATTTATACGCCGGAACATACCTTCAAAACAGGAGATCTGACCATCCGGGATGGCCGCATTGCCTTTGGTGCGCCCCCGTTGGAGGGCGAGGAAGTTCTGGATGCCAACGGTGCCTATGCTCTGCCCGGTTTGGTGGATATTCATTTCCACGGTGCTGTCGGGCATGATTTCTGCGATGCCGATGAAGCCGGTTTGCAGGCCATTGCCGCTTTTGAGGCCAGCAAAGGCGTGTTGGCCATCTGCCCCGCCACCATGACGTTCAGCGAGGAGATTTTGAACGGCATTATGGATGTGGCCGCCGCCCACAAGAACGGTCAGGGTGCTGACCTGGTCGGCATCAACATGGAAGGCCCCTACATCAGCCCCAAAAAGATCGGCGCACAGAACCCCAAGTATGTGCAGGGGGCCGATGCCGCCATGTTCCGCCGGCTGCAGGCACGCAGCGGCGGGTTGATCAAGCTGGTGGACGTTGCCCCGGAAGAACCCGGCAATCTGGATTTTATCCGTGACTGCCACAACGAGGTGTGCATCTCGATTGCCCACACCTGCACGGATTATGATACCGCCAAGGCTGCGTTTGCCGCCGGTGCCAGCCACATGACCCACCTGTATAACGCCATGCCCGGCATCACCCACCGCGCCCCCGGCCCCATTATTGCCGCGCTGGAAGACGGTGCCGATGTGGAGCTGATCACCGATAATGTTCACATTCACCCCGCTGTGGTGCGCTTTACCTTTAACACCTTCGGGGATGACCATGTGATCCTGATTGCAGACAGCATGATGGCCTGCGGGCTGCCGGACGGCGCTTATAGCCTGGGCGGCCAGGCCGTTACGGTGCGCGGCCCCCGCGCCACCCTGACCGAGCACCCCGATACCATCGCCGGCAGCGCTACCTGCCTGTATGACTGCATGCGCCGTGCTGTGTGCGAGATGGGTGTTCCGCTGGAAAGCGCGGTGCGCGCCGCGACCGAAAACCCGGCCCGGAGCATTGGCGTTGATGCTGATTATGGCTCTTTGGCCGCCGGGCGCTATGGCAACGTGGTTCTGGCCGATGATGACCTGAACATCCTTGCCGTGGTGCAAAAGGGCAAAGTTATCCACGATAACCGCTGAACTTGTTGAAAATCCGGGCGCTTGCCAAAAAGCGTCCGGATTTTTTGTTTTGCTCCCTGTACGCCGCTGCTGCGGCTTTTCTGCACAGTGCTTTCTTTAGGCAACACCGCACAATTCCCGCCTTGCGGCTTAAGCACCGCTCCGGCAGCTGCGGCACGGCATCTGCGTTGCCAAAATGCTCGATAAGACATCCAGTATTATCTGCGCTTTTGGCTTAGCATCTGCCGCACCTCGCTCGCCGTATCGGCACTTAGAATGATGCGGTATTGCCTTTACAAAAAACGGTACAGACTTTATAATGGATAAGTATGCTGTCGGGTACTCTGCCCGCAGCGAACGGTTAAAACGGAAAGGAGCGATCTTATGATCCGCTTTGAATGTGATTATGGCGAGGGTGCCGCCCAGCCGGTGCTGGACCTGCTGCAAAAGACCAATCTGGAACAGACCCCCGGTTACGGCATGGACGATTACTGCGATCAGGCCCGCGGCCTGATCCGTAAGCTGTGCGATGCCCCGGATGCCGGAGTCCACTTTTTTGTGGGTGCCACCCAGGCCAACTTTACCGTGGTGGATGCCCTGTTAAAACCCTGGCAGGGCGTGCTGTGTGCCGACAGCGGGCATATCAATGTACATGAAACCGGCGCGGTGGAAGCCACCGGCCACAAGTGCCTTGCCCTGCCCAGCGTGCAGGGCAAAATTACCGCCCAGCAGGTGAGGGATGCTTACGACGCTCACTGGGCCGATGCCAGCCACGAGCACATTGTCCAGCCCGGCATGGTGTATATCTCCAACCCCACTGAGGACGGCACCCTGTACACCAAGGAGGAGCTGACCGACCTTTCCGCCACCTGCTATGACTGCGGCCTGTGCCTGTTTGTGGATGGTGCCCGCATGGCTTACGGCCTTGCCAGCGAAGCCAATGACCTGAACCTGCAGGATTACGCCAACCTGTGCGATGTGTTCTACCTGGGTGGAACCAAGTGCGGTGCGCTGTTTGGCGAAGCTGTTGTCATCAATAACCCCGATCTGGACCAGGATTTCCGCTACGCCATCAAGCAGCACGGCGCCATGCTGGCCAAGGGCCGCCTGCTGGGGCTGCAATTCCTTGCCCTGCTGAACGGCGAGGACGGCACCGGTTCCAGCCCCTATTACACTATGGCCGCTAAGGCGGACCGCCAGGCCATGCGCATCCGCGCTGCGTTTGAAGCAAAGGGCTGCGCCATGCTGTTTGATTCCCCCACCAACCAGCAGTTCCCCATCCTGCCCAACAGCTGGTACAATGCCCTGAGCGAGAAGTACGCGATGACCCTGACCGCCAAGCCGGACGCCGAGCACACTGCCGTGCGGTTCTGCACCAGCTGGGCCACCCGTGACGAGGACGTAGATGCCCTGTTGGCGGATATTGCCAGTCTGTGATGATAAAGTATATTCTGAAATAATAAACGATGCGCCCTTTGCGTTGGGCAGGCTGCGAAGCCTTGGCCGCTGCAAAGGGCGCATGTTTTTTTTCGTAACAAATTGGAAAGGAAGGAGAAGGAGGAGAAATGTATGTAAAGCCGGTTGCCCGGCATTGTTGGTTGTCTGGCCTTCGCCGGCGGCCGCTGCGATTGCTGCGGGCGTCTGGCATGGCGAAGGACGCAGTGGATGTTTTAAAACGTCGTTTACGTTTTTGTTTCTCTCTTTCGAGTACACTGTTATTATACGGGCAGATTATGGAAACCTCGTTAAGGAGTTCTGAACGATTTGGTAAGATTTGGTGAACAAATTTTGAATAAGCAAAAGCGATGCCAATAAGCCCAAAAGCACACAAAAAGCGGCTGGCCGTGCAGGTGATTTTGTCTGTACGGCCAGCCGTTTCGCTTTTTATCGTTTTATTTTAGGGCAATACCGCATAATTCTAAGTGCCGATACGGCGAGCGAGGTGCGG
>ERZ839741.2042-NODE-2042-length-19790-cov-3.347099_pt1 | contig 19790 bp, 14 predicted proteins | sample MGYA00519880_ERZ839741 | MGnify/ENA primary metagenome ERZ839741 (study PRJEB31850, sample SAMEA3708851) | human gut metagenome | biome: human gut; feature: human-associated habitat; material: faeces | place: China | collected 2014 ...
CCCGCCGGAGTGCCCGCCGTAATCGACAAACCCAAGAAGTATGGAGTGAAAGCTCCGCTTCCGGGCGTGATCGTGGACGTGAAAGTGAAACCGGGCGACGAAATCAAGCGCGGTGACACGGTGGTCATCTTGGATGCCATGAAGATGGAAAACAACATCACGTCCGACCGCGCCGGAAAGATTGCGGAAATCTGCGTCGCACCGGGCGAATCGGTCATGGAAGGCAAGGACTTGGTGATTCTGGAATAATCCGAATACCAAGAAAGTGCTTCCATCCCATTAGCACTTAAACGAACATATAAGTAATGAGCTCCGCAGCCCTTGTTCTTTATTCATTGAGTACGGTCAGCATTCGTACTTTGGGAACAAGTGGATGCGGAGCTCGTATTATAGGGCATGGTGAAACTTTCGGGTCATATAGCTTTGCGTTTCAGGGAAATATTGTATATTTGCCATCAGAAATAAAAATGAAAGGAAGTACAATCTATGAAAGTAGGAGACAAGGTATGGATATCTCCCGACTTGACGTTACTCAAAAGATGGATATCAGGGACGGTCATTCAAGTAGAAAACAATCCGTTTGTAGGTACCGTCATATCTGCGGAAACTGAAGACCTCAACGTGTTTTTCGGGAGAGAGGAAATGTTCAAACTTACGAAGGAGGATATATGTTTGCCATAAGTTTCGATATGACGGTTTCGGAATTAGAAGCCTGTTATGGAAAAACATACAATCGGGCTTATTACGAAATCAAAGAAAGTCTGAAGAAAAACGATTTTAACTGGATACAAGGAAGCACTTATCTCACTGTGAACGGAAATTTGGGCAACCTATACAAGGCGATTAACGACTTATCCAAATTTGAATGGTTCAGAAAATCCGTGCGCGACATCCGGGCTTATAAAGTCGAAGATTGGTCGGACTTTACACAGATTGTAAAGAACGCATAGGAGTTTCCGGACGTATCCTCAGAATGACGGGCTCGTTATTCATATTGTATGATTGAAGTGCCGGATGCCTTTTGCCCGTTTTGCGCTCTGTCTTCCATAATAACAAGAGACAGTTTCATCTCCGTAGAAGACTATGCCATGGCCATGGTGGATGAATTGGAACAGGAAAATCACCATCGGGAACGCTTCACGATAGGATATTGAAAAGCTACGCCCGAAAGCATCCGGAGGAAATAAAACGTAAAATATCCGGAACAACCATCCAATTTATATAAACTATTAAAATTCAAACACTTATCATTTTAAAATCGTTCTGCGCCAAACGAAAAATCATTTGCCGCAGAACGATTTTCCGTTGTGCTGAGAACGATTTTCCAATCTCAGCACAACGATTTCAGGCTTTCTGCCGTAAATAACATTTACCTACCGAAAGCCTCATTCCACTCAGAAGAGCACCCATTTACAACGGTCTGAAAACTCCTGTCCGCCCCGCTGCCCGAAAGCCTCCACTTGGTTCTCCCCGTACTTCAAACCTACCTTCCTCCAGATGCAAATGCTTCCGTTGCGCTCCGGACTTCCGCAATCTTTCCCGTTCACTTTCAGGCGGACGGTCTCGCAATTCGTATATACCTTGACATCCGTCAATGAATCCCGGCGGGCCACATCCCTCCGGCTGGCGATATGAACCACCGGCTCTTCCGACCATTCCGACTGATAAAAGTAGAAAGCATCCTTCCGTATCTTACGGTCGTAAGAGACCAGCCCCTTGTCGTTCATCCCCGGCATATCCCCCTCGTTGCGCGACGCGCTGGCAAAATCGAACATGTTCCAGACGAAAGAGCCCCACGCGAAACCGCTGCGCTTGATGGCATCGTAAGTCTGTTCGTGCACCGTGGCCTGCCATTCTTCGGGATGGAACACCCCGTCGGCCTTCGGCGTCTTCTTTCCCGTCTGCCAATGATGCCACACGTTTGCGCCGGCTCCATACTCGCTCACGGCGATACCCTTGTTTCCGCACTGGCGGTTCCACCGCTCCAATGTGGATTTCATTTCCGAAGGCTCCGCCCAATACCATCCGGGATAGGTGTTGAACGCCATGATGTCGGGCACGGCGTTTTCCGGACGTTTCTCCACATTTGCGGCCAACACCGTCAGCCGTCCCGGGTCTTCGCGGTGCGACACGTCATTGAGTTCCGAAATCAATCCTTTCACATCCCCTTTGGACAACTCGTTGCACAGGCTCCAACAGAAAATGGAAGGGTGATTGAAATTCTGCCGGATGAGTTCCGTCAATTCCGTTTTCATGTTCTCCGTGAATTCCGGGGTGTCCAAGGCTTTGCCGACCAAAGGAATCTCGGCCCAGACCAACATGCCCTCGCGGTCGCACAGGGTGTAAAACTCGTCCGAATGCGGATAATGTGCCAGCCGGATGCCGTTGGCACCGATTTCCTTGATGAGTGACATGTCCTCCCGGTGGTCGGCCGAAGAGATGGCCCACCCCTTGTCCGGACGATCCTGATGGCGGTTCACTCCTTTTATCTTATAAGGCTTCCCGTTCAGGATGAAACCTTTTTCAGCGTCCACACGGAAAGATCTCAGGCCGACATACTGCGACAGGGTGTCCAACACTTCCTTGCCCCGCTTCAGCTCCACGAAAACACGATACAGGTAAGGCGATTTACGCCCGTCCCACAACATAGGGTTGTCCACCGTCAACCGGTTCGTAAAATCGAGCCGTGCCTGTCCTTCTGTGGCTTGGGAGGTCGTGGCCGTCGCCACCAGTTTACCGGCGGCATCGAACACGTCCGTCTTCACGGACAATTCTTTCACCCGTTTCAGTCCGTTGTCCACTTTGGTGACTACCGACAAGTCCGCACGTCGCTCGCCGACCTGTTGGCTGACATATACCCCGGAAGAAGCATAATCCAAAGGCGTGATGCAAGCCTTGGGCAACAGCAGGAGCGAGACAGGCCGATAGATGCCGCCAAAGACGGTGAAGTCCCCCTCCAAAGGGGCGATGTTCAACTCCTTACGGTTGGACACGATGACCTCCAACAGGTTCTCGCCGGAATGCACGTAGGGCGTGATTTCAAAACAAAAGGCATTGAAACCTCCCACATGTTCTCCTACCTCCTGTCCGTTGAGTTTCACTTCCGCCTTTTGGCTCGCCGCCTCGAAACGCAAAAAGATACGTTTTTTCATCATCGCGGGCGAAACGGACAAGGTGTAACGGTACGTGCCGTCGCCCCTGTAATAATCGGGCGACGTGCCGTCTTTCGCATTCCACGTGTGAGGCACGTCCACTTGCTCCCATACGTCTTCCGCCTCATCCCTATCCAGACGGAAATCCCATTTCTCACTCAAAAAACTTTGCTGTCTAAGCTGCCCGGCCACAGGAACGGACAGGCACGCGCAAAACATCGCCAAGGCCAGGGGCCTTACTTTTAATACATTCATCGGTTCTAAAAGGTTAAGTTGTATCTACAAAATGATGCCAAAGATAAGAGGCATCATCCTACCAGACATCACACATTCCCACAATAAAATACGATTTTTGCGGCAAAAGGACTTTTGAAGCCGTCTTCTTCCCTCTTTTCGGAAGTTTTTCTTAGTTTTGCAAAAGGAATGAACGGCCATAGCCTTACTTTTATGAAACAAAATACATCCTTCAAAATCGCCTGCGGATACTTTTTATTAATCTGTCTCCTGTTAGGTTCCATCTACTATATTTACCACCAGACCACTTCACTGACCCGGATGTCCGGCAATGAACAAACGCTGGCCGAACGCCGGAAAGTGACTCATCAACTTGTCAGTCGGCTCTTTGAAACGGAAAACATCGGGCAGGCCGTCCATTTCGGCCGATGGGGGGCCTACCGCAAATACGTGCAATCCATGTCCGACGTACAACAGACCATATCCGCGTTGGACACTTTATTCACCGATTCTTTGCAAAAAGCCCGGCTCGACACCCTGTCTTCCTTACTGGCCGACAAACAGGAAAACATGAAACGGTTGGTATTGGCTTTGGAGCACAACTCTGCCCCGCAAATTTACCAGCACCAAATCAGCCTGCTTGTCAAAAGCCAAGACACCGTTATCCAAAAGCCGCATATCACCCGGCAAATCATACAGAAAGACAAATCATACACGGTGAAAGAACCGAAAAAGAATTTCTTCCAACGACTGGCTTCCGCTTTCCATAAACCGGAAGCGGACACCACTTCTGTGAAACAAACCGTGCAAATCTTAGAAACGGACACGATTCATCAGGAGTTCAACGCAAGAGACACCCTTGCACACATCCTGGACAGCATAGAAAGCAGCATGAAACTGTATAACAGCCGACGGCGACAACGCATCAACGCGCAAGCGGAACGGCTTTGGTACACGAGCCTCGAACTCAACAACCGCGTCACGCAACTCCTGGAAAGCATCGAGAAGGAAGAACAGCAACGATTGGAAGAAGAAAGCCGGAAAGCCTATCTGGTACGGAAACAGGCAGCCCTCACGACCGGCCTCATTGCTACGGCTGCCATCCTTCTGGCCATTGTTTTCTTCGTCATCGTATGGCGCGACATCACTAAAAGCAACCATTACCGCCGCGAGTTGGAGAAAGCCAAGAAAAGAGCCGAAGACCTACTGGTTTCGCGTGAGAAATTGATGTTGACCGTGACCCACGACATCAAGGCACCGGTAGGTTCCATCATGGGATACACGGAACTCCTGGTCCCCCACGTCCGGGAAAACCGTCCCAAAAACTACTTGGACAACATCCGTAGTTCATCCGAACATCTGCTCAGCCTCGTCGGTTCATTGTTGGATTACCATAAGCTGGAAGCCCATAAAATGGATTTGCATCCGGTCAGCTTCAATCCGGACGAACTGCTTCATACCATTGCCCAAAGTTTCTTACCTATGGCGGAAAAGAAGGGATTGGAGCTGCAATGTGAGACCTCTCCCGAAACCCGACGGACCTATACCGGCGATGCCTTCCGCATTCGGCAGATTGTGGACAACCTGTTAAGCAACGCCCTGAAATTCACACAGCAGGGCCATATCCTCCTTCGCGCCAAAATGCACGGCCGCCAGCTTTGCATCACCGTACGTGATACGGGATGCGGAATGACTGCGGAAGAACAGCAAATGATTTTCAAGGAATTTACCCGCCTGAGCAGCGCGCAAGGAGAAGAAGGAGTCGGTTTAGGATTATCCATCACGCTGAAACTGGTACAGCTCCTTCAAGGAGAAATCCATTTGGAAAGTACTCCCGGAAAAGGCAGTTCTTTCCTTATCACGCTTCCCTTACAACCCACACAGAACAATCAGGATCCTGCGGAGGACTTTCCTGTGCCCCTTGAATCTCCGGAGCGTCCTCTCCATATATTGCTGATTGACGACGACCGTATCCAAATGCAACTGACTCAAGCGATGTTACAACAAATCCAACCGGAAAAAACAGCTTGGGAGATTGTTTCCTGCCGTACGCCGGAAGAAGTGTTCCGCCGGATAGAACAACACCGTTTCGATTTGTTGTTCACAGACATACAAATGCCGTCCATGAACGGTTTCGACGTATTGAAAAACATACGGAGCCTGAATCCTCACGCCCATGCACAACTCCCAGTGGTGGCCATCACGGCACGCAACGACATGCAGGAAGCGTTTTTCAGGAAACATGGCTTCGCCACCTGCCTTTACAAGCCGTTCAACCAAAAAGATCTGGCTCAAGCCATCCGGAAAGCACTCGGAGATGTCCGGCCGGAAGTAAAAGAAGAACCCGGGAAAGCTGAAGCTGAGCCATCCTCAGCATCGCCCGTCATCGACCTTGCCCCATTGACTGAATTCGCAGGAGACGACCGGAACGCCGCACGGGAAATCCTGAATACCTTCCTACAAGAAACCCTCCTGCATGCCGAAGCGTTCAAAAAGGCTTACGAACAAAAGGAAAAGGCCGAAATATGCAGGATTACCCATAAATTGCTTCCCACCTTCACCCTTGTGGGCGCTCCCTGCATCAAAGCATTGCAGACTTTGGAACAACGACGGGATGAACAGGAATGGAACGACGCGGACAACGTCCCGGCACAAGAAGTCATCGAGTCTTTCCACCTCGTCGTCCGTGCCCTGAAAGAAAAGAATGGCAGTGAACCGACACGTAAGCGTGAATATTAAAACATTTAAAAAGCCGCTCCGCATATACTTTCGTACTGCAAAAGGCATTATCTTTGTGTCAACTTAATCCGATAAAGACCACATGGCAGCCATTCTCATAGTAGAAGACGACTTGACGTTTGCCACCATGCTTAAAACGTGGTTGGGCAAACAAGGATTCCAAATCAGTACGGCCGGAGACTTATCCAAAGCACACAAGTTTTTGGAACATCAGTCGTATGACCTCATCCTGTCGGACCTGAGGTTACCGGAAGGCGACGGCCTGTCTCTGCTTGACTGGATGCAAAAACACGGCCTCGTTGTTCCTTTAATCGTCATGACCAGTTATGCCGACGTCCAAAATGCCGTAAACGCCATGAAACAAGGGGCATGCGACTACATTGCCAAACCGGTGCAACCGGCTATGCTTCTGGAAAAGATAGAAGATGCCTTGTCCGCTTCTTCTCCAACCCTCTCCAAAAAGAATACGGATTCCGAAGAGGCTCAAACAGGTGCCGAAGCCCACCCGGCATTTCTGGAGGGAAAGAGCGAGGCGGCACGCCAACTTTACAATTACGTGGCTTTGGTGGCCCCGACACCGCTTTCGGTACTCATCAACGGTGCCAGCGGTACCGGAAAAGAATATGTGGCCCACCGCATACACCAATTAAGCAAGAGGGCGGACAAACCTTTTGTAGCCATCGACTGCGGAGCCATGCTCAAAGAACTGGCGGCTTCTGAATTTTTCGGCCACGTGAAAGGTTCGTTTACAGGCGCCGTGGCCGACAAAACGGGAGCTTTCGTAGAAGCCAACGGCGGCACGCTGTTTCTCGACGAAGTGGGAAACCTAAGTTATGACGTGCAAGTGCAACTCTTGCGGGCCATCCAAGAACGGAAAATACGTCCGGTGGGTTCCAACCAGGAAATAGAAGTGGATGTCCGGCTCGTCTGTGCCACCAACGAGAACCTGCAACAGGCCATCGCCCGTGGAGAATTCCGCGAAGATCTCTACCACCGCCTGAATGAATTCACCCTGCACATGCCTTCTCTGAAAGACCGTGGCGAGGACATCCTTCTATTTGCTAACTTCTTTCTGGACCAAGCCAACAAGGAACTGGAAAGGCATATCGTAGGTTTCGACGCCCCGGCTTCGGAAGCGTTGCTCAATTACGCATGGCCCGGTAATTTGCGCGAATTGAAAAACCGGGTGAAACGCGCTACTTTACTGGCACAAGACTGCCTGATCCATAAGACCGATTTGGGAGAGTTCAATATCATAAACCGTGACGAAGAAGAACTCCCCGCAGCAACTCCTTTCGCCTTACACGATAAAAATACCGAGAAAGAACGTATCCTGCAGGCCCTGCAAACGGCACACCACAATAAAGCGCGTGCCGCACGTCTTTTAGGCATAGACCGCAAAACCCTCTACAACAAAATCAAACTCTACGACATTCCACAATAAAAGTGTGGAATTCTTCCCCACTCATCCCCACATTCCACACGTTCGTTTTTTTGCCTCATGCTATCTTAAACGCAAAGAAATCATTTATAATCAACACCTTCCAATCTTCTTTCTTTTTCTGGCACACCTCTTGTTCATTAGTTTGGCAGATGACAAGATAAAACAGTCAAACAATTAAATAAAACAGAAAGCATTATGAAAAAGTTATTTGCAACAGCCTTAATGGCTATGAGTATGGGAAGCGTTTTTGCACAGGGTAACATCGTCGCAAACGATACTGTAAAAACGGATACGACAAAGAACTGTCCTGCACAAGGTTGCCAGAAATCATTGGCTGCCCTCATTTCTAACGATACTGTAACTACAGACAGCACCAAAGCTAAATTAACCGCCATGTTGGCGTGCGTAGCTATGAATGATACGGTAACCACAGACTCCACAAAATCCGCTCCGGCTGCATTAGTGGCGCTGAACGACACAGTTACGACAGACAGTGCAAAAGCACAACCGGCAGCCTTAGTTGCAGCCAACGATACGGTCGTAACCGACAGCACGAAAGCTCAACCGGCCAAACCGACAGCTTTAGTAGCCATGATTGAGGAAAAGGATACGACTCAAACCAAAGATGCAAAAACAACTCCTTCTACTTGCGACAAAAAAGCAGGAGAGAAAGCGATCCAAGCATTAAACGCCATGAGAAAAATCACCGCCTAACCACACTGATTTTTCTCATTTTAAAAGAGGAGAACGTGCCCGCGTTCTCCTCTTATTTTTCTTGTTCCCCAATTTGCTTTTCGGTCAGGTACTTCCAGTAACGTACCGGCATGTCTTTCCGGTGTTTACGGGGATTCAAGCGTTCCTTAATACAAATGGCTTTGAAATAGGTCCGCCACATCTCCTGATACCACATTTCATCCTCGTCCCGCATCGCTTCGCTCAAACGTCCGTCCGGCAGTCGGAAAACCTCTGCTCCATCTTCAAAAGTAACACGTACGGACTTATGCCCGGCATAATAGTAGCCATACCAGCGACGCCGGTCGTAAATCAGCCAACATTCTTCCGAAAAACGGTCGCTAAAATGCGGAACGATTAAAGGCAACACGTCATAGTCCGGCTCTATCATGGCAAAATAAGTTCCATCGGCAGTTTTCTGGAAGCGCACGAATTGCATCATGCGAAGACGTTCATAACGCACCTTACGATAGGTATTCGTCACAAAAAGCACATCCGGGTCGGCGAAATTCGTTTCAATGCTCTGCCCGGCCTTCACGGCTTTACATACATACCGAAACAAAGGTAAGTCCAAATCCGGCAGTTCGGAGAAAAGACTGGTCGTCAGACAAGCCAGTGCTGCCGTCGAGAGTTTCCTTTGCAATGCCCGAAACACTCTTCCGGCTTTTTCTTCATCCGTTGTCACCCGATGTACGACTGCAAAAAGAGGAGGCGTGTCCTTTTCTCCGATAATCGCCACAGGAAACTGGTGACGGTAGAATGCATCGAACACCGCTGTCAGCAAACCGTCCCATGTACGGTCGTACACGAAAACACTATCCTCTGTCATACTCCTCATGCAGGCTCCTCCTTAAACAGCAACGTCAACTGCCCATCATTCTGTTTCTTCCGGCTTTTCGACTGCACCAATAAAGAACGGACACGTTCTGGATAAAGCTCATTCACTCCCTTGGCTTCCAACTCCCCACAGGTTATGAAATATTGGGCACGCTTCATCACACATCCCATTTTCTTCAAATCAAAACTCGTCAAACGGCCGAAACGGCGCGAACAAACAATCAGACGGGCCGACTTTACCCCAATACCGGGCACCCGTAAAATCCGTTCATACTCCGCACGGTTCACATCCACGGGAAATTGTTCGGGATGCCGAAGAGCCCAGGCCAACTTCGGATCCACTTCCAAATCCAAATCAGGATGCGTTTCATCCACAATCTCTTCCACTTTGAACTGATAGAACCTCATCAACCAGTCTGCCTGATACAAACGGTTTTCCCTGACCAACGGCGGTTGTTTCATAGCCGGAAGTCGAGGGTCGTACGTATTCACGGCCACATAACCGGAATAATACACACGCCGCATGGTAGGCCGACCGTACAATGCGGACGAGAGGTACAAAATATCCCGGTCGGACTCCCCGGTTGCTCCCACAATCATTTGCGTGCTCTGTCCCGCCGGAACAAAACGGGGAGCATGCCGGTGTTTTTTCCGTTCTTCCGCACTCTCCAGTACACCTTGCTGTATATATCCCATAGGGCGGTAGACACTCTCATGATCTTTCTCCGGTGCCAACAACTTTAGCGAAGCCTCATTGGGAATCTCTATGTTCACACTCATACGGTCTGCATACAAACCCGCCTCGTCCACCAACTCACGACTGGCCCCCGGAATACTTTTCAAATGGATATACCCATTAAAACGGTGCACCGTACGCAGGTCTTTCACCACACGTACCAAACGTTCCATCGTATAATCGGGATTCCTCACCACACCGGAACTCAGGAACAATCCCTCGATATAATTCCTTTTGTAGAATTCCATCGTCAGGTCCACCAATTCCGATACGGAGAGTGTGGCACGGGGAATATCATTCGTACGGCGGTTGATACAATAAGCACAATCGTAAATACAATAGTTCGTCAGCATGACTTTCAGCAAGGAGATGCAACGTCCGTCCTCAGCAAAACTATGGCAAATACCGATGCCTCCCACGGTATTCCCCACTCCGCCTTTCACGTTACGCCTCACCGTACCGCTCGAAGAGCAGGACACATCATATTTGGCCGACTCTGCCAATATCTTCAACTTCCTGAGCGTATCGTCTTTCATGCCGCAAACCACTTTTGTTTTTGCAAAGATAACCCTTTTCACCAGATTAGGAAAAAGCCGCTCCGGGTTTTCATCCGAAGCGGCTTTGCCGTATCACGTTCAAAAGTGTACCAAAATATTAATACTCGTTACCCCATATATCGGTAAAACCTTGATTCATGTTAGCCTGACCTTCCATTCCATCCTGTGGCGTATTATCGACTCCTATGGAGCAATTCAACAGCAATGAATCTTGAATCTCAAATTCTGCCACTTCGCAAACCGGTTTTATATATATTTTCTTGTCCATATTTCAACTTGCTAATACTATTTTACTACTACTTTTTTACCATTCACAATATAAATGCCCTGCGGCAAGCCTTGAGTGGCCTCTGATTCGTTGACCTGATGACGGATTTCCACACCGCTAAGTGTGTACACATCTGCCAAACCGCCCTCAACCATTGTTTCGGAGATACCGGTCGCATCTTCAAATGAAATCAGGCGTTGGTTCACACCAACTTCTCCACTGTGTTCCGGAACCTTATTCATATCAATATAAGCACGGTTTCCCGAAATCTTACAACCCTTACCGCAAAGCTGCACTTTGTTTTGGGCACTAATCAGGTACATGCCTTCAGCCACATCTTGCCCCTCAAAGGAACCGATCAAACCGTTTGCCTCTTCAGCCACAGCTACAGCCTTTCCACTGTATGCAGCTATAAGCTTGTCGGAAGTTGCACTGAATATATAAGGTACCCCTGCCTCAAGGGTAGTCACTTGCTCCAATACTATGGACTGCGGCTCTCCGTCCTTCATGACCTTTCCGGCAATGCAGAAGAACTCTGCACCAGCCATATCTTCTGCGGCCACGGCATAGGGAAGACAGATAGTACCGTAATCGCCGGAAGTAGTTGAACGAATGTACCCATCTACAATAGGCATCGCAACAGCTTTTGGATAAGTACTTGACGAATAAGTTCTAAATGCCGTTATTTGCTCATTATATCCAAGGAAGCGTCCATCTGTCTCTTTTGTATTCCAACTTCCATCCTCAGATTTATAATACCAACTATTTCCTTTTTTTGAAGACAATTTAATATCAGCCTTATTCGCGTCTTCAAATACTACATACATGCCATCTATATTTTGGATTGTTCCATTATCTATATTAATATACCATTTAATATCAGCTTTACCCTCATCTATAATTTTACCATTAAGAGAATATACCTCCATTGCATTCAGTCGTGTATTCCCTAATTCATTTTTCATAGCGTGTAATATTCCCTCTTTGTCTTCTGCCACTAAAGCCTTTGCTTCCGGCAATGCAGAAGGGTCTACCACATTCACGGTACAAGTTGCAGTTGCACCGGTATATTTATCATTTTCGGTTACAGTGGCCGTAATCGTTACCGTCCCAGCCTTGTTACCGGCTTGGACCTCTCCCGTATTCTCGTCCACCGTAGCTATCGTTTTATCCGAAGAAGAATAAATCACCGAAGCCGAAGAATTTGTAGTAGCCTTGACCGTTAAGAATTCGCCCACATTCACAGAATAAGCATCCGAATCAAAAGTCAACGTAGCCTGCGTCTTGCCTGCAGTCTTTACAGCAATATCCTCTTGCAAGATTACATTCAGTTGCTTTGTGGAATTATACAAACCGGGATACCCTGTTACATCAACCGTGGCCTGCACATCTGCCGTAATGTTTTCATCAGCCGCCCTGAGTGCTATCTTTTCGCCGTTTTGCTCGATTTCTCCATTCTTATCGTTAAAGCTTGATGTTACCGTCGCATCTACCACTTTTACACGCATGGATTCATACCGGGCAAAGTTTTGGTTCAATTCAGCCACAGTCACCTCTTGTACCGGAATCTCAACGTCGTTAGTAACCGCAACATTGTCGAACTCCCCTCCGTCTACTTTCAATTCATACAGGCCAAAGTACAATGCCAATTTGGCAGATACCAGACCGTTCAATTTCGTCCCCGCCTTCAAATTATTTGAGCCAAAAACATACAACCCTGCTGTTTCATCTTGAATATAAGCCTTTCGGGAGTCGGCATACGTCACCACAGCGTCTTTCAACTCTACAAAACAAGTTACACCTTCCGTCGTAGCTATACCGCTTTCTTTCAATGCCTTCAAAGAAGCGTATGGTTCTAATTTGGTGTAAGTCGCAGTGACTACTTCACTGTTGTCCAACCCATCTTTTACGGCGATGGCCTTAAGGGTAGTAGTTTCCGTGAGAGTTACGCCTTCTGTTGGAAACTTATCAGAACCTGTAGTAGGCTCTGCTCCATCCTTTGTATAATAAATTGTGGCACCCTCTGTAGAACAAGAAGCTCCGACCGTAAGCTTATCCACAAAGGTGATCCCGTCAGCCGGTGCAAAAACAGGTGCTGCCACTTGGGTCTGCTCGCCTCCTTCCCATGTAATTACCAACTTATCAAGATAGAGAGCACCGTCATTTGAACGAATACCGATATAAGTATAATCACCAGTTATCTCCAAGGAAGTAGTTCCATTAGGAATCTCACCAATCAATTCTCCCTTGGTAGCCACATCACTTTTATACAAATCCGCTGCAGAAGAGTAAGCCGAAGTTTTACCATATATATCTAATTGGCGTTTTGAAGACGTGTTAGAATTCCATCCTACGGATATACCTTTTACACGTTTTCCAGTGGATGTAGTCACCACTATACCACTATTACTCTTACTTCTTAATTGAATTGCAGAATAAGATGTAGCCGTATTACCTGCGTATAAAGCCCCCGAACTACCTTGGATATTCGAAAATTCCACATACGAATTATTCGTAGCTTTAAAATCACTGTATGTAAACTCATCGCTTACATCTTGCCCCCAAACACTACCGGAGACTAACGCGAGAAGTAGTAATGTCAAAATTACCCCCCGATTTAACATTTGTAAACCTTTTCATACGCTTAAATTTTATATGAATAATAAATTGAAAAGTTTTCTCATGTTATGACATGGCAAATATATACAAAAGAAATTAAGCTGCCATATAAAAAACGGATTATTATTCATATTTTCTCCATAAAAATTAAACTGTATTACAATAAAATGACACGACATCAAAAATAAGAAGTCTTTCAAACATTCATGGTCTGTTAGAATCAGATTGTTAAATTCAACCTCCAGAAAGGACAGAGTCCGGCAAAACTCCATTTCCCAACCCTTATCTCACTATTTCCCCATACTTTTTTGAAACTTTTCGCTCGCGTATCACAAAAAAGTTGTAACTTTGCCCACCGAACAAGGAAAGATGCCGGAGTGGTCGATCGGGCCGCACTCGAAATGCGGTGAACGGGCAACTGTTCCCAGGGTTCGAATCCCTGTCTTTCCGCCAAAACAAAAAACTGCCGACCAAATTCTACCCATGTAATTGGGTTCTTTTAAAAGGTTTGTAAGGCTCACTAAACAAAACTCCCGACTTCACTATCTCCCCCAACGGAATGGTAAAGTCGGGAAATTCATTTTCCAAGTATCCGGAAGAACTGTATCTTCAGAAGAAAGCATTCACGTGCAGTCCTGACGGCAAAAGACTAAAAGGGAACAAAAGAACACTAAAAATGGGAAACGAATCATCTGAAAGAATCCAAACCTCCATTTTAAACAAGATGGAGAAGAAGTTGCTGATATGGCTGGCACAGAGACAACCGGCATGGGTCACATCCGACTTCCTGACTTTCATTGGCGTGATAGGAGCCGTACTTTTCGCCGTCGGAGGCATATTGGCCCATATCGACACCAAATTCCTATGGTTGGCTTCATTGGGGTTAGTCATTAATTGGTACGGAGACAGTCTGGACGGTACATTGGCGCGCGTCCGCCGCACGCAAAGGCCTGTATACGGCTTTTTCATCGACCACACTTTAGACGCTTTGACCACATGTCTTATCTGTTTGGGACTGGGATTATCCCCCATGATGAGGATGGACGTGGCATTTCTGATTCTGGCCGGATATTTGTGCTTGTCCATCTATACTTACGTCTGCACTATCATTATCAACGAATTCCGGCTGACATACGGCAAACTGGGGCCAACGGAGGTACGATTGCTGCTCATTGCTGTCAACACCTTATATATATACACTCCGTGGTCGGCCATACATTATAATATATATGGCAGGAATTGGGGGCTGTTCGACATCATAGGATGCACTGTGGCCGCCATCCTTTTCATGTTCTACATCAGTCAATTCACAAAGGACAGGCGGGCTCTTGCCTTGAAAGACCCGGCCAAACCTTGGCATCCGTAAATACACCTTACAAACGTAATACCCTCGGAAGTTTCCGGTTGAACTTCCGAGGGTATTACGTTTAAAACCACAAGAGCGTATAAGGTTATTCTTTCAAAGTTATGCGGCATCCCTCCAAACTTTCGATTACCGCCAACGACTCCACATGAATGCCTTGTGCACGCAAATAATCACCGCCATGCTGGAAAGCCTTCTCGATGAGGAAACCCATGCCGGCAAGTTCGGCTCCAGACTGACGCACTAAATCCATCACGCCCTTGGCCGCATTGCCATTGGCCAGAAAATCATCTATGAAAAGCACCTTGTCGCCCGGCTGCAAATAATCCTTGCACACGCATACATCGTACGTATTGTTTTTAGTAAACGAAAAGACTTTCGTCACCAGCATGTTTTCCATCGTACTCGGTTTCTTCTTCTTGGCAAAGACCACCGGAAGTTCCAAGAGGTAGCCCACCATGATGGCCGGAGCTATGCCACTGGCTTCTATCGTCAGTATCTTGTTTATATCGCGCGACGCGAAACGGCGCACGAATTCCACGGCCATGGACTTCATCAGTATGGGATCCATCTGATGGTTGATGAAATTGTCCACTTTCAGTATTCCTCCCTCGAAACATTTTCCATCGCGCAAAATGCGCTCCTTGAGTTGTTGCATATCTTTTTCCTCTTTATATCCCGTCTGAGTGTTTTCCTTTCCGGCATGGCCGAAATGTGGGGCAAAGATAACACAAAAAAAGTAAAAAACGCGGCTTCCGCAACAGAAAATAAGAGGACGGGCAACGTCCTGCAACGGGAACAAAAGGCATCCTACGCGCTCCATAGGGAAAGTTTCCGAAAACACTTCCCTTCATTCAGGCCGAAAACCGCTGTTCTTTCCTAAAAGCATTCAACCAATTAAAAATCAATCCACTAAACCATCATCCCGGACCTTCAGGAAAGCCCCTAAAATTTGTGCGCCAAACGAAAAATCAATCTCAGCCGAACGAAAAATCAATCTCAGGAGATTGAAAACGCTCTTTAAGCCGGGCAATCCGAAGACCTCCACGAACCGGTTTCCAATCCCCCTATTCCGGCACCGCCACCTTGTCCAAGATACCGGTCAAAGCCGCTATGGCTACTCCATAATTGGTCACAGGCACACCGCAGGCACGCGCCCGCCTCAAACGGTTCAGCACATGGCGGCGCGTAAACATGCACGCCCCACAATGGATGACCAAATCGTAAGCGGACAAGTCTTCGGGAAAGTCATTACCAGACACAATGTCGATGTGCAAAGCTTCGCCGAACTTACGACGCAACAAACGAGGAAGCTTCACGCGTCCTATATCTTCATGTTGCGGCACGTGGGTGCAAGCCTCCGCTATCAGCACGTGGGCATCAGGACGCAAAGCGCACAACGCCTCCGCCCCCTGCAGGAACTGCCGGATGTCCCCCTTCTGGCGGGCAAACAAAACGGAAAAAGAAGTCAGCCGCGTTTGCGGCGGGCAAAGGGGCTCCACCGTAGGAAATACTTGCGAGTCCGTGATAATCAGGGACGGGGGCGACGACAAGACGGACAACGTGGCCGACAAACGGTCGGCCGTACAGCACAAAGCCGTACAACGTTTGTCCAACAGGTTGCGCAAGGTCTGTACCTGTGGCAGGATTAACCGTCCCTTAGGTGCCTGGATGTCTTGCGGCATGACTAACACCACGGTATCGCCTTCGCCCGCCAAGTTTCCCATCAAATCCTCCACCTCATCCGTACGGCGATACACCTCGGCCATCGCAGACAGCAAACGGTCACGGCCTTCTCCCGTACGCGCCGAAACCGATACCACATCCGTCGCCCCCAACGCCACGCGCCAAGCACCGACATGGCTTCCGCCATCTTCGTCCACCTTATTATATATATACAGAACGGGAATGTCGTCCACCCGAAAACGCTCCGCCCAAGCCTTTTCCTTCTCTGCCCCGTCCGGCAAACCCGACACGACGATCAAAGCCAAATCCACCCTGCGGGCAGCATTGACGGTCTGTTTTACACGCAGTCCGCCCAATTCCCCTTCGTCGTCATAACCGGCCGTGTCGACCAAGACGGAAGCCCCGACACCCGGCAATTCAATGTTCTTCAATACCATATCCGTAGTCGTGCCCGGCACGTCGGACACTACGGCAACCTGCTGCCCCGTCAGCATATTCACCAACGAAGACTTGCCGCTGTTGCGGCGACCGAACAATCCGATATGGAAACGGCTGGCGCGTGGAGTTTCCTCTTTCATCATAACGTATCTTACCTACACTTTAAAAACGGAAATCACGTCCGCCATCCTCTATGGCTTTCAAATAGCGGCGGGCGTTCTCCCGAACTCGTCCGCCGGGCACGGTTTCCAACAAACGGGCAATCATGGCCTCTCCTTTCGCACGGGTGGCAGGCGACGCATAATCATTCAAATACTCTTTCAGGGTCAACAAGGCATTGGGCAGGCAACAGTTGGCTATCTGTCCCTTCTTCACCAACGACATGAAACGGTCGCCCGTACGCCCCTCACGGTAACAGGCCGTGCAAAAACTGGGCAGGTAGCCCAAATCAAGCAGCCATCCCACCACCTCGTCCAACGAACGGCGGTCGGACACGTCGAACTGAGCGGAGTTCTCCTCCGTCTCTTCTTGCACATATCCTCCCACGCTGGTACGGGAACCGCCGCTCAACTGCGACACGCCCAATTCCAATACCTTCTCCCGACTGGCAGGCGTCTCGCGCGTGGACACGATCATTCCCGTATAAGGTACGGCAATACGGAGCACCGCCACAATTTTATGGAAAATCTCGTCCGGCACACAGTTCTTGAAATCCGCCGTGTCTATATCGTCGGCCGGGCATAGGCGCGGCACGCTGATGGTGTGCGGCCCGACCCCGAAACGGGCTTCCAGATGCTCGGCATGCATCAGCAAACCGATGAAGTCGTAACGGTAGGTCTCCAACCCGAACAACACGCCGATGCCCACATCGTCGATACCGCCCGTCATGGCACGGTCCATGGCCTCGGTGTGGTAGGCATAGTCGCTCTTCGGTCCCGTAGGATGAAGTGCCTCATAATTCGTCCGGTTATACGTCTCCTGAAAAAGAATATACGTACCGATGCCCGCGTCCTTCAAGCGGCGGTAGTTCTCCACCGTCGTGGCGGCAATGTTCACATTCACGCGCCGGATGGCCCCGTTCTTATGCTTGATGCCGTAAATCGTACGGATGCTCTCCAACACATATTCGATAGGGTTGTTACGCGGGTCCTCGCCGGTCTCCAAAGCCAACCGCTTGTGTCCCATGTCCTGCAACGCCGTGACTTCCCGAACAATGTCCTCCTGCGACAGCTTTTTGCGGGAGATGTGCTTGTTCTTGGCGTGATAGGGGCAGTAGGTACATCCGTTGACGCAGTAGTTGGACAGATACAGCGGGGCAAAAATGACAATACGGCTGCCGTAGAAGTCCAGCTTGATCTGCCTTGCCAGACGGTTCATCTGCTCTGTCACAGCATCATCTTCGCAGAGCAGCAGCACTGCCGCCTCCCGATGATTCAGCCCCTTTCGCCGTGCCGCCTTTGCCAGAATTTCTGACAGCAGGGAAGTGTCGTTTTTGTGTGCTCTGGCATATTCCAGCGTGTCCAGGATCTCTGCATGGTTGATAAATTCTTCCGCCCGAAGGGATTGCGGATTATACAATATGATCGCCGTCCTTTTCTCGTTTTGGCAGTGAAAAACTGCCGGCTACTCTGTTGCTTTACCTGTTAATATTATAACACCTTCGATTTGCCTTGTCAATTCGACTACGGAAAAATGCCCAGTCCAAAAAACTTTTCCAGAAACCTTTTTGTGACTATTGACAAATTTTCGGAAAGGGTGTATAATAGTTCTATGAAATTCAGCGGCTGTTTTGTGCAATACTGCCGCTGCAGGTTGAGTGATAAACTCTGCAATCGGAAAGGAAGATGGAACAATGAAGAATTTTTGGAAACGTCTGGGGAGTGCAGGCATAGCAACCGCACTTTGTCTGGGCATGGCACAGGCAGTGCCGGCGGCTGTGGTATCTGCGGCGGATCCGCTGTTCTCTGCGGAGTGTGAGGATCTGACTTTGTCAAGTGATGCACAGGTTGCAACAAAAGTTTATAATGATGAATATCCGGGTTATACCGGTGCCGGATTTGTCTGGGTCACCAATTCCGGCACCATGAGCTTTACCATTGATGCACCGGAAACTGGCATGTATCGGCTGATGACCAGATGTATTATGTATCTGGGAACTTCTTCCAGCGACATTCGGGAAGCACAGGTGACTGTCACACGTTCTGACGACAGCACCGCTACTAAGACCGTCAAGATCGCACATACAGATGACTGGAACGATTACAACTGGGGTGATCTGAAGCTGACCAAGGGCGAAAACACCATTACATTCGGCGGCGGCTGGGGCTATTGCCTGTACGACAACATGACTCTGACACAGACACCAAAGCCGGAATATGAAAAGGCAACCGCAACACCGGTAGACTCCAAGGCAACCAAGGAAACCAAGGCTCTGATGTCCTACCTCAAGAGCGTATACGGTTCGCACATCATTTCCGGTCAGCAGGAAATTTACGGCGGCGGGAATGACGGTGATTCTGAAAAGGAATTCAACTATATTAAGGACAATACCGGAAAGCTGCCGGCGATCCGCGGCTTTGACTTTATGAACTACAACCCGCTGTATGGCTGGGAGGACGGCACAACGGAACGTGCTATCAAATGGGCAAAAGAACAGAATGGTATCGTCACTGCATCGTGGCATATCAATGTGCCGATCGATTTTGACAAATACACGCTGGGTGACAAGGTTGACTGGAAGAAATGCACGTATAAGAACTATCAGACATCGAACAGCACTTTCAACACAGCAAACGCTGTCAAGGAAGGCACAAAGGAATATGAGTATTTTCAGGAGTGCATGAAGGATCTGGCAGAACAGCTCCAGAAGCTACAGGATGCCAACGTGCCGATCATTCTCCGTCCGCTGCATGAAGCACAGGGCAACGAGGGCAACTATGGCGACGGTACTTCTTGGTTCTGGTGGGGCGACCGCGGAGCAGAAGT
>ERZ839741.2054-NODE-2054-length-19704-cov-5.357575_pt1 | contig 19704 bp, 19 predicted proteins | sample MGYA00519880_ERZ839741 | MGnify/ENA primary metagenome ERZ839741 (study PRJEB31850, sample SAMEA3708851) | human gut metagenome | biome: human gut; feature: human-associated habitat; material: faeces | place: China | collected 2014 ...
GCGGAGCACCCGGAGTTTGAGAAGATCGTGTTCCACGGTCTGCGCCACTCCAGTGCCACTTACCAGTTGATTGAATCCGGCGGCAACATTAAAGCCGTGCAGGGCAACACCGGTCACGCCACCACCGGCATCCTGATGGACACCTACGCCCACACGCAGGACAAGCCCCGGTTGGAGCTGGCTGAGAAGCTGGAAGCAGACTTCTATTCACAGGACATCGGTTCCCCCAAATCCGGCTCTGTGCCGGTAAAAGAAAATCTGCCGGACAGCATCCAGATCACCCCGGAAGGGATGCTGAAAGTTGTCCGACAGATGAACCCCGAGCAGCGGCGTGAGTTCACCCGCCTGCTGTTCGCCTGAAAAAAGTATGGAAAATTCGCGTTTGCGAGCGCAGCGCAGCAATGAAAGCCCCAGTGGGGCTTTTAAGCGACAGAACGATCTCGCCGCAGGCGAGATGGAGGGGGCTCGCCCCGACAAGCTCTGCTCACGATGCACAGAATGCAGACAATGCAAAGAAAAACACGGCTTTCCCGCCGGTGTGCAAAAGTGTGCAGAGCCCCAGAAAATGGAAAATCCAACGAGAAATCTTGCGATTCTTCGTTGGATTTTGGTGCGCTCGAGTGAACTCGAATCCCTGGCCCTCTGATTAAAAGAGCTTACTTTGATGGATTTTTGTGCTCTGAGTCGTTGCAAAACACACGATTTTACGGAATTTTTATATTACTGCGCCCTGTAGCGGCTTCTCATGCATTTTCGAGTTGTCGCATTTTTGTCGCACTTTTTGCGGAACTATAATCGGGACCTTTTTCATCAGCCATGATAAATAAAGTTTTTATTCCCATGATTTTGACCGGATAGAAATCAAGCAGCTTAGCTGCCCCAGGAAGAGTGATTTCGGGTGGATATCCTGCCATATTTCAGGATGTTGCACTCATTGAAATTTCGCCGGAGTGAGTTTGGCGGCAGGTGTGGGGAGGGGCGGGAATTATTGTTTGATATGGAGCTTTTATTGGCATATATATTTTGGGGGAATAGTCTTTCTCAACCATGGTTCAATGAATAGAATTCGAGTATAATCTATTAATCCGCAGACCACAATTGTCCCTACAATTGAAATCATAGCAAGCAATGCGAAATTACTTTGCTTATACTGTAAGTTAACCCTCCAAATATTATTCCAGATAAACTCTCTCAAAACTATTGAATCCGAAATCAAATAAACTCCATACATCGTACTCGATATCTTATTAATATACTTATTTGATAAATCAAGATTACAAAAAAGTATAAAAAGAGCACACGCCGTTACACAAGTAAAAAGAGATTCATTTATAATATCCCCTAGTTTTCCTATCATTCCCTCATACTCAAGAAAAGACACTGCGGAATTCGAGATCCAGCCTCCAACTAAAATAGCCAGACAAATTTTTGGGGGTATCTTTATCCTTTCCTTGAATCTCCGAATAAATCCACCAATTAAATAAAATAGAATCGCTTTTGAAACACTCGTGTATAACCCCGAGAAAAGAATATCCCCACTATATGGAAAAATCCATATAATTGCCAACATCTTTTTATATTCTATTAAAGAACAACCCGTTGCATACTTATTAATATAGGGTACCAGCATCAACAAAAAGACATATGCGGTTGCAAACCACCATACGCCACCATTTGTGGCCGAAACTGTAGCTGTTTTCAGAATATTTCCCCACGAAATTTCTTCATGAGCCAAAAGCTTTACCCCTACTCCAGCAAGGGCACAGATAATTCCATAGTAAATGGTTTCTTCTATCACCTTTTGGGGTGATGCCTCCTTCCGATTTATCAAGAAAAAACCAGTAATCATAAAGAAAACCGCTACACCAACCGTTCCGCCCGGTTCCAAAAGACATACTAGAATCTTATTAGGTAAAGATCCTTCTATATACCCCCCCCCCCTCGTCAGTTTATGCAGCACACCATGCACAGCATAATGATGGCCTACAATCATAACCATTGCGATTATCCTAAGCAATTCAATATTTGATTTTCTCTTCATCATATCTTTTCTCTTTTACCATAAAATGGAGCAAAAAATTCCGGGTATTCTTTTATAAGTAATTCAATATTGGGTAACCCAATTTTATCGGGACTAATAAAGCAGAAATTATTCATTCCATCCTTTCTCCCAAATAAATCTTCCCCTTTTTCAAGACAATCTCGGATATAGTCATCTTGTGTCGAAAAAGCTTTCATTTTATTAATAATTTCAGGTCTATCATCAATAATTGATGATAGCTTTCTTTTTATTTGATCTATTCCTCCCAAATACGAGAAGTGCCAACCCGCATCTTTTATATTGAAAAAAATCATCCTTTTGTCTCTTAATGTCTGTGGAAACATCATGTTCTTAAATTTGCATATAACAGTTCCAGGCCAAGCCACCTTACTTTCACAATTCATAAAGTAATAGTGATTCGACTGTAAAAGCAAAATAGGGAACCTTTCAAGCAATTCTTCGGCGGAAAGCTCTCCCAAGATCAAGCGTCCCATTTCTCTTTTTGACATTTCGGAGACAGCATATCCAAGCCTTCTTATTTTTTTCCCCCCCCCCCTATGCTTTTCTTTAAAGAACTCAAATTGGCAATAATTTCAGGATTTGGAATCTCATCAACATCTGAAATCATTATTAAATCTTCTTCTCTGCAATTGCCCAGTCCTTCTATCATGCAATTGCGTTGATATTTTTCTATCGACCAATCTCCATCGCCACTCCATTCCGGCGCATTCTCCGCCTTAATATAAACAATTTTATCGCTCCATGCAGAAAATTCACCCTTCCGTTCGAGGAAAGTATATTTCTTGTCTCCGCCTCGAAACGTTTTATTGGATTCTATCACAACAAAATAATCAACAATCGAATTCAAAAGGTCCATTCTTATCTTCAGTAAATCAATTTCATCAAAAATCATGCAGCAATCATAAATTGCCATTTCAACTTCTCCTTTTTATAATAATTTTACTAGGGATAAGTTCATCCACAGTATCCCGAATGTCCTTATTTTTTGTCTGTAGTAAAAACAGTCCATATCCTATAAGCGTTACCAATACTATTAATATGCACCGTATGATACACATTGCAACGCTCATAGATGGGAAAATACACTTTACTATTCTTACTCCCAAAAGAATTATCACGCTCAATATCAGCGGTATCGTTATCATTCGGTGTGTCTTAATTTTTTTCTTCCTACATACATACCATTTACTTAATGCATAATTGGCAAATTCAGCTATAACTGTTGTAATTGCTGCACCATTTATGCCTATCCTCGGGATCAAAAAAACATTCAGCATGATATTGGCCCCAGCAGAAATCACAGTTGTCCATAAAACAACTTTTTCATTTGAGGCAACAATAATGTAATAACTTGAATAAAATGCACCATAAATAGCAAACGGAATTGCAGCCGCCAATATCATTAATGATGTTGACGCATCTATATATGATTTTCCTCCTAAAATCACGATGATATCCGTACTCAACGCAGCAAGGCCAGCTCCCGCTGGAATCACAATAAGCGTAAGCATTTTATATATTTTTTTCGTCAAATTGGTATATTCCACTTTATTCGAGCCATACAATGCTGTAATCTTTGGGATAGCAGTAGATATAATCGCATATAAAAGCATCTTGATAATATTATATATCTTAGACGAAAGCGAATATAAACCAGCTTCGTAACTTCCACAAATACTTCCGAGCATCGTAATATCCGAATTCACATATACTACTGTTGCCAGTGAACTTAAGAAAAAGATAAACATATGCGGAAAATGATTCTTAAAATCCATCTTCCATGTGAATCGGATTTTTACATATTTTCTAACATGGAAAACGTTTAATAAGTTTGCTCCTGCAGACGAAATGACTGTAATATAGCAATACTTCACAACATCTTGAGGCGTTTTCACCAATACAAAAAGAAGTATAACAGAAACAACCTGCATTATAACATATCTTATAGTAAGGAAAAGAAAATCTTCATAAATTTGATTTATCCACTCTGCACCAATTGTTCCAAATAAAATAGAGAGACTTAGGACCAATATATAGGGTCTCTCAGCAGCCAATTCTCTTATCCACGCACACAGAACAATCATCCCAACAAGTGAAATAATTGTGGTCATTATATTTATTGAAATTAATTGCGAACATAGTTTTTCTTCTTGTTTTTTATCGTTTCGGTGCAAAGCGCCTTCCCGAACTCCATAGGTTGAAATTCCCATTGCAGCAAAATAAGAAATATAGGAAACGATTGATGCTGCATAATTGTATTCGCCATACCCTTGAACGCCTAGATGCTGTGATACATATGGAACCGTAATCAATGGGAACAATAACGTTAAGCCCTGCTTTATCATATTTAAAGCAACACTTAACTTCATCGAATTATTTTTCATGTTATCTCTCATTTATAATGATGAATGGGAATCTTTTGTTGTCAACTTTATTTTTCCACCCATCCCGATAATATTTGATATGATTGATATCTGTGCGCTTCTTTAAAATTCTTCTGCCTAGCTCAGTTGCAATCAGCCAACCATATCCTGCATATGCAAATATTTTGTGGTTGCAATTTCTTCGGATAAACGCCACACGGTTTCGGTTCATCAAATATTCATTCAACCCATTTATTTTATTTATTGAAACCGATCCTTTGTGCTGTACTGTTGTATCACCCAGGCAAATCACCTTCATATTCTCTTTTTTTGCCTTGATACACCATTCTGTTTCTTCATAAAAGAGGAAATAGCATTCCGGGATATATCCAATCTTTTCAATAATTTTTCTCGAACAAATTATACATGCGCCACCAACATAGTCACAGTCGATTTCCTTTTTTAACAAGTGTTTACTAAGTCCGTAATTCAACAGCTTCGATTTCCCTGTAAAAAGGCTCACCATTGCCCCAGAAGACTGGACCTTTCCTGTTGTATAATCAATTATTGCTGGTCCAACAAATCCCGTTTGAGGATCTTCCTTTAATTTTTTTATGCACGGTGTCAAAAAGTCCATCGTTGATTCTGTGTCATTATTTAGAACACATATATAATCACATCCATCTGCAAGTGCCCTTTTTATTCCCAAATTATTTCCGCCAGCGTAGCCAAGGTTCTTCTCTGTGCGAATGAGAATTACTTTCCCTTCAAGTTTCTTTTTTACTAACTCGTAATCAGCATTTGTAGATGCATTGTCTACCACATAAATAACTTTAGGGAATTGAATGACCGATAAACTTTCCACACATTCAAGTGTATCTTTTGCACCATTATAATTTAAAACGATGATTCCAGCTTTATCCATTCGATTTATCCTTAATTTCCATCTAAAATATCCGCAATCCGCTCACAGGCATGTCCATCACCATAGGGATTGCTTGCCTTGCTCATAGCATCATACTCTGCCTTGTCAGACAGCAAGCGGCTGAATTCCTTATAAATAGTTTTCTCTTCCGTACCAACCAGCTTCAAGGTGCCCGCTGCAATGCCTTCCGGACGCTCTGTTGTGTCCCGCATAACCAGAACTGGCTTGCCCAAAGAAGGTGCCTCCTCCTGAATGCCGCCAGAATCAGTCAGGATCAAATAGCTGCGGCTCAGGAAGTTATGGAAAGCCAGCACGTCCAGCGGCTCAATGATGTGGATTCGGTCATCGTCGCCCAGATACTCATTGGCAATTTCTCGCACCACCGGGTTCATGTGAATGGGATAAATTGCCTTCACGTCCGGATGCTCGTCCATCACGCGGCGGATCGCCTTAAACATATGCCGCATCGGCTCACCCAGATTCTCTCGGCGGTGTGCTGTAATCATAATCAAACGGCTGTCATTGGCCCAATCCAGCTCAGGATGAGTGTAGTCTGCACGCACCGTGGTTTTTAGGGCATCAATGGCAGTGTTGCCGGTTACATAGATGCTCTCGGGGTTCTTGCCCTCTTTTAGCAGATTCTGCTTCGACAACTCTGTCGGGGCAAAATTGTATTGGCTGATGATAGACACAGCCTGACGGTTAAACTCTTCCGGGTAGGGGCTGTAAATGTTATAGGTACGCAGTCCGGCTTCCACATGTCCGACCGGAATCTGCAAATAGAAACAGGCCAATGCCGTCACAAAGGTGGTAGACGTATCACCATGCACTAATACAACATCCGGCTTTACTTCTTCCAGAACTGTTTTGATTCGTTCCAGAATATTCACCGTTACATCAAACAGCGTCTGCTTATCCTTCATGATAGAAAGGTCGTAATCCGGCACAACAGAAAACGCTTCCAGCACTTGATCCAGCATCTGGCGGTGCTGACCGGTCACGCAAACAATCGTCTCAATACTTTGACGTTTCTTTAATTCATTGACCAACGGGCACATTTTAATTGCTTCGGGGCGAGTACCGAAGACTAGCATTATTTTTTTCATTGTATCAATTACCTTCAATTTTCATCTTGTTTAGCAGTGTTTTTGGCGTTCCAGTTCATTATTAATAACTTTTGCAATTGTTTTTGCACGAACTTCCCATGTATTTAATACTAGAAATGAATTTTGCTTTTCTATAGAAAATTTAATTTTATCACTTGCTATAACTTCTTTTATTGCATTTGCATATGACTCATAGTCCTTATAAAAATATACAAAATCAGAAAATCGTTCCACCTCTGGATATTCAACACAAATTATGTTTTTTCTGAAATTTATATACTCATATAGTTTTACAGGGTCAACCGACATAATTAAATCATTCAATGCAAACGGCATTATAAGGGCATCAACATCTTTTACGTTTTCATACAAGTCATCATGTGCGACAGGGCCTATATATTTTATTCGGTCATGTTTCGGGACTTGTACCCCTGCTTGTTTTGGACCAATTAATAGGTATTCGATGGAATCGAAATCTTCAAGGCTTTTTTGGATATACTCAAAATTCAGCCAAGACGCAATAGTCCCGAAATAGCATAGTATGTATCTACTTTTTTCACGGCGAGGCGTTTTTTCGTTCAATTGGGGTGATATTCCTGAATATCCATTTCTCACAAGCACATATTTTTTATTGTTTGAGGAGGAATATCTGTTTTCTAGTTTTTCCTTAAGATTTTCACTGCTTACGAAAACAATCTCTGCACGATCAATTAAATTGCTCTCGTCTCTAAGAATTTTCTCTCTTTGTGTAGATGAATCATCAAATGATATCATATCATCCATACAGTCATATATTAGAGTTCCTTTATACCAATTAGGGATACACTTCACTGCATATGGTGTCATAACGTATATACAATCCGGCTTTATTTTTCTTATGTATGCCGAATAAAACCATTTTCTCAGCATTATATTTATCTCGCCGAGATGCTTCAATGTATCAATTTTAGGAATTTTGTAAAAATTCACAACCTTTACTTTTTCATTTTTAGTCGAGGTGCTTTTTACCCGGTAATTATAATCACTTATTACTGTAAGCTCGTATTCATTTGCAAGTTCTTCCGCAATAAAATGAGGTCGTTGTTTAATCCAATTCCAACCAATATGCATGCAATATAGCATTTTCTTCATTTAATATGCTTCCTTTCATTCAATGCACCAATGCAATACCAATAAAATAGCCCTATCAAATCGCTATCAAGTAAAATGTACATCACACTCCATGCAAGCATACCAATAACAGCACCTATATACTTCATATTTTTTTCAATCTTTCTGGATTTCAAAATGGAAAAAAATGCTATCAGCATAAAAAGCAACAATCCAATTAAGCCGCTACTAATTCCAAGAGACAGAATATAGCTTTCTGTATTGATTGTATTCTCAATTCCTGCACTGATGGCTTGATATCCTGTGAAACCATACCCAATACCTACAATAGGTGCCTTTAAAATTATACTTAATGCTTTTTTTTGAAATTCGGTTCTGATGTTATTGCTTCCCTCACTTTGGGATAATCCGATTTTTATAAATCGATTGAAAATTGCAGAATTTATTATTTTATCAAGATTAACTATTACAACTATAAGCACGAGTATTGTTACCAATATAATACAAAGTACCTTCTTTTTAGAGACCTTGTAATATCCATTCAAACAGCGCAAAATCAAATACGAAAGCATTGCGATTACTACAAAGGCCAATGCTCCTCGAGATAGCGAATAAAGACAGCCAGCAAAATTAACCAAAAAAAGCACGGCTTTTCTTTTAATGCCAATATCAAGGTCTAACAAACAACACATTGAGAAACCAGAAATAAAACCAGTAATTAATGCAATACCTGCCAACGAATATCCACGCACAACAACTGTGTTATTGCCAACATATGCATATAATTTCCCGGCAAAAGTGCCCACCGCTGGAAGAAAGTGCAATTTAATATTTAGCATTCCAGCTGTCACACTAATAAATGAAAATAAAGCAAATAATATTTCGACAGTTTTCTTTTCTCTTTTGTTCAAATCACTTGCGATAAAATAAGAGAAAATTGGAATTGAATTTTGCAGCCATGCTGTCGTTGTTCCAACGATTGCAACTCCATTGATATGCTGAAATATTCCCCGAAGGAATACATACATAAAATATATCGTCACTAGCAGATCTATTCTTGAAACATCAATCCTGTACTTTTGTTTATACAAGGTCACCATCCCAAAAAGCATCATAAGAAGAATATATCCTATCCGCATAACTCCTTTGGGGAAGAACAGCGCTATAAATTCGTTAAATGTAACAAGAACGGCACAATAAATCCAAAATAGAAGGGAAATTCTCATCTTATGCATTTTGCAACAGCACCTTGATAATAAATTTAATATTTCTATATGAGCTATTCGATCTATATCTTTTGTCCATAATTAAGTCAAATTTTGATTTGATACCACACTTGGAATTTAATATTTTCAAACAAGCTTTTTGCGTATCCTCATTCATCCTTGCAAAAAATTGATTGTAAAATATTTCAATATCTGTATACCATTCACTTTGTTTCGTATCTAACATCCATTTGAGTTCTCGTTCTATTTTCCGAAGGCTCACTTTTTTTATAGATGTTCCTACAACATTTTCCGCATGTTGTCTATAATTAATATGTGGCTCAAAATCATAGATTGCTTCGCCAAATATTTTTGCAACTCGATAGAGCCATACATCATGCATCGAGTACTGTTCCGGCTGTGCACTTTTCGCCAAATTTGCCAAATCCCGATTATAAACTACCGTGCACCCTGTCGCCAAATTTTCAATAAGCGCTGCATACCTATTTTTTGATACATGCGGCGTCGAATGAGACATTCTCCCGAATTCATTTTTTTCATTGACAACACGCAAATTAGAATAGTATAGCAGTGGAATATCCGATTTTTTCTTTTCAACCGTTTCTATTGCTTTGACAGCTATAACCAGTTTATCTTCATCCCATATATCATCTTGGTCAGCTAATGCAAAATATTTCCCTTGCGTATATGTACGAATCAAATATAAAAAGGAGTTACATGCTCCTAGATTTTTTCGATCGTTAATGATTATCATTTTTTCATGAATCTTTTGATACTCTTTCAAGATATCAACTGTTCTGTCCGACGATGCATCATCTCTCACCACAAGTTCCACACTAACATTTTTCTGTGCAAATATACTATCTAGCTGCTCTCTCAAATATTTTTCACCGTTATATGTCGACATTAAAACTGTTACACTAATCATTTTATTATATTCCCATTAACATCATCAAATCTGCAGAAATGCGTCATCTACATCCATATCGACTTTTCGCATCACAAGATATTTGCTTTTCTTTGCTTCCGGCAAATCACATGCCTTTAGAATGTCCGGACTATTTGCACCTTTTTGAAATCTTTGATAGAGCAGATTATCCGTATTCTCATCCGCATAAGGTGAAAGCATAACCAATGTATGGAAGAATGATTCATCCGGTGTCGAACTATTACAATAAAATTTGTAATACTGCGAATTCTCGTTCAGATACTTCATAACCCAATCAATCGTTTTCTCTTTCAGCGCCCACCACTGACTCCCAAAGTAGAACTCAATTTTCAGTTGCTTGCGCATGAAAAACTTCCAGGTCCGGTTATACCCGCCTGTTAGCTCCACCCAACCTCTTTTTATGACCTTCTGCCACATCTTTCTCCCAATCATCCAAAGAGGAAAATAGACCTGATTTCGTTTGTCCAGATTATTTTGCTGATGGTTTCCAAAGTTCTTACTGTTCCAATATTGAATGAAATTCTCGCCATCATGTTTCTTAAAGAACTCCACAATTTCATTCGCTGAATACAGCGGCCAATCCTGTCCGCTAATCAGCCAATAATAATCATATTTGCCATGCTGATATGCTTCTTTCATCAAATTCAGTGTTGCTGTTATCTGTGAAATCTGTGCCCATTCCACCGCCACACGTTTTTCATCCGGAAGCAGAATAATATTATCTCTTTTTATGATTTCAGTCGAAAAATCAGCTTTTCTATCGATATGGATATAACAGTCAATATCCGGATGATTTAGTTTATCCAATAACAAATTTATCTGTTTTGGGTTCTTATGACACTGAATTAAAATTGCTATTTTCATTTCTACCTCTTCAACACTTTCTCAAACACAAGCTCTCTTAACCCATTTGGAGCCAATGTTAGCACTCTTACAGACCCAATAATCCCTTATGCCTTACTTTTCCTGGCTTTCTTCAAATTTACATATTTAATGGTATTTTTCACCATATACCAACACTCATAATAAAGTGCCTCAACCGGGTTCAACCCAATATATCGATATGTATTCCAGTTCATCTTCGCAGCCTTGACCTTGTTGCCTGACTTCGACGATTTTGCCAGCCGATAAATAAGCAACGGTTCATCCACACCATAGGCCTTTCGTCCATCCTTTAGGATGCTGAGCCAAATTGCAAAGTCTTCATGCATTCCATCGCCTACTGCATAGTACTTTGTATATAGCTCTTTACGGACAAGCGCAGAAGAATTAGATAAGACATTCTGTTTCAACAGCTGCCGGTAGGTAACTTCTGCAGGAGCAGCTAGATACCAGTCGATTGGCTTGCCATCTGCATCCATAAATGCGGAACCTGTGAACAGCAGGTCGGCATTCGTTTTTTCTTGAAGAGCAATCTGCTTTTCAAGCTTTTCCGGTTTCCATGCATCATCACTGTCCAAAATAGCAATCCACTCACCTCTGGCTTCTTCCAATCCATGTTTCCGGGTGTAAGAAACGCCGCTGTTCTTTTTATTTGAAATCAATCGAACCCGATTGTCCTTTTTCGCAACCGCTTCAACCAGTGCTGCAGTTTTGTCTGTCGAGCAGTCATTAACAACAAGCAGCTCAAAGTTGGGATAGGTCTGGTTCAACACAGAATTTATTGCCTGATCAATCGTTTTTTCGGCATTGTAGGCCGCCATAATAATACTTATCAGCCCAAAATCCACCTGCATCACTTCGTCTCCTGTCCCATCGCCGTAGTCTGACCCTCTGCCACGCCTTCCGTGCTCTCCGGCATAAACAGGATCTTGATGGTAGCCAGCATAATCTTCAGATCTTCCACAATGCTGGGGTGCGCAATGTACATCAGATCCATCTGGAGCTTATCATACGGTGTCGTGTTATATTTTCCGTACACCTGTGCATAACCGGTCAGGCCGGCTTTTGCCTGCAGGCGCAGCGCAAACTCCGGCATTTCCTCACAGTACTGGGCAGCGATCTCCGGACGCTCCGGGCGGGGGCCGACGATGGACAAGTCACCCTTGAGGATATTCAGCAACTGAGGAAGTTCATCCAAACGGCAGGCACGGATAATATGGCCCACCTTGGTAATACGGTCATCCTTATCGCCGGTGGAAAGGCGGGCCACGCCGTCTTTTTCTGCATCCACCCGCATGGAACGGAACTTGAGGATCTCGAACTGCTTGCCGTCTTTGGTCAGGCGAACCTGTTTATAGAATGCAGGGCCGCCGTCCGACTTGACTGCAATGGCCGTAATCAGGAAGAGCGGGCTGAGAACGATCAGCGCAATCAGGGAGATCACAATATCCATTGCCCGTTTCACAAACAGATACTCCGGGCTTGCCATATAGCGCCCCACCCGCAGAACCGGCAGATGGAACATGTGCATCGGCTGTGAACCGCTCATAATCACATCACCCACACGAGGGATCACAAACACATTGATGCCCTGTCCCACACAGTATTTCAGGATGATATTGCGCTCATGGCTGTGGACACCGCTGATGAACACGCTCTGCATTCCATCCAGCAGGCTCAGGTCGTTCAGGCATTCCTCAACGTTCAAAGTCATCTTGACATCGTATTTTTTTGAAAGGCCGTACTCATTGATGAGCTTTTCCAATCCATGCCGGACATCGTAGACCACTGCGGTGGACTGAGGCGAAAAGGTCCGGAAATACCAGCTATGGGCGCATTTTGCCCAAATTGAAGCCATCACGACCTGTCCGACAATCGCCGCAATACCCGGCAGAATATTGCAGAGCCGCCGGGACATCAGGCAGATCACGATATACAAAATGCCGTCTGTCGCCATTGCCGCCAGCACCTGACCATAAATCAACTCTGAAATGCGTTGCAGGGACATCCAGAACGCATCGTAGACTTTGCCCAGCAGGAAGAACAACACCGCAAACAGACCGATCATGGCCCAGTTGCCCTTCCAACCAAACTTTGCATAGACCTGATATGAATAGTACAGTTCCCAACAAAGTGCAAATGGAATTGTGATCATTACCAAATCGATAATTTTTGCGATCTTCAACATCACATCATGCTGAAATTTTGACATAGTACCCCCATAACTCCTTCAATTGTTTTCTTTGGTTCTCATCAGCCTTTCTGATGTTGCCATGCGTCGAGCTTTTTCCACTGCATTTCAACAGCATCTAATAAAGCCATATAGTCCTCCTGCCGCAATCAAGGAGTATCCTCCATTTGGATCATGGAAGATACCGCTTATTTTTGTTCTTGTGTCAATTCTTGCACTATTTTATCATAAATTTACCAGTACTTCAATAGAAATACCCTGCGCTGCCACGGGTTGTCGGGATAAAAACCAGCATTTTCACGACATCTTCTCTAATTTCATCCAGCAAGTGCAAATTACGGTAATTCAGAACTGGTATGTCTATGCATAAGGGGTCAGGCAAGGGTCAATCAGAAGGATGCATTCAGATGGCAAAACGGGGAGAAAAAATCCACAAACGGAAGGATGGCCGCTGGGAGGGGCGTTATATCAAAGGGCGCACTACCGATGAAAAGCCAATCTGGGTTATCTGTATGGATACGCTTACGGAATAGTCAAAGACAATCTGATGAAATGAAAAATCCTGTCCGGAGCTTTACACAATTATTGGGATGGTCTCTTTTGTCTCGGACTGGGGAAAACAGGCAACTCTTCCGTACAGCCAAAATGACCCCTGGCTCCAGATTTTTAACTACCCCCAACTTCTGACTGCTTCTGACTTCCGCCAAACAAAAAAGCCAGCGTATCATACGAAAATCGTACAATACACTGGCCATTCCGGTTATTCTCTTAGGCACTGGTACAGTTGAAGTCATGCATCAGCTTTCCAATGTCAGAGTCATCCCGGTACTCCTGTCTCGAAGGTGACACACTGCTGTTTTCTGTATTCTCATCTTACCATACAATGAGCGCTTTATCCCGCGTCCTGATGTGAATTTTCCAACCAAGGGTTCTTATCAGGACACCGGCATTGTTGTATTCGGAAGCCATACTTTTTGATGACCATCGACACTAATATCACCTCCCTCAAAATTTTCTTTATTAATCAGGGGAGAAAAACTGTACCTATTCTATATAGAGAAAGTACAAAAATTGTCCCCTTAAATCTCAATCAGTTTCCATCTCACACTATTTCCAGCCTTATGCTTTCCGATACTAACGCTGATAATCTATACTCCGTAGCTCCTGAGTTTTTCATTCAGCGTGTTGAGTCCTATCGACCTGCCCTTATACTCCATAAACACCCCGGTTTTCATAATTCCCGCATACATATCTTTTTTGAGCATCGGTTGATCGAGGTGTTCTTTCAGCCAGTTCATGAGCACAGGCATACGACACGGTTGGATATCCTGCTTCAAATCTACTACTGCATACTTCACAAACGCCTGTTTATAGGATGTTGCTATCATCTCCGCCAGCAGACTCTCCTCATATCTCAACTGTTTGACTCCCAGCTGATTGACACGGTAGGCTCCTTGGGATGCGTCCCACTCCATCACTCTGCATTTTTCCAGGCTTCTGTTGATTTTATCCGGCGTCCCGCTTTGGCGATACTCTGCAAAGGCTTCCTCTCCTGCAAGAAATGCTTCCACAGGTTTCAAATCATCCTCAATGACCGACTGAAATTTCTTCAAATCCCCCATATACCAGTCTGCATCATAGTCACGGAAGTAAACGGTACAAGTATCCTCTGCATCCAAAGGACGTTTTCGCCCCATGGACTGTGCGATATCTGTCGGTTTCCATTGATCAATGAAGATATGCTTTACGGTACGGTCTTTGATTTCGATTCCCATGCCGATTGCTTTTGTCGTGAATACAAACCTCTTTTGAAGCTTCCTGTCCCGGATACAATTTTCCAGTGCGTCAAACTGCTTTCCATATTTGGGATTGTTCTCTGAGCAGTAGTACCCGGCGGCATCCCCGAACTGTTCCTTCATCCTGACAAGATCCTCTCCACTGGACACAAAGACAACAGCTTTTTCATCCGTCGGGAGATCTTTCAGCATCATCACCAGATTCTCTCTGGCATAGAAGTACATCTGTGTGATATGGCGGTAATCCTGTGGAAGTGTGTAGATTCGGTCAGACGGTGTCTGGGAGACGTCATTCAACATCTCATATATCTGGCCGCCTGTTGCGCTCATGTAAATCACCACATGATCTTTCTCGGTTCTCTGCAATTCTTCCATTGACAGGCAGGTGTTGATATTATAGGTTGCAAAATCTGTGAAGTAGTGGCATTCATCCGCCACGATGTATTTAGACCCCTGCAAATACTCTTCCAGTTTCCCAGAATTGTTCCTGCAGCATTTTTCCATATACTGATAGGTCTGAACTTTCAGGACATCCTCATAAAGTCGTAGTTCAGCAGCAGCCTCTTCGCCCGTATCGTCAATTTCTGCTTTCAGTCTGCGGCGGATCATCTCTGCATGAAGCGAATTCAGTGGACACAGATAGAGAATCGAATCCTTTCCTTCGCCATTCAGTGTTCTATCCACAAGCCAACCTGCCAGTCTCCTGACGATAAACTCGTTCTTGCCTCGGCCGGTTCCGCAATCCAGTATCACACGGCCATTCTCCCAGTGCTTGTAACTCTCTCCGATGAGATCCGACACATATTGCTTTGATTCAGCAACCACCAAAGTCGTCTCCTGTTCGAGCGCAGCCACTTTCTCGGCAGGTACCACGTCTTCATTCTGGGGACAGTCGCTTAGTTGAATGAACAAGTCCGAGTCAAACGGCGGTTCAGAAAGCTCTCGTGCCCGTCTCTGCCTTTCCTCATCTCTTCGACGCTGCTCAGCCTCTGCATCGAGTCGTTCCAGCTCCGCATTCACTGCCCGCATAGATTCCCGGTGTTCTTTTTCTTCCTCTTCCGTAACAGGTTTTTCTGCCAGCTCCTTTTGGTAGTCCTCATAATGGTGCGTTCCCTCTTTTTCGTCGAGAAGCTTCAGAAAGAATCCCCCGAATGGCCATTTTGTCTTTGCCACGATAATCACTTCCATTCTAAAAAATCACATGGTCAGGCATCTTCACCCGACCATGCGCTTAAATCTCTACTGTGATTCCGCACCCTTCAACTGCAAAAATTCTCGTTGCAAAATGCTTCTTCACCTGATAAAATGGAAAGCAGGGAATTCTGTCGCCAAACAATTTTCCCGTTTCCATGGCCGCCTTCCTGTTACCCTCAGGAAAGGCGGTTTTCTTTATGACGGAAAGCTCGTGAACATCCCATTTTCTTCCGAAGCCCATTCTCCTGCTCCGCTGTACAGATCCTTCAAATCATCCAGCGTACAGCAGCTGATGGCAAGTTCCGGCAGCCCCTCCCAATTCAATGTAGGTGTAATGCGCAAATCCACACCTCCCGGCAGTGTAAGGATCACGCCTTTTTTGAATGCTTCTTCATAGCGGCCGGCCCAGATGCATCCCTCTGGCATGTCCAGATTTCTGGCCAAGACCTCACTCAGAACGACTTCTGCCTCTTCTTCCTCATACGGTTCTTCTGCGTGGATTGCGGCATCGTTCATATAAATATCAATCATTTTCATTTCCTCCTACCATTACTTCTGCGATTGCTTCCGACCGTGCATTCACTGGATAATGCTCTTCCAGCCACTGCTGCGCCTTGCTTCTAAAAATTCGATATCTGCCATGAATCATCACTGCAGGGAAATCTGGTTCTTTGATCAATTCACGGGCCAACCTGTCACTCAGTCCAAGCCATGTCCTAAACTGGTTCATATCCATTACAGCCTCTGGTGCGCTGCCAACTGTTTTCTTCTTACTCATACCTTATAGATCTCCTTTTATTTTTGTATTATCGAAAATTTCTTCTTCTCCACTCAGGTTTTCCAGAATGGTCCTTTTGTGCATCCATAGCGCACCACCTCCTTTCCAGCGATTAGTCATAGCTAACATTCGGTGTAAAACCACTAAGCCCTCACGCATGTGCTCTCTCCCGGATCCGGATGACCCCTTCCAGTGCATCCGCTGCAGCCGCATCTGCACTCTGGATGGCCGATGCATAGTAGTTCAGCGTTGTCGATGTCTGTGCGTGTCCAAGCCGCCCGGAGACCGTTGTGATCGGTACATGTGCCTCAATCAGGATGCTGGCATTCGAATGGCGGAGGCTGTGGAAGTGAATTGATGGGAGATCATGTGCTTCCAGAAACTTCGGGAACCAGGACGAGATGATATCCGGGTCCATCGGCTCACCATTCCATTTTGTGAATAGCATATCATTGTTCACCACTTTGCCATTTTCCAGTGTGACCTTGCGCACCCACGCTGAGCCGATCCGGAACCTCTCTGCCTTTTGATATCGCCGGTACTCCTGCAGCAGTTCCACACAATCCGCTCCAATGCGCAGGCATCTCTTGCCTCGTCTGGTTTTCGGTGTGTTGAACACAAGGCCTATCCCGGGGATGGACTGGACCGTCCGCTTGATGGAGAGCGTCCCCTTCTCAAAGTCAATGTCAGACCAGCGCAGGGCACAGATCTCACCCCGCCGGGCACCGAGCAGCAAGGCCAGCTGAGTGATCACGCTGTACTGCGGCGGTGCATCCGAGAGGGCATCCAGCAGCTTTGGAATCTCTTCCTCCGTCAGTACCCGAACGTCGATTTCCTCGGCTTTGGGATGTTCTGCACGGGAGCACGGGTTCTCGTTGATCAATCCCCACTGGACACCTTTCTTAAAGATGCTGGAGAGCATGGCCTGATAGCGGATGACGGTATTGTTGTTCAGTTTCCCGTCCTTTTGGGTATGCTCCACAAAGGCCTTTGAGAAGGGCAGCCCCACTGCAGCGGACACTTTTTCCGCCGTCTTTCGGCTCACACTCTTACCCGCATAGACCATCCGCATGGTGTCCTGACCGATCCCGGCCTGTTTCGCCAGTTCACCCCGGGTTCCACGTGGGAGCAGGTTCAGAAGGGCTTTCGTGGCGGTGTAGGTGCTGTCCCGGCGGACACCCCTCTCCTCCAGATTGTTGTAGAACGCCATCACATGCGCCGGTTTGATCTTGGACACCTTGAGATGCCCGAGTCCGGCGCTGATCCGGCCACGCATCCTTCTATAATCGTAGAGCGTCTTGGCCTTCAGCTGCTTGTTGGCGTATTCCTCAAACCAGCGGTCGATCAGGTCATCCAGCAGCATATCTGAATCCAGTACGAGGCCGTTTGTCACCTGCTGCTCAAACAGCACCGCCTGCTCCTGCACCCACTTTTCGGCTTTCTTCTTGGCCATCCCGGCGGGCGGCGTTACAGTCTTGCACCTGGTGATAACCTTATCGTCCTGTGTCCGACCAGCGTACACGCGAACGAGGTACGACATTGAGCCGTCCTTCTTCGCTTTCGGTATGATCTGAGCCATCGTGGTCCCCCTTTTTAATAGGAAGCCACACGGCGGATCCCGTCGACCGGCTGCGAATCCTCTCTGACCGGCTCTCCCTGTGCGAAGAACCGGGCCAGCGTGTCCATGTTGATCAACCACTTTCGGCTTGAGATGGCCGTGTAGCAGATTTTTCCCGTCCGGCAGAGCTTGCGGACGTATTCGGGTGTCACGTTGAACCGTGCGGCGGCGTTTTTCACGCTGGCCATGGTGGGATAAACGTTCGGATAGCTGATAGGTGCGTTCATTTTGTTTCTCCTTTGTTTTAGATAATGTCATGGCGGTTGGCATCCTTGTGCCATATCAACTTCGCCTCCGCCGGTTCACACGGCTTGTTTTTTGTTGTTTCGAACAAGCTGCTTGTCCTTGGTGCAATTAGGATACCTCTTTTCCTGTGATTCGTCAAGACCTTTTGGCATAAAATTTTTTGCACCCTCTGCTGTGACCGCCACACTATAATATGTATTACTTGCACGAATTTTATTTTTCTCATCTCCGGGTTTCGTGGTCTTCTCTCGTTCTGTTGCGCTCATCAGAGACCTCTCTGGGGTATCTTCATTCGTTTTTCACATTCAACTTCACCACCCACTCGTCAAGCCCATTTCAAAAAGCAAACGCTTTTGTTGAGCCACGCTTTTCTTTTTGCCACGGGTGTGTTATACTGTAAGAAAAAAGGAGGGCTTCGCTTATGACCGTTGGAGAACGCATTCGGCATGCTCGAGTCCAAAAGGGATTAACCCAAAAAGAACTTGCCGCAAAGCTGGATGTTACACAGCAAGGCATCATGCAATGGGAAAACGGCACCCGAAATCCAAAACCCGATACATTAAAGCGACTTGCGGAAGCATTGGATGTCAGCTATTGGAAACTGGCTGAAGATTCAAACGATCCTTACAATATTACCCCTATCGTCCAAGATCCCGGGTTTGTTGCCAATATGATTTTGAACGATGTTACCGCTCTGGAAGTTTCTTCCAGGAACAATGGCAAGCAAATAACACCTATTCAACATGACGATCTTATTCACGACCTGGTTCTTCGGCGTTCAGAACAGTTTAGAATCCCCTCGAACACGCTTCTCTATGAGGTAAAGGAGCAGACTAATTGCAACGAGGCTCTGAATCTGGACAAAAACGATTTCATCTTAAAAGAGATTCTCCAGACCCTCAATGAGATGAACTTGGATGGTTGGATTGCTGTTCTGCATCATATTCGGGAGCTATCAAAAATTTCCGACTATCAGAACGAGCATTGACTCCTTCGTTCCCCGAAAATTGTCCCTTCAGCCCACCAGATGTCCCCACGTCATTCATTTTTAATTAAATCTTCCGGCAGGTGCTCCGGTACGCTCACAATGGCCCTTTGAAGCTGTCGCATTTCTGTCGCACTTTTTAAGCCCCGCCGGGCGGATATAACAAAAAGAAACCCACGATTCAAGCCGCATTTGAAACGGTGAATCGTGGGTTTTCTTTTGGTGCGCTCGAGGGAACTCGAATCCCTGGCCCTCTGATTAAAAGTCAGATGC
>ERZ839741.2072-NODE-2072-length-19567-cov-21.377870_pt1 | contig 19567 bp, 11 predicted proteins | sample MGYA00519880_ERZ839741 | MGnify/ENA primary metagenome ERZ839741 (study PRJEB31850, sample SAMEA3708851) | human gut metagenome | biome: human gut; feature: human-associated habitat; material: faeces | place: China | collected 2014 ...
AGTTCCTTTTTGTAAATAGAAACCCCTTGCGGAAATCTTATATTGCTTGCCTCTCTTCTATCTTCTAACTCTATTCCTTTTCCTGATAAAACTTCTTCACTGTATAGCATTTGTAAAAAGGAGACTGCTTTTAAAGGTTGCTTTGTGTTCTTATTAATTCCTGCATAAAGTGTAACATTTGCAGTGAATCCGCCTTCCTGATTCGGCATTGCAAATACCGTATGAACTGTTTTTTCACCTCCAAGTTCTTCCAAATCATTTAGACTTACTACTCCTGTATCTTTTATTTTCCAGTTTAAAGCTAATGATCTTGTTTTTAATGCTACTGTTTCATCCAAAACTTTTTTTATCTGCTCTTCCGAATATAGAAGTGTTTTTTTCTTATAATCAACTACCTCACTAAATGTATCAAAAAATTGAACCCCACTTCTTTGCCCTACAATCTGTTGAATTGCTTTTTCTTTTTGTCTGGCTAATTCCAGCCAGTTTCTTGATATTTCTGTGTTTTCCGGTAAATCCTGTGTTGTAAATGCATATAGAAAATAATCGTATGTCATAGGAAGCAGTATTTGTTCCTCATTAGCCATACCTGCAGACAAAATCCTCTCTTCTAAAATATCTATATCAAAATATTTCATGTATGGTTTCAACGAAAGAAAGGTTCCCTGATACATTTCTTTTTTGGGGTCCTCAAAAACAACTGCTCTTTGCTCACTCCAGGTCGGATTCGGCCCCTCTGCCAAAAATACATCCGGCCCTTCTCCTGTCGTAATTTCATTCTGGATCTCCTGTACTTTTTCTTCCGAAGCCTTTTGCCCTGATGGGATTACCATTAATTCCACTCCATTATTTTTATATATTTTCTTCCAGGCTGCCACTATTTGAAGTACCGTTTTTTTATTTTCTTCATCAACACAAATTTTTAATGGCATTTCCGTTTTCTCAATTTCAATCTTGGCTTGCGTATCTGCATATACCGTTTCTGCATTTAAGCTCCCACTGACTAATGTGATGTTAATCAGAATCAAACCAAAAATTTCTTTCAACCTTTTTCCCATCATTATGCTACCCCCTATGTTTCTATATAGCACAAGGCTATTGCATGACTTCTGTTTTTTTACATATCATACAACAGCCTTGTGTTTTAACCATTAATTATCATATCCGTGACAAATTGTTCTTGTTTCTTTCACATTAGCAGTATTTCCTGCATTACAATTTAAACATTTTGTAGTTTTTATTCCTGTTCTATACTGCTTCAAATCAGTTCCCCATGCGTGACCATGAGTACATGTAACTGTACCACTGCTTATCCAGCTTCCCCATACGGTTGACGATGTTATTCTTCCTCCACATCTCGGGCAAACTGCAGCATACAGCATAATTTCTTCATACGCAAAAATATTCTTACTTTCGATAACATCCGCTTTTGTTACATTGGCAGAAAATGTACTGGCCAACATTAAGGTCATTAGAAAAATGGAAATTTTTTCTTTACCGCTTTCATACTTTTCTCCTTAAAAATTTATTATACCTGTCAACATACGTTCTACATTTGTATAACAAAAATACCATACTTCCTACTTTTTGTCAATCTTTTTCTACATTTGTCTAATTAATCATTATACCCATGGCAGACTATTTTTTCTTGCCTGATCTTTATCTCAAAAAAATTTTCACATTCATTACACCTGATTTTTTCTACTCCATATCTGGCTTTCTGTAAGTCATCTCCCCATGCATATTGATGTGTACATACTACATTTTTTTCATTTTCCCATGCATTCCAAACCACTTCTCCTTGTACCGCAGCTTTGCATTTGGGACAATTTTCTATATGCGATGATGACCATATTTGTCGCGCTATTTGCATTTCCGAAAAACTCAAAATAATTATTCCAAAAAGAAAAACAGTGACGTATATTCGAAGTTTTTTTCTTGCTAAAAACACATTGTAAAATCGTTCTTTCAGTATCTCTGTTTCTGATACCATTGAAACAACTCCAGACAATTCTTTTTTCGTTTGTTTTGAAGCCACTTTTAAAATAACATTGCAATAATCTTTCCGTTGCGTCAGATTCATATGTTTTGTAACAGTCTCATCACAGACACATTCGATATCTATATTTGCCATTTTTTGCACCCACAGCATTGGGATACAAAACCAATAAACATCCCTTATAATTTGAAGAAACCTTTTATACCATAAATCGTGTTTTTTCTGATGTGTCAATTCATGTAAAAAAATCAAATACCATTCTTCATAGGAGTAATTTTCCGTTTCCAGCATTTCTTGTGGAATCAATACTTTTGTATTTCGTACACCAAACAACATAGGAGAATAAAAATCTTGATTTTCACAGACCCATATTTCTGTTTTTTTTATTTTACAAACTTCGCTTGCTTTTTTTAGAGCTTCTAATACGGAATTTTTTTGCATCTTTTTACATTCTGCAAATATTCTTTTTTTCCATATTCTATATTGTATTGCGTGAAACAAAAGACATAAAATCATCCCTGCAATCCATATATATGGCAAAAATTTTTCGCCTGACATCCACCCTCGAATTGAAACATTTCCCATTTTCGTCATGATCGCGGTCTTTTGATTTTGTTCCCCGATATAATATGCCGGCATAGAAATCATAAAAGGATGTTGCCGAAATTTCTCTGTCACACTCCAAAACGGAAAGCACATTTTAAGTGTCAGAAGTATCCAGACTATCTTTCTCCAGTAATGACCGAGCCTTTTCCCCATTATTTTTTGTACAACATATGCCATAAATGCGACTATGCCTATTGAAAGATTCCACTTTATGATAAATGCCATCTGTAACTATATCCTCTACACCACTTTTTCTATTTTTGTCTGTCAATAAATTCCTGCAATTGCTTAACCTCTTTTGAGCTAAGTTTTTCTCCATCATACAGTGCCGATGCGAATTTTGCTAATGACCCTTGAAACATTTTATCTAACATGTTTTTTCCAACCGTGCCTATATAATTTTCTTTTTCTACTAATGGTACATAAAGATTTGATTTCCCGTTCCTCACTTTTTGAATAAATCCTTTTTTTTCCAAACGAGTAAGCAATGTTAAAATGGTACTCGGTGCAACATTTTTCTCTACATTCAATTTTTCTTCAACTTGAAATCGACTGACAGGTTCCTCATATTCCCATATAATCATCATAATTTCCTGTTCTGATTCTGGTAATTTTTTCATTTCTACTCTCCGCTTTTCTCTACTTTGATCAGATTATAGCATATGTTCCAGAAGAATGCACTTCAAAAGCACCGGCCAAATGGTCGGTGCTTAAATAATGGTTTCATCAAAAATGGTTCATCTTATACCACACATAAATATGCAAAATATCCTGCATAGCATAAAAGCATAACGACACCACACGTTTTCCGTAATTCCCTGTTCTTGTACGTCCCAATCCATAAAACCAGACCTGCCAGAATTGCGATTCCTGTGTCTACAATAAATTTAGTTTCAAATGGCACAGGACAGATCAGTGCGGCTGTTCCAATTACAAATAAAATGTTAAAAATATTGCTTCCGACAATATTTCCGATTGCAATCCCTGCATTTCCTCTTTTTGCCGCTGTCACAGATGTTACCAGCTCCGGAAGGGATGTTCCGAGAGCAACAATCGTCAGTCCGATAAAACGCTCACTCATTCCAAAGTATCGTGCAATCTCGGTTGCCCCGCTGACGGCAAAATCACTTCCTTTTACAACCAGGACGCCGCCTGCCACCATCAAAAGAAGACATTTCCAGACAGGATAATTTTTCGCTTCCTCCTCTTCCGGATTTTCCCCTTTTTTTGACATTACAAACAAATATCCAAGATATACAAGAAACAGTACCCATAAGACTATGCCCTCGGCAAACGTTACTTTTCCTCCTGTCATTCCGCATATCATTAAAACTACCGTAACAAACATCATAAACGGTATTTCATAAAACAAGGTAGACCTTTGTATTGCCACATTTGTTATTAATGCCGTAAGTCCGAGAATAATAAAAATATTCAAAATATTGCTTCCAACCACATTTCCTATCGTAATTCCTGCGTTCTGCTGCATCGCTGCGGTAATACTTACAGCAGCCTCCGGCATACTCGTTCCCATTGCAACAATGGTAAGTCCGATAATCAGCTGGGGAATTCCAAACTTTCTTGCTATGCTTGCAGACCCTTCCACAAACCAGTCTGCTCCTTTTACCAGAAAAAGGAAACCCACTATCAAAATCCCTGCCTGTAACATCATACGTATCTTCCTCTCTTTCTTTTGCATTCTTTGCAGCAGGTGTTATAGGCATAAAAAAAGAGACTCCTACTGCATCTACAGTAAAAGTCTCGCTATTTAATCACTTTCCGAGTTATTGAATATCAATAGCTGTACTGACGAAGAAGTGAACACGGTTGGCTAGCTACTCCCTTTTATTTTTTCAGTTTATCAAATTTCTTTTTTTTCGTCAACGTTTTTTATTTCTCTTTTTAACCGAATCAAGCAAGTAGCGAAGCGGATTGCGAATATCCGCTTTGACAAGAAAAAATAGAGTATGGATTGTTTCCATACCCTTTTGATTTTCACAAATCCTTTGTCTGGTTCTGGTTTTATTACATCATCATTGAGGAAAATCATATCATTATTCTTACACCATGCCGGAATCCATCTTCTGCAAATCCAAAAAACCTCCAAACTGAATCACTCTGTATGATTTCAGTTTGAAGGTTCTGGTCATTCTTTATTCCAGATTCATGCACAATCCCCAATCCTGGTCATTGGCATACGGATCAGCAAAATCGGTTTTCTGGCCGTTGACGGAATACGGATACAGGTACGCACAGGTCGCTGTTCCATCCTCAAAGAACATGGACAGCACGCCGCGCAGGGAATGCTCACCGCGAATATTATATTCTTCGTTTCCGGTCAGGCGAGCGTAACGCTTGAAGGTTCGACCGTTTTCTGCACTCCAGTAGTGCGGGAAAGTGTCTCCGAAGACTCTGCGTTTTCCGAACCAGTAGCCGTCCCAATGGCGGATTGCAATTTCATGCAGATGGTAGTCCGGCTGCTGGCCGTCGAAGAGTTCGAGGACGGCGATCTGCTGCTCGGCTCCGCGCAGGTATTTTTCTTCCCCGGTCACTTCATAAACCTGAAGAATGACTTCAGCCGCCGGCTGTACGATCGATTGCTCGTAATTTACTTCCGAAGCCGGATAAGCCGTTCCAATCTCAATCAGTTGATCAGCATGACGTCGGAACAGATCTCTTACTGTTTTCAGATCCTCCTGTTCTCCTGCTTTTTCCAGCTCTTGACAGAGCATCACAATCGGCATTTCAATCGGATAAAAACGGAATCCATCCTGTTCATAAAATTTCTCTGTGATATGAACTGCTGTCTTCAAATCTTCTTTTTCTCCCCACAGCTTCCAGCATTCAAGAAAGAATGTCACTGCCCATGGGTAGTTGTAAAGCCGGAAATAGCTGTTGTCTTTTCCTGAGCAGTTGCAAACAAGACCTGTTGCTGCATTTACCAGCTCGCGAAGATAGAATGCATGGTACTCACGAAGACTCTGCTCCGCTTTTTCCCGGTCTTTTAAAAGATTCTGCTGCAGTGCCCGTGCAATCAGCACACCCATACCGGTACGCTCCCGTCCGGCATTGAAATCGTTTTCCGGCGTGCAGACGAGAATTTTTTCTTCGTTATCATACGGCAGATAGGCACCCTGCAGTTCTTTGATCTTTCCATGATACTGCTGGTGATCGACGATAAACGCACACCGTTTTGCCGCCAGTGTTTCCGGCCGCTCCTGCACGAGAAGACGGCAGATGGTTTTCACCTCGTCGGCACAGATCGAAAGTACATACTCCCCTGTTTTTTCATTTTCAAACAGATATTCATAAACACCATTTTCCGTCTTTTCCAGCGATGTTCCGTTTACCGTCACTTTTTCCGCCGGAAATACCGGTTCAATGGTTACCTTACTCGTCTCTCCCGGATAAATCACATACTGCTCCGCATCCACCAGAATCACCTGGGAAAATGCTCTTAATTTCTCCCGGAAATCTTCGCGTCCCTGATGCGGAAATACTTTCCACTCCAGCTTCATTGTATCTCCCGGCGCAAATTCCTGTGCGGACGGGTGCAGCCAGAAGCAGCCTCTGTCATTGCTCTGCAGTTTCAGATCGCGCTCAATACTGTAAGCAGAAAGACTGCCTTTTGTGAGCACCATTCCCAGATGCGGAGCCGCACCGCCCATGCGGAGCGCCATAATATAACTGGTATTCTCCCCACAGAAAACATGTGCATGACACCGATAGTCACGGCAGGTCACACTGTCCGTGTAGCGGTCCTGCAACGGAAATGAAACCCCAATACTTCCGGCATTTGTAAAATACGGATGCGCACCGTTGTAAGAAACCACAATCTTCGTTGTCAGCACATCTCCGTCTTTCTCATTCTGCACCTCAGCCGAAAACTCCGGCGGGCATTTCACCTCGGCGTATGGGAAATCCTCCCGCAGCCAGTTCATCTGTTTTGGATCTTTGGAAAATACAATTTCTTTCACGTTCCCAACTCTCATTTTTTATTTCCCCTTTCGTTTTTTTGATCCCGCTTTTTGAACTCCATGTAAAATTTATTTGCTGCTTTGATCATACTATATCTACATGCTCTTTTCTATATCTCTTTTTCCGTTTTACTTTATTTTTTCTTTCTTGCCGATAGTATTTTTTCTCAATTTTTGCTATACTGAAAATGTATGCGTATCAAACTCCGGCATTGCTCTTTCAAGCTGCCGACACATACATAAACTTCATAAAAGGGGGTATCTTTTTCATGGATACGTATGTCATTTTAAAAGACCTGGCAATCATTATCGTATTCGCAAAATTGTTTGGTATTCTTGCCAGAAAATGCAAGGCTCCGCAGGTTGTGGGCGAGCTGATTGCCGGTATTGTCCTTGGACCCAGTGTGCTGGGACTCGTTCAGCAGTCTGACTTTCTCGCACAGATGGCGGAGATCGGTGTCATTTTGCTGATGTTCTCCGCAGGTCTTGGCACCAGCCTGAAGGATCTGCTCCGCACCGGAGTGAAATCCCTGCTGATCGCCTGTGCCGGTGTTTTTGTTCCTCTCGTTCTTGGAGCCATCTTATACATGAGCTTTTATGGCTTCTCTGCTGTCGGAACGGAAGAATTTTACCACGCTGTTTTTATCGGTGTTATTCTGACTGCAACATCGGTCAGCATCACCGTACAGGCCTTGAAAGAACTCGGCAAGCTGAAAACAGAGGTTGGAACAACCATCTTAAATGCAGCCATCATCGACGATGTCATTGGTATCATTGTGCTGACTGTTGTCATCGGTTTTAAAGATCCGACATCCAATCCGCTGAAAGTAGCAGCCTCCACCATTCTGTTTTTTGCCCTTGCGATTGTGCTCGGTTTTCTCTGCTTTAAGCTGTTCAACCGCATGAACTCCGTATTTCCGCACACCCGCCGTCTCCCGATTCTGGGTCTTGCACTCTGCTTCGGACTGTCCTACATTTCCGAAAAATATTTCGGCATCGCCGATATTACCGGTGCATACGTTGCGGGCGTTATCCTGTGTTCCCTCGATTCTTCCGATTACATCGAAGAAAAAATGGATATCAGCTCCTATATGATTTTCGGACCGATTTTCTTTGCAAGTATCGGACTCAAAACAACGCTCAGCGGCATGAACGAGAAATTCGTACTCTTTGCCATCTGTTTCGTCATCGTCGGCCTTGCCGCAAAAATTATCGGCTGTGGCCTGATGTCAAAGGGATGCGGCTTTACCTGGGGCGACAGCCTGAAAATCGGTGTCGGTATGATGACCCGTGGTGAAGTCTGTCTGATCGTTGCGCAAAAGGGTCTGAATGCAGGCTTTTTATCCGGCGATTTCTTCAGTGCCGTGATTCTGCTGATTCTCTTCTCGAGTATTGCAACACCGATTATGCTGAAAATCTTATACGAGAAAATGCCGACGGCAAAAGATTCTGCAAAGGCATCCTGACTTTCCTTTTACCAAAACAGGGCGCTGTGCCATTTCCTGCACAGCGCCCTGTTTTTTTCATATCAACCGGTAAGTTCTGATTTTTTCTACCACAGAATCTTCTCTGCCTCAGCTCCATCCGCAAACGGTCCCGGCATTGCTGCCACGCCGCGGTGCTCGCCAAGATAGTCCTGATCGAAGATAATCGTGCTTCCGTCCGGATCTTCGAATCTCTGCTCCGGCTCGAAGGCGTATCCTAAAATATCACTGTTGATAATTCCCGTCCGGAAATCCTTCAGGAACTCATACACGTTCGTCTTGATGGAATAGTGGCCGTCTTTTTCCACAAGTTCCACCTTAACCTGGTTCTCGTTATCCATAAGATTCTCTTTTTCATTCACACACGCCTTTGCTCCGTTAAAGTAAGCGTTTCCGTTTACCCAAACCGGCAGATGGCATTTATTGTGATACGGCTCCAGCTTGCTCATGTCGGCCGGTTTATCCAGCTCAAAGTGGCTGATCCACTCGTCATAGGTCGGATACTCGTCGAACACATGCGTTCCGACCTCCTGGTTATCCTCCATCTTGAAGCCCATGTCCTCAACCGTTTCTGTTTCCTCAACCGGGTAATTCTGGATAAAGATGTTGTTGTAGAACCGGTCATCGCCATGCAGGAATGTCATGAATCCGGCAACCTCGGTACGGTGACGGATGTGATACGGCGTGTAACGGTCTCCTGTTCCGCCGCCAACTGCAGTTAATGAGCCAAGCATCAGATTGTGTACGCAGGCAATACCATCGGTCGCCATACGAACGCTGACCGGTGAGAGCATAATGTTGTTATCGATCAGTGTCGGACCATGGCCAACCTCGATGAAAATATCCTGACTCATCATTGCGCCCTCTGCCTTTGGTGTTCCCTCCGGCGGGCAGTTGTCGTGCAGCAGGTTCTGGGTCAGGCGTGTTCCCTGTGCCTCCCAGTCGCACCAGATGCCCATCGTGCAATGATGAATATGATTTCTTCTCATCACAACATCGATCGCTGCATGCATCTTGATACCGGAAATCTCGGCTCCGCCAAGCTGCTGCATATTGTTGATGTTGTGAATGTGGTTGTCCTCAATGATACTGAACACACCGCCCATCCGTCCGACAATACCGGTCTGCTCACAGTGATGGATGTGGCAGCGGCGGATGATATGGCTTCCGATGTTCTCCTTCGTCCAGCCGTGATACTGGCCGCGGCACACAGCATCACGCTCCATCTGGGTCGGGCTTTTTACGTGTTTTCTGGTAAAGTAATGGTCGTTCTCCGGATCGTAATATTTTCCGAGCGAAATACCGCAGCACTTGCTGTTGCTGACCTCACAGTCCTCAATAATCCATCCCTTCGACCAGTGCGGACCGATCATACCGTCCTGATAAGCAGCCGGCGGCGCCCATGTCGTTGCTGCCTTGCTGACATCAAATCCACTGAACGTAATGTAATTTACGCCTGTTTTCGACGGCATAAAGCAGTTCCGGCGCACGTTGATTTCTACTTTTTCCTCCGTCGGGTTTTTACCCTGGAAGTTTGCATAGATGACCGTCTGATTTTTCTCTTTGTCCTGCTCGGTATACCATTTGTAAACCGACCACTCCGGCTCCCAGGACGGCGCATAAACCTCGCCCTTGATACACTCCTCGAGCGTCTCTGCCTCGTATAACTGGCGGTCATTCAGATAAACCGCGCCGGTATGGCGTACCACCGGTGCAAAATACCAGTCACCGCCGACCATTGTCGTGTATGGATTATAATTGCCAAAAACTCCGTTGTCTACACGGCATACCCACACATTATCTTCGTAATGCTCCCAGTCATTCATCGTTTCCGCACCGGTGATCTTTGCGCCGAGCGGCTTCTCACTCTTATAGACGATTCTCGCATCCTCGGTTCCTCCGTTGACCGGATCGACATATTCGTGGTAGATACCAGGTGCAACCAGAACTTCATCTCCTGCCTTTGCAATTTTTGCCGCATCGTTGATGAACTTGAACGGCATCTCTTTTGTTCCGTTTCCATTCTTCGGAGCGGAATTATTGACATAGTAAATCATTTCTCTATACTCCTTTTTGTTATAGTAAAACCCGAAAACACTGCAAAAAAGGCTGTGACGCAATCATTCACTCTCTGCGGCGCTGAATTTTTTACGCTATTTTTTTGCGGGTCTATAGAATTTCTTTATGATAATGCTTCTTCCGCAGCCTCTTTTGATGCAAACGGGCCCGGCAGCGGATGAATGCCCTGACGGTTTCCGAAGTAGTCATATCGGAACACGATCGGCGTTCCATCCGGATTCTCATATTTCTGTTCCGGCTCAAATGCCATGCCAAGCGTCTCCGTTGAGATCACTGCACAGGCATTCTGCGGCAGATAATCGTAAACATTGGTCTCCAGTTTCCATTTTCCGTTCTCTTCTTTTACACCGATGGTGATTTCATGCTCGGTATCCACTACAGCGTCCTGTTCCTGCTCTGCCGGCTTCGCCCCATTGAAGTAAACGTTGCCGCCAAGCCATACCGGCAGCTTCTCGTAATACAGATCCGGTGACTTTCCGGAGCCCATTCCGCAATAGCCCTCAAATCTTGCCACGTACTCCTCCAATGTCGGATATCCGCTGTACGGTGCGGTTCCTGCTGTCAGATTTCCGTCATCCCACTCATTATCTCCGGTCAGTTTACGGATTTCTTCCATTCCCGCACGAACCGGCTTCTGGATGAAGATATTATTGTAGAACCGGCAGTCACCGTGAAGAACCGTCATAAATCCGTTGATCTCCGTGCGATGCGGCACATGGTACGGTGTGTAGCGTGGCGACGGCAGCTTTTCGGAGCCATTGTTGACACCGCGGCCGACAGCAGTAAACGATCCCGCGATCAGGTTATGTACTACCGCAACACCCTGCGTTGCCAGCTTCATCGCGCGGTCCGAAAGCAGTACGTTATTGTCCACCAGTGTCGGTCCGTGGGAAATTTCAATAAAGATATCCTCGCCGATACCGTCCATACCTTCTGGATTTGCATTTTCCTCGTTCGGCAGCGTATTGTCATGGAACAGGTTCTGCGTAACACGTGTGCCCTGTGCCTGCCAGTCAAGCCAGAGGCCTCTCGTACAGTGATGGAAATGGTTTCTTCGAATGATCACATCGATTGCTGCATGCATCTTGATGCCGCCGATCTCCGCACCCGCAAGGTTCTGTTTATTATTGATATGGTGAATGTGGTTATCCTCAATAATCGAGAACACACCGCCTAAGTGGCCTACAATACCTGTCTGTCCACAGTCGTGGATGTTGCACCGGCGGATGATATGGCTTCCGATATTTTCCTTCGTCCATCCCTCTCGCTGCGCCTGGCAGATACAGTCACGCTCCGTCTGTGTACCATCTTTGAATTTCCATTTGAGCCATTTATTGTCATTGTTCGGCTGTCTGTATTTTCCAAGGGAAATGCCCGAGCACTTCGAATCTGAAATCTCACAATCCTCGATGATCCATCCCTTTGACCAGTGCGGGCCGACCATTCCTTCCTGATATGCCGTCGGCGGAGCCCACTGAGTTGCCGCCTGTTTTACAACAAAGCCGGACAGCGTGATATAACCGATGCCCTCCTTCGATGGATAAAAGCAATTCTCACGTACATTGATTTCTACGGTTTCTTCGTTCGGATTTTTTCCCTGAAAATTCACATAGAAAACGGTCTCATTTTTTTCTTCGTCCTGCTCCACATACCAGGTGTAAACCGTGAATGCCTGATCCCAGGATTTTTTATAGATCTCCGGCTTTTTCACCTGATCCAGACTTGTCACCTCATACATGGATTTTCCATTCAGATACACTTCTCCGGTGTGTGCCGTGTAGGATGCGATAAACCAGTCACCGCTGACCAGTGTCGTATATGGATTGTAATCCCCAAACAATCCGTTCGAAACGCGCGCTGTCCACACATCACCTTCCAAATGCTCCCAGTTATCCACAATTTCCGCACCGGTAATCACAGCTTTTCCCGGTTCCACAGAACGGTACACAATTCTTGCATCCGCACATCCCGCATTCGCCGGATCTACATATTCCCGATATACGCCAGGCGCTACAAGCACCTCGTCGCCGGGCATTGCAATTTTTGCCGCCTCGGAAATCGTCTGAAATGGATATTCCTTCTGCCCATTTCCGCTTCGCACAGCATTTCCATCTACATAAATCTGCATTTTTCGCTTACCTCTCACTTCTTCACTTTTCATAAACTTTTATTGTGAATTTTCGCCAAAATCACATCACTCTTTTTCCGATTTCTGCCGTTCTTCACAATTTTCATATCTTAACCATAATACAGATCCTCGTAAAACACTACTTATATATTGCCGATCATTGCCCAGATGTTTCGATTTTTTCTATATTTTTTCTCTCTTCTGTTGTATAATACCGTTTATCAGATACGGAGGATTCTTTTGCCATGAAAAACGATTCGACTTCTTTTTTCGAAAACAATCATTTTGCTAACAGCTATGTTTACGATATCTCTATTTCGCATGTCCCCGCCTATTTCGGTCTGCACTGGCATCACTATATCGAAATTGTGCTTGCACAGGATAACGGCATTATCTATGAAGTAAATGGAGAAACCTTTCCGCTAAAGCCCGGTGATCTTCTTTTTATCTGGCCCGGCGAGCTGCACGCTGTTTCCACAATCAACAGAGAACATCGCCTGATCATGCTTCAGCTCGATGCAGATTTTCTGGAAAAACGCGTGGATTTCCAGTCTGTTGCTTATCTTTTTTATCAGATCCGTCTTCTGAATCAGAACAACTTCCCGGAAATCGAAAAGCTTCGCGGATTTCTGACAGAGCTTCGCAGGCTCTCCCTCTCCGGTATCAGTTTTTCTGAACTGCGCGGATGCGTTCTGCTATATCAGTTTTTTATTCTGCTCGGCGAAAATCTCTCCGTGCCGACCGAAACTGCCGCACCGCAAAAAACAGGCCATTCCGCACAGGTACACCGCCAGATGATTGCTGCATGTACCTGGATCTCGAGTCACTGCACCGAACCGGTTTCTCTGGAAGAAGCATCAAAGGTCGCCGGATTCTCCCGCTGCCATTTTTCCAAGCTGTTCCGCGCATACACCGGCCTCTCCTTCACGGATTTCGTCACCAGGGAACGGCTCCATATCGCCGAAAACCTGTTAAAAAAACCGGATCTCACGATCACCGAAGTGTCGCTCGAATCCGGTTTTAACAGTATTTCTACGTTTAACAGAGTCTTTTTGAAATCAAAAAATGTAAGCCCTACCGACTTCCGTCAGATGTACCTGCAATCCTATCAGAAATAGGCTATGAATTCAGCATGGCCTCTGGTCTTTCGCAGGTGGATGGAACCTTCTCAAATGCACCCGTTTCCGCACTCTTCATAATCTGATCGATCGTATCGAGTACGTGATATGCCATTTTGGCACTCGCACGGTTTGGTCTGCCCTCGGCAATTGCTTCTGCCATCTCAGACGGGCCAAGACCACGGCTGTTTTCGCTGTAATCAAAGCCATAATGTAAAACTTCCGGAACAGCCTGCTGTGTCCAGTCTTTTACACCCGGAATATAGACAACATCGCCGCCGAAATTGTTCGGATCAACAAGCTTTAAGATACCTTTTTTACCGTAAATGGTGAATACCGCCTGATCATTGATGACGCTGTCACCATTGACGCAGAATGTACCGGTCACACCGTTTTTCATTTCCAGAATGGTAAAGACCTGACTTTCGTTTGTATAGTCAAATTCCTGTCCGTATTCCGGGCTGCCCGGAATGATGTTCACACGCTTCGCCGCAAGGTTTCGCACGGACGATACAACGCGATCCACCGGACCAAAAAGACTCACAATTGCCGTCAGATAATAAACACCGAAATCGTAGCAGATACCGCCGCCCGGCATCCGCAGAAAACGGAAGATGCTCGCCAGCAAATCAAGATCGCGGTTTGCGCATGCTTCGAAAGATGTCACCTCGCCGATCAGCCCGTCGTCGATCGCTTTTCTTGCGGTCTGCAGTGCCGATCCAAGGAAGGTGTCCGGTGCGGAACCGAGATAGAGATGTTTCTCCTCTGCCAGCTCGATCAGTTTCGCTGCCGTTTCCGGTGCGAGGGTCATTGTTTTTTCAGTGTAAACGTGTTTTCCGGCTTCCAGTGCCTGACGGATCAGCCCCTCGTGGGTCGGTGCCGGTGTCAGAATGACTACCATTTCAATCGACGGATCTGCCAGAATTTCCTCGTAGGTACAGCCCTTGATGCCATACTGCTCTGCTTTCTTTTTCGCATGTTCAAGATGGCCTGCGCAGCATGCTGCTACCTCAAGATTCTCAAAGTTATGAATCATGTTCGTCAGATAAATATCACTGATCGCTCCGCAGCCGACAACGCCGACTCTCATTTTTTTCGTTTCTGTTGTTCCCATTTGTAAAAATCCCCTTTACTCTTTGTTTTTTGATTCTGTTCTAATAAAAACCCTTATTTTTTTTATACAACGAAATGTCTGAAAAAACAAGCATTCCGGCTCATATTTCACTTTCAAAATGAAAAAACCACCCACGGTTTCTGCAGATTCTCTGCATCACCGCGGACGGCCTTTTTCTGTTGTTTACTCCACGCTTTTCAGCGATTCAATCATATCAATTTTTCTTAACCGGTAGAACATCATAAAATTGACGAACAGAGCAAACGCCAGGGTAATCAGGGCGCTCCAGCCGTAGCTCCGCGGGAACACGTTTCGTCCGAACATCATCATATCGACCTCGACGGTCTGAATTACGCAATGATGTAAAAACGTTCCAATTCCCATGCCCGCGATAACGCCGAACAGTGTCAGCACCATGTTTTCCCGGTACACGTACGATGCCACCTCGCCGTCGAAGAAGCCGAGCACTTTCAGCGTTGCCAGCTCTCTCTGTCGTTCGGTGATGTTGATGTTGTTCAGGTTGTACAGCACCACAAACGCCAACAGGCCCGCCGATACGATCAGCACCACGATGACGATGTCGAGGGAACGAAGCATGTTGTCAATCTGATCAATCAGGTCGGATGTGAACGAGATTGCCGCTACACCGTCGTACGTCATGATTTTTTCTCCGAGTGCTGTCTCATAATTGCTCGACGTGTCCTGGTATTTCATCAGAAGCTGGTTGTAGTCCGGCGCTCCGCCGAACAGCTCCTCGTAGAGATCCGGGGCCAGATACAGGTAATGGCGCACGTAGTTTTCGACGATGATCGAAATCTTTACGTCCACAATATCATCGCCTTTTTTCAGCTGAACCGTGTCGCCTGCTTTTACGCCGAGCATCGTTGCTGTCTTTTCGCTGATGGCTGCGCCGCCGTCGGTCGGGAATTCGTAAACTTCTCCGCTTTTCCGGTCTCGGAAGGCATAGAAGTCATTGAAATTCGTCAGTTCTTTCGGCACTTCAAGCACTGCATCCACGGTCTTTTTGTCGGTCTGCAGTTCGATGTTCTGGCAGTACATTTCCAGCAGCTCATCGATGCCGCTGTAGTTTTCCAGATCGGTCTGCAATGCTTCTTTTTCGGATTCATCCACATCTGAATTCAGCACAGCATTCGCCTGATAGGTGAAGAGGCTGACGAACTGGTTTTTCGCAATCGCGGTGATGGAATCCTGAAGGCCGAAACCGACGAGGATCAGACCCATGCATCCGCCGATTCCGATAACGGTCATGAAGAATCGTTTTTTATACCGCACCAGATTCCGCACGGTTGATTTCTGCGTAAAGTTCAGATGTTTCCAGAGTACGCCGATGCGTTCCAGGAAAATCCGTTTGCCGTTTTTCGGTGCTTCCGGCCGCATCAGCTCTGCCGGACCTGCGACGAGTTCTTTGTAGCATGCCGCGATCGTCGCCACGCCGGTGCAGGCTGCACTCGCCAGAATCGCAAGGCCTCCCTGCTCCCAGTTCAGCGGGGTCATGTAATACGGGAGTCCGGTATACAGCATGCCGTAGGCATTCATAATAACCCAGGGCAGGATTTTTTCTCCAACCACCACGCCCGCGAGAGCGCCGGATACGGTGGAGAGCATCGCGTATGCGAAATATTTAAAGGCGATCACGCCGTCGGAATAGCCGAGGGCTTTTAACGTTCCGATCTGCTGACGCTGTTCCTCGATCATTCGTGTCATCGTCGTCAGGCTGACGAGAGCAGCCACGAGGAAGAAGATAACCGGGAAGAATTTTCCGATATTCGAGATACGGCCGGCATCCTGACCGAAGCTCTCAGTTGACGTTACCTTATTCCGTCCCCAGACGTACCACGTTGGTTTTTTCAGGTCTGCGAGTGTTTTCTCACCGTCCGCAATTTCCTGCTTCGCATCCGCGATTTCTGGTTCGGCGTCGGCTTTTGCTTTTTCATATTCGGCTTTGCCGTCCTCAAGTTCCTTTTCTTTATCGGCAATTTCCTGTTTCGCATCCGCAAGGGAGATTTTTCCGTCGGCGATTTCCTGTTTCGCGTCGGCAAGCTGGGTTTCTCCGTCGGCAATCGTCTGCTTGGCTTCGGCGAGCTGAGTTTCTCCATCGGCGATCGTCTGCTTTGCTTCTGCTAACTGGGTTTCGCCATCGGCGATCGTCTGTTTCGCGTCGGCGAGCTGACTTTCTCCACTGGAAATTGTCTGCTTTGCAGCGGCAAGCTGGACCTCACCCGACTGAATCGTCTGTCGGTACGATGCAATCTGCTGTTCCCCATCAGCAAGCTGGGCTCTGGCAGCCGCAAGCTGAGTTTCTCCGTCTTTTAATTTACTGCGGTTCGTCTCAATCTGAGCTTCTCCGTCGGCAATCGCTGCTTTGGCGGATGCAAGCTGGGCTTCGCCATCCTCAATCTGTTTCTGATAAGCTTCTGCCTGTGCTTCTCCATCCTGAAGCTGGGCAAGAGCCTCTGTAATCTGAGCTTCGCCGCTTTCCAGTTCTTCTTTTGCAGAAGCAATCTGTGCCTCGCCTGCGGCGCATTCCTGCTCTTTTTCTGTTAATTGTGCATCTGCAGCGGCAAGCTGACTTTCTGCGTCGGTAATCTGAGCTTCTGCAGCCGCAAGCCGGGCTTCCGCATCAGCGCTTGCTGCTTCAAACGCTGCGATGTTTTGTTCCAGAAATGTTTTCTGCTCCTGCATCGTGAAAAGCTGCTGTGCTAACTCTGTCTGCTTTGCTTCCAGCGCAGTTTTCTGTTCCAACAGGGATACATATGCTTCATCTTCCTCCGTCAGTCCGTCAAGCTGAGCCTCAATCACCTCGATCTGACCAGTCACTTCTGTCTGCGCAGCCTCCACCATCGGAAGCTGCCTGGAAATCTGGGCTAACTGATCCTTGGCTGTCTCATACTGACTCTTCTGTTCTTCATACGCTGCCTTCTGCGCTTCATACTGTGTGCGTCCTGCAGCGGTTTCTGCTTTCTTGTTGTCCAGTTCCTCGCGTGCAGCGGAAAGCTGCTCCTTTGCAATATTCAATTCCGTTTCTTTTTCGGAAAGCTGCTCTTTTGCAGTATTCAGCTCCGTCTGCTTCCGAGTCAGTTCGGTTTTTGCCGCCGAAAGCTGCGTCATTTTTTCCTCTAACTCTTTTTTGCCGGATGCCAGTTCTGTTTCTTTCTCTGCAAGCTGTGCTTTTCCGTCGGAAAGTTCTTTCGCTTTTGCCTCAAGTGTGGTTTTTCCACTTGCAAGTTCATCGGCTTTCTGATTCAGCTCCGCTTTTCCGCTTTCCAGCTCTGCCGCCTTTGCTTCCAGCGTCGCTTTTCCGCTCGCAAGTTCCGCCTCTTTGTCTTTCAGCGTTGCCTTGCCGGATGCCAGCTCCTGCTCTTTATCGGCGATGGTTGCTTTCGCACTGAGAAGTTCCTGCTCTTTGTCTGCAATGGTCTGTTTTCCGTCAAGGAGTTCCTGTTCTTTCTCAGCAATCGTCTGCTTTCCGTCAAGAAGCTCCTGTTCTTTGTCCTTTAACGTCTGTTCGCCGTCGAGAAGTTCCTGCTCTTTGTCCGCAATCGTCACTTTCGCGTCGGCAAGCTGCTGTGCACCGTCATCCAGCTCTGTTTTTGCGTCCGCTAATTTCTGCTCTGCATCAGCGACCTGCTGTTTTGCATCATCAATCTTTTCCTGTCCTTCGGTTTTGACTGCCGTATACCGCCGGTCGCACGCCGCATCCTCGAGCGCTTCAATCTTCGTCTGTACAGCCTTCACCGTCTCATCATACGCATCGCTGTAGCTCGCCTCTTCCTGTGCGCCGTCCGCCTGGACGTAAATCTCTGTATAGAGATCCGAGGTAAATGTCTCCGGAAGCAGCAGTGCAAAACTGTTGATGCTTCCGTTTCCAATCGAGCCCGTTCCCCGGTTCAGATCCATATAATAAGGGAGTGTCGCCGAACCAACAATCGTAAACGTGTCCCCGGTCAGCGAATCTGAGAGCGGATCCTCCGTTCCGGAAGTGAACGTTACCTGATCCCCAATCTCACAGCCGGAACTTTTCAGAAACTGCGTATCAACAAGAATTTCATCCTCTTTCTCCGGCATCCGTCCCTCGACCACGCGCGGCTCATTCACACCGTCCGTCAGCGCAATCAGCTTCACAACCTGCTCGCTCTCGCCGATGTCATGCAGCACTTCCACCGTTTTTCCGCCGTAGACCGCTTTCACGCCATCCGTCTTCGCGATATCCGCCAGATCATCGTCTGTCAGCCCCAGCGTTCCAAGAACTTTCAAATCCATATAATTTACTTCATCATAATACCGGTCCGCCGAAACCTTCATATCTCCTTCCGCCGACCGAATGCCCGAGAAAAACGCCGCGCCAAGAAGCACGATGAAAAAGACTGACAGAAACCGCCCCTTGTTCTTTGTGATTTCCCGGATAAAGTCTTTTCGAAATGCTCTCATCGTCCACCTACCATTCTATCTCTTCCACCGGCGTCGGGTTCTCATTTGTTTTCATTCCCGCCACTTTTCCGTTTCGGATTTTAATCACGCGGTCCGCCATCGGTGTCAGCGCCGAGTTGTGAGTGATGACAATGACCGTCATCCCCTTCTCCCGGCAGGTATCCTGCAGCAGCTTTAAGATCGCTTTTCCCGTCACATAATCGAGCGCGCCGGTCGGCTCATCGCAGAGCAGCAGTTTCGGATTCTTCGCCAGCGCACGCGCAATCGCCACACGCTGCTGCTCTCCGCCCGAAAGCTGCGCCGGGAAGTTATTCATTCTCTCTTCCAGCCCAACCTCCGCAAGCACCTCCGACGCATCCAGCGGATGCTTACAAATCTGCATCGCCAGCTCCACATTCTCGAGCGCCGTCAGGTTCTGCATCAGATTATAAAACTGAAAAACAAATCCAATATCCTCCCGCCGGTACTGGATCAGCTTCTTGCCGCGGTATTTGCTGATTTCCGCGCCGTCCACCAGCACCTTTCCGGAAGTCGCTGTGTCCATTCCGCCTAAAATATTCAGCACCGTCGTCTTACCCGCACCGCTCGGTCCAACAACAATCACAAACTCACC
>ERZ839741.2077-NODE-2077-length-19533-cov-2.972276_pt1 | contig 19533 bp, 15 predicted proteins | sample MGYA00519880_ERZ839741 | MGnify/ENA primary metagenome ERZ839741 (study PRJEB31850, sample SAMEA3708851) | human gut metagenome | biome: human gut; feature: human-associated habitat; material: faeces | place: China | collected 2014 ...
CGACAAGCGCCTGTGCGCCGGCCGCGTCCATCTCGTTCTGCGAGGCGCAGGGATGCGCGATGTCGCACTTGACGTTCCAGATATTCTTGCAGCCCTCGTGGTACTCGCTGCCCGGAACCTCCTGCGCGTACACGCTGATACGCGCGCGGCGGCGCTGCTTGATGTCAAACAGCACGCGTAGGTTGATGCCGTTGGGGTCGTATATGTAGCCTTGTGAGTCGCTCATCGCAACTACTTTGCCGCCGAGCGCCGTGACCTTCTCCGCACAGTACTGCGCAACGTTGCCGGAGCCGGAGACGATGACGGTCTTGCCCTCGTAGCCGGTGTTCCGCAGGTGCTTGAGCGCCTCAGCAGAGAAATAGCACACACCATAGCCGGTGGCCTGGGTGCGCGCCAGCGAGCCGCCGAAGGTAAGTCCCTTGCCGGTGATGACGCCGCCGTCGAAGCGGTTGACGATGCGCTTGTACTGGCCGAAGAGGTACGCGACCTCGCGTCCGCCGACACCGATGTCGCCCGCCGGAACGTCCGTGAACTGGCCGACGTGGCGGTAAAGCTCGGTCATAAAGCTCTGGCAGAAGCGCATGACTTCGGCGTCGGACTTGCCCTTGGGGTCAAAGTCGGAGCCGCCCTTGCCGCCGCCCATGGGGAGCGTGGTCAGAGAGTTTTTGAGTATCTGCTCAAAGCCGAGGAACTTGATAACGGAGAGGTTGACAGACGGATGGAAGCGAAGCCCGCCCTTGTAGGGACCTATGGCGGAGTTGTACTGCACGCGGTAGCCGCGGTTGACCTGCACCTTGCCGCTGTCGTCCACCCATGGGACGCGGAACTCGATGACGCGTTCGGGCTCGACGAAGCGCTCGATAAGCCCGGCCTTCTCCCATTCGGGGTGCTTGTCGATGACCAGCTCCAGCGACTCGAAGACCTCGCGCACGGCCTGAAGGAATTCCGGCTCGTGCCCGTCGCGGCGCTCCACATCTGCGTACACTCTCTTCAGATATTCGTTAGTCATTCTTTTCCTCCTTGATATAGTAAGCGTTCAGCAGTTTGTCCGTTTATCGATCTGTCTGCATTATACTATATAATCTCGGAGTACACAAGTATGAAAATCGCAAAAATTATACAAAATTCACAATTTTTATATGTAAACCCAGTGGAGTTTTGTTGATTGCTAATTAATAGTCAAACGATGGGACGTGAATGCGGGTATCATGTGTTCTTCTCCCTGCTCTGTCTTTTCCCAATCGGCAATAGTCCGAGTCTGGCGACCCCTCAGGCGGCTTTGCCGCCAGCTCCCCTAAGAGGGGCGCCAAGGTGGTACTGGGCGCTGTATTCGCGCCAGTCCCAAACCTTTGCCGCGGAGCGCTGCCCCTTCTAGGGTAGCGAAGCGGCGGCGCGGTAGTGAATGACATGCCGGGGCATATCAGAGCCGCGCCGTGACCGAGCCGCAGCGAGACAGTGGCACGAAGCGCCGAAGGGGTCACCAGAGGAGAGACTAGAGCAGAGGGGAAAAGAAAGAGCCGCGTAAAAACAACCTGTCATTGCGAAGCCAGTTCTCAAACTTAAGTGAGCATCCAAATCTTTGATTTGGCTAATGCGAACTTACACCTCAGGTGGGCTTCGCAATCCGCGTCCCCTATGCACCGCACAAAAATGCACTTCCGACTCAAAGAGAACGGATTCCCACGTCGCTTCGCTCCTCGGAATGACAGTGGAGGCCTGTATATTGCCTTGTCTTTTCCCTAATGGCAATATCCCCCCACCGGCAACCCCTCAGTCGGCTACGCCGACAGCTCCCCTAAAAAGGGCGCCAAGATGGTGCGGCGTAAAATAACGGGCATCCCCTTGGCTCCATCTGATGAGGGAGCTGTCGCGCAAGCGACTGAGGGAGAGATAATCCCGCGCATTGCAGGGCATGAAAACCAACGCCCCCCGTCCCCCCTGCATAGGCTCTTGAAAAACGCGCTGTCATGTAGTAAAATATCTTTAACACTCACGAAAGGATGTTTTTCACATGAAGGTTTCCGAGCTTCCCTATAAGCGCGTAACTATTGAAGAGATCAAGGCCGTCATGGACGACGTGCTCGCCCGCACCCGCAATGCAAAGAGCGTGGACGAGATCCTCGCCGCCCGCGAGGATTATCTCAAGCTCCTCTGCGATTACAGAACCGCCGAATCTCTCTCCTATATGCGCTATTCGATAAATACCGTTGACGAGTTCTACGTCGCGGAGAAGGATTATTACGACGAGATCGGCCCCGAGGCCGAGAACTACATGGTTCAGTACGCCTCTACGCTGCTCGATTCCCCGTTCCGCGCCGAGCTGGAGGAGCGCCTGTCCCCCGTGCTGTTCAAGCATCTCGAGGTCAGCCGCAAGAGCATGTCTCCCGAGATAATCGACGATCTGGTCGAGGAGAACAAGCTTGTCAGCGAGTACTCCAAGCTCATGGCTTCGCTTGAGTTCGAGTTCCGCGGCGAGACTCTGCCGCGCGCGATGCTGATGAAGTACGCCAAGAGCGACGACCGCGAGACCCGCCGCGAGGCATACGAAGTCCTCGGCAAGGTGCTCAAGGAGCACAGCGCTGCGCTGGACGACATCTACGACCGCATGGTCCACGTCCGCGACCGCATGGCCAAGAAGATGGGCTACAAGAACTACGTCGAGCTGGGCTACCACCGCATGGGGCGCATCGACTACGATCAGGACAAGGTCAAGACTTTCCGCGAGAACGTGCTGAATGACATCGTCCCCGTCGTCTCCCGCCTGCGCACCGAGAACGCCAAGCGCCTCGGCATCGACGACTACAAGCTCTACGATAACGACGTCATCATCCCCGGCGGCGACCCCGTTCCCGCTGGCGGCAAGGCCGAGATATTCGCTGCTGCGCGCGAGATGTACCACGCCATGGGCGAGGAGACCGGCAAATTCATCGACATGATGATTGATAACGACGCCTTCGACGTCGATTCCCGCAAGAACAAGTGGGGCGGCGGCTACTGCACGGAGTTCCCGAAGTACAAGCAGCCTTTCATCCTTGCGAACTTCAACGGCACCGCCGGCGACGTGGACGTCATGACCCACGAGGCCGGACACGCGCTCAACGCCTACCTCATCGCCGACAACCGCTTCGCGCTTGAGATCGGCTACGGCGGCATGGAGACTGCCGAGACCCACTCGATGAGCATGGAGTTCTTCGCGTGGCCGTACATGGACAAGTTCTTCGGTGAGGACGCGGCAAAGTATCGCTTCGCCCACGCGCTCGATGCGCTGTCCTTCATCCCCTACGGCACGATAGTCGACGCGTTCCAGCACATCGTCTACGAGAACCCCGACATGACCCCCGCCGAGCGCAAGGCCGCGTGGCTGGAGCTTGAGCATCAGTACCGCCCGCACATCTCCATGGACGGCATGACCTACCTTGAGGAGGGCACCCGCTGGCAGTATCAGATGCACATCTACGAAAGCCCGTTCTACTACATAGATTACTGCCTCGCCCAGACCGCAGCGTTCGACTTCCTGCTCGCCTCTCAGGAGGATTATGACGACGCCTTCGCGCGCTACATCCGCCTGTCGAAGCAGGGCGGTGAAAAGCTCTGGACCGATCTGCTGCCCGAAGCCGGATTCCGCTCCCCCTTCACCCCCGGCGCGCTCAAGGAGCTTGCCGAGAAGGTCGAAGCCCTGCTGGAGAAGATCAAGGTCTGATAAGCAGGCGTTTGAGCTGACAGATAGCTTAATAGTTTTGGTTCCCCCTCGATACGAGGGGGAGCCTTTTGTTTCTGTATGGGTGTGCGTGGACATATTTATTGCGCTCCTTCTCTTTTCCCCGCTGACATTAAAAATCCCCCGCCGATCGCTCGGCGGGGGATTTCCTGTGTCCTCAAAGCTTTGCTTTGAGCTTGTTAATGCAGTCGGGGCAGACGTTCTTACCTCTGTATTGGATGACGCCCTTCACGTTGTCGCAGAAAATGCAGGATGCCTGATATTTGCGAAGAATAATATTTTCTCCTTCAACATATATCTCCAGTGCATCCTTCTCTGCGATGTCCAGTGTACGGCGCATCTCTATGGGGAGGACTATACGGCCCAGCTCATCAACCTTACGGACAATTCCGGTAGATTTCATAGTGATTGCTCCTTCCACATCTCTAACACAAACCTCACTTTGCATTTTATCACAAGTTTCGCTCAAGTCAACTAAAGATTACACCATGCCGACTAAAATTAACAAATTCTTTTATATTATCCCAATTATTTCTATAATCTTCATTTTAATTACATTAACACCATGTTTCTTAACTACTTCTTAACAATTGCACTACTGCTTTCGACATTTTTCGCGCTTTTCTCCGCTTCGCACGCAGAAGCCGGAAACGCCCTGATTGGAGGCGCTTCAGCCGCCGTGAGCTTTACTTTGGAACTTTTGGGAGCAGTTTGCCTGTGGAGCGCGGTGATGGAGCTGCTTGAGCGCAGCGGCGCAGTCAAGGCGCTTACCCGCCTGCTCGCCCCTCTGCTGCGCAGACTGTTCCCGCTCTCGTCGCGCGACGGCGGTATCATGGCCGCCATCAGCGAGAACGTCAGCGCAAATCTCCTAGGCCTCGGCAACGCCGCCACGCCCGCCGGCATCCGTGCCGCGCAAGGCATCGCGCGTCTCGGCGAACCCGCCAAAGACGAGCTTTGCAGGCTGGTCGTGCTGAACACGGCATCGATACAGCTCATCCCATCGACGATAGCCGCGGTGCGCGCCGCAAACGGCGCGGCCTCCGCTTTCGATATCATGCCCGCCGTATGGTTCAGTTCCGTCGTGTCCGTCGCGGTCGGGCTGGTAATGGCGAAGCTGCTCGCGCGCGTATGGCGATGAACACGCTGCTCGACCTGACCGCGCCGCTCATCGTCACCGCCGCATGTGTGCTGGCGCTCTACAAGGGCGTGGACATCTTCGCGGCGATGACCGACGGCGCGAAAAAGGGGCTGCGCGTCATGGCCGACATTCTCCCTGCGCTGCTCGTGCTCTTCCCCGTGATATACCTGCTGCGCGCCTCCGGCCTGCCGGAACTACTGGAGCGGCTGCTCGCGCCTGTGTTCAAGGCGCTGGGCATTCCGGTGGAGACCTCTCTGCTTATGCTGCTGCGTCCGGTCTCCGGCAGCACGGCGCTCAGCGTGAGTGCGGAGCTTATCGCGCGCTATGGTGCGGACTCGCTCGTCGGCCGCACTGCCGCCGTTATGATCGGCTCAAGCGAAACGACGCTGTATGTCGTCGCGGTGTATTTCACGGCCGCCGGTGTCAAGGACAGCCGCTGGGCGATCCCCGCGGCGCTGTGCGCCGATCTCGCGTGCTTCCTGTCCTCGGCGTGGATATGCAGAATTCTCTGGGGCTGAAAATTATGTGTTGAAAAATGAATAAAACGTGTTAGAATAAGTGCATATTCATTTGCGGGGGTATGTTAATGAAGCGCTTATTCGGCTCATATACTTGGAAAGACGTCATCACCGATCTTGTGTACTGCGTTGTCGGCAGCGCGCTGGTCGGCCTGAGTCTTTCGATGTTCACCATTCCGAACGACATCGCGCCGGGCGGCGTGTCCGGTCTGTCGACGGCGCTTGCGTACATCACGCCGATCCGCGTGAGTATATGGAACCTGATGCTGAACGTGCCGCTGCTGCTCTGCGCATGGAAGCTGCTCGGCCCGCGCTCCCTCGCAATGACGCTCATCGCCACGCTGCTGCTGTCCGCGTTCATCGACCTGACGGCGTTGCTGCCCGTGTACACCAGCAACGCCCTGCTCGCCTCGATATTCGGCGGCGCGCTGAGCGGACTCGGCGTGGGGCTGCTGTTCCTGCGCGGGATAAGCACCGGCGGGACGGATCTGCTCGCGCTGATGATGAAAAAACCGTTCCCGAACCTCCCGTCCGGCACGATGCTGCTCGTGATTGACGCCTGCGTTGTCGTGTTCGCAGTTCTCATTTTCCGCGACATCGACGTCGCGCTCTATTCAGCCATCGCGATTCTCGTGTCCTCGAAGGTCATCGACGCACTCGCCGAAGGCGTGGACTACGCCAAGGTCATCTACACCGTTACCGACCGCGGCGACGAGGTGACGAACGTGCTGAACACATACACCGACCGCGGCACGACGATAATCCCTGCCGTCGGCGGTTATACGCGCGGCGAGAAGCAGGTCGTCCTGACTGTCACGCGGCGCAATGTGCTCGCGCAGACGCTGAAGCTCATCCATCAGGCCGATCCCAAAGCCTTCACCTTTGTCATGGACTCCACCGAAGTCCACGGCGAGGGTTTCAAATTGGATTGATTGCGTCACCGCTTATACCGAAATTTCCAATACATGATATCCCCCCTGCGCCCATTAGCGGTGCAGGGGGGATCGCTGTATTTTATATTATATCGTCGGGTCGGTGACGAGGTTGTTGACCCATTTTCTGCGTTTGACGAACACAAATCCGATGCCGCACTTGAGAATTTCAAGCGACTGCACGATCATAAACATCGGCAGGATCGGCAGTGTGGTATAGCGCGAGAGCGCAAACGCGACGGGGATGCATATCGCCCATATGTACGCGCTGTCGAAAATGAAGGTGATGATCGTCTTGCCGCCGGAGCGCAGCGTAAAGTAGCAGGTATTCGTGAAGGCATTGAATGGCATCATTGCGGCGCTGACCCAGAGCATGTCGGAGGCCATCTGCTTGACGCTGTCCGAGGTGTTGTAGAGCTGCGGCAGCAGCGGCGCGAGCAGCGCCATCACGATGCCGACGCAGGTGCTGAGTGCGACAGAGAATGCGATGAGCTTTCTGTCCTCGTCCACGGCGCGCTCCAGCTCGCCCGCGCCTAGCAGCTGCCCAACGATGATGGCAACAGTGTTGCCCATCGAAAGCGCAGCGCAGAGGAACAGGTTCGAAACCGTGGAGGAGATATTACACGCGGAGACAACCTCCAGCCCGCGCATGGAGTAGCACTGGTTGAGCATTGCCATGCCGCCCGACCACAGCAGCTCGTTTATCAGCAGCGGCGCGCCGAGACGCACTATCTGCCGCGCAAGCTCCGGCGGGACGCGCATCGTCTCGTACACGCCGACGATGAAGCGGTTGCGCTCCTTGTGTCGGTGCGTCCACGTGATGACTATCGCGCACTCGACAAAGCGGGAGAGTACGGTTGCGATAGCCGCGCCGACGACGCCGAGCGCGGGCGCGCCGAATTTGCCGAAGATGAGGACGTAGTTGAACACGAGGTTGACGAGCACAGCGGCGATGCCCGCCTTCATCGGCAGCATCGTCTCGCCGGTCTCGCGCAGGGTGCTGGAATATACCTGCGTCACCGCGAACGGCAGCATCTGGAAGTACATCACAGCGATGTAGTCCTTCGCGTGGCCGAGCGTCGCGCCGAGGTCAAGTCCCTCGTTTCCCTCGTGCAGGAAGGCGGAGATCAGGTTCTCGCCGAAGAGGACGAACACGAGCAGGAACAGCGCGACTGAGCCGAGGGCGATGTAATATTTGGCGCGCATCGTGTCGCGGACGCCATTGTGGTCGTCCTTGCCGTAAAACTGCGCGGTGAAGATGCCCGCGCCCGCAAGGCCGCCGAAGATGCAGAGGTTGAATACGAACAGCAGCTGGTTGACTATGGCGACGCCGGACATCGGCTCCGTTCCGACCTGTCCGACCATGACGTTGTCGAGCAGGCTCACGAAGTTTGTGATAACGTTTTGAATGAGAATCGGCAGCATGACCGCAAAAAGCTTGCGGTAAAAAGCCTTATTTCCGATAAATCTGGATAATTTCACTTTCTTTTCCTCAATAATCATACATATCTGTCTTTTAACTGTCGAGCGTATAATATAGCATACGCGCGCAGTATTTGCAAGGGCTGAAATTCTTAAAAAACAGGGAGTGAATTGTGGATAGCCAACGCGCGTTCGTGGTGTCACTGTTAGCTGGCGCATGGCGTTGCTCCGCCCCCCTTGTCGCCCCTTCCAGGTAGCGAAGCGGCGACGCGGTAGTGAATGACATGCCGGTGGCATGTCAGAGCCGCGCCGTGACCGAGCCGTAGCGAGACAGTGGCGCGTCAGTGCCGAAGGGGTCGCCAGCGTTGAGGTAACGGCAGAGTGCAGAAGAAAGAGCACAGTAAAGATTAGTTTCTTGCCTCCATTTGCGACGCGAAGCTAGTCCCCTTGGGGATGTAAAGGGAGCCATGGTAACGCCGTCCCGTTCACCCCAACACAGAAAAAGTACCGTGTTTCCACACGGTACTTTTTCTGTGATTCTATAAACTATTGCTTATTCAAGCCCCAGCTCTTTGGCCAGCTCGTCGATCTCGTGCTGGAAGAGGGTGCTCTCGCCGTCGGACGGCATATGCAGGCCGGTACGCGGGGAGACGCTGAACGCCTCGACGGCGGGGCCGTCCATCAGGCAGCTGCGCTTGAACTGCTGCGTGAACAGGCGCTTGCAGTAGCTTCTCAGCCAGCGGACAAGCTCCTCGTCCGTAAACTCGTTATGATACGCGATCTTCGCCAGACGCATGGTCTTGGCCGGGCCGAAGCCGCAGATGAGCATCTTGTGAGTGAAGAAGTCCTGCAGGCTGTAAGAGCCGACGGAATCCTCGCTCTTCTGCTCAATCTGATCGTCATGTATCGGCAGAAGCTCCGGCGTTACGGGGCAGTCAAGCACATCGTAGAGCGCGGCCTTGAGGACGCGATCCTCGGTCTTGCCCGCGATATAGCGGACGTTCGCGCGAACCTGAGTCTTGGTCAGACCCATATTGACGTCGTACATGCTGGTATGGTCGCCGTTATAGGTGCACCAGCCGTCGATGAACTCGCTGAGATCCTCGGTGCCGACGTCAAGGCCGTTGAGCTTATTGGCGATATCCATGAGCACCTGCGTGCGCTCGCGCGCCTGCGCGTTCTCGAAGGCGATGGAGTAATCGTCATGCGCATGACCGATATCGTCAAAGTGCTGGTAGACGCTCTTGCCGATGTCGATAACGCGGACTTCCGCGCCGATCTGCTCGGCGACGACGATGGCGTTGGACTTGGTGCGGGAGGAGGTGCCGAAGCAGGGCATAGTGCAGGCGACGACGTTCGTCGAGGGCAGCCCCAGCTTCTTGACCGCCATCGCGCTGACCATGACGGCAAGCGTGGAGTCCACGCCGCCGGAGATACCGACGACGCAGTGGTCAAGTCCGGCGTACTGCATACGCTTGACAAGGCCGGAGACCTGAATGTCGAGCATACGCTCGCAGTACGTGGGCAGATCGGCCTCGTCCGCGGGCAGATGCGGGTACTTGCGGTAGCTGCGGGTCAGTTCGGTCTCGACCGGCTCGCCGCCCCAGACCGCTTCGTAATACTCGTCGGAATCGAGGTCAAAATCGTCGCTCTCGCGGCGGGTATTGACGATGTACTCGACGTCGAGCTCAGTGACGGCCATGCTGTTCTCGCACTCGGACGCGGCAAGCACCTCGCCGTTCTCGGCGATCATGCATAGGCCGGAGAACACGTTGTCCGTGGTGCTCTCGCCCTTGCCGGGCGCGGCCATGACCATGCCGCAGTGCAGGCGGCGGGACTGGGAACGCAGCGTAAGCTCCGCTTCGTCCGCAGAGGTGACGGTCTCAGGGAAGGAGGCGAGCTGGGCGATAACGGTCGCGCCCGCCTGAGCGTGGCGCACGGAGGGAGGCACCAGCACGTCGATATCCGCGCCGAGTTCGGCCGCGACCTTGAGGTCGGGCAGGGCGGCGCAGGTAAACACATAGTCGGTGCTGAGCACGGCGACATGCTCGGCGTCGATCTCGACCTCGACATAGCTGTCGGCCGGCTCGGCAAACTGCGTACCGCGGACGTTCTCGCGCGGAACAAGGCCGAGCAGCTCGCCGTCATATATCGCGGCGGCGCAGCTGTAAAGTCTGGAGCCGACGGCTATAGGCAGGCCGACGAACACGAGCATATCCACGCCTTCGCTTGCGGCGATGACTTCGAGCAGCGCTTTCTTCGCGCCGCGCAGGATGACATTGTGGCCGGTGAGGTCGTAGCAGGTGCAGCCGGTGAGGACAAGCTCGGGGAATACGAGCATCTTCACGCCCATCTCATCGGCGGCCTTGATGGTCTCGATCACGCGCTGTGCGTTATACTCGGTGTCAGCGACCTTGATGACCGGAGACGCCGAAGCGGCTTTGATAAATCCATCTTTCATTTTCTGTTCCCCTTTTCTTTCAAATATGGCTCTTTGACGCCGTTATCAGAACTTTATGCGCTCCTCGATGTAGCTCTTGACCTCGGAGATGGGGATACGGACCTGAGTCATGCTGTCGCGCTCGCGGACAGTGACGCAGTGGTCGGCGACGTCGGTCTCGGTGCCGACGGTGTTGAAGTCGAAGGTCACGCAGAACGGAGTGCCGATCTCGTCCTCGCGGCGGTAGCGCTTGCCGATGGAGCCGGTCTCGTCGTAATCGCACATGAAGTCCTTGGAAAGCTCCTGATACAGCTCCAGCGCGGGGCCGGTAAGGACTTCCTTCTTGGACAGCGGCAGGATGGCGCACTTGAACGGCGCGAGCGCCGGATGCAGGTGCAGCACGGTGCGGACGTCGGGATTGCCCTTCTTGTCCTGACCGACGACTTCCTCGTCATACGCGTCGCACAGCACGCTCAGCACGGTGCGCTCGACGCCGAGAGACGGCTCGATGACATAGGGGATGTAGTGCTCGTTCGTCTCCTGATCGTAGTAGCTGAGATCCTGACCGGAGACGGTCTGGTGCTGGGTCAGGTCGTAATCCGTACGGTCGGCAACGCCCCACAGCTCGCCCCAGCCGAAGGGGAAGAGGAACTCGAAGTCGGTAGTCGCCTTGGAATAGAAGCACAGCTCTTCGGGGTCATGGTCGCGCAGACGCAGGTTCTCGTCCTTGAGGCCGATGGACAGCAGGAAGTTATGGCAGAAGGAGCGCCAGTAATCGAACCACTCCAGATCGGTGCCGGGCTTGCAGAAGAACTCAAGCTCCATCTGCTCGAACTCGCGGACGCGGAAGATGAAGTTGCCCGGGGTGATCTCGTTGCGGAAGCTCTTGCCTATCTGGCCGATGCCGAAGGGCAGCTTGCGGCGGGTGGTGCGCTGGACGTTGACGAAGTTCGTGAAGATGCCCTGCGCGGTCTCGGGGCGGAGGTAGACGGTGTTCTTCGCATCCTCGGTGACGCCCTGGAAGGTCTTGAACATGAGGTTGAACTGACGTATATCGGTGAAATTATGCTTGCCGCAGGTGGGGCACGGGATGTTGTGCTCCTCGACGAAGTCCTTCATCTCGCTCTGGGAGAAGGCGTCGATGGGCTTGGGAAGCTCATAGCCCGTCGCGCCGCACCAGTCCTCGATGAGCTTGTCCGCGCGGAAGCGCTCATGGCACTCGCGGCAGTCCATAAGAGGATCGGAGAAGCCGCTGAGATGGCCGGAGGCGACCCAGGTCTGCGGGTTCATAAGGATGGCGGCGTCAAGACCCACGTTGTAGCGGTTTTCCTGAACGAACTTTTTCCACCATGCTCTCTTCAGCTCAACGCCGAGGGGTCCGTAATCCCAGGTGTTGGCAAGGCCGCCGTAGATCTCGCTGCCGGCGAAGATAAAGCCGCGGTTCTTGCACAGTGCGACGATTTTGTCCATTGTTTTGTCTGTGTTTTTCATGTTTCTTCCTTTCCCGCGGCTGGCTGCCGCAGAGATAATATTTGTCTTTTTGACAAATAATAATTATAGCAGATTACCTATATTTAAGCAACATTTTCCGCGGTCAAAATAATCACAATTATACTCAGCGGCGATTCTTAATAATTCTGAAATATCGGGTTTCTCGCTTGCTCCTGTCGAAGCGTGGTGTATAATGGAGTCAAGCATTTGAGAGAGGACAGGCGGGCAAAATGAGGAGAGAAAAACAGACTGCGGAGCATATGTCGAGGCGCAGGACTAATAAAAAAGCGGCGGGCATAGTATTCACGATTTACATCCTGCTGGTAATTCTGGCGGTATTCGTCATCGACGGGCGGCATCCGTCCTTCACCGTCAACGGCGACAAGGACATGACGCTTGAGGTCGGCGAGGAGTACACCGAGCTTGGCGCGGAGGCGACCTCGGTCGGCAGGATATTCAAAAACGACGGCAAACCGCTTGAGGTGAGCATCACCGGCGATGTGGACACATCCAAGGTCGGCGAATACAAGGTAGTTTACCATGCGAAGGCGCTTTTCATTCCCGGCAGCGCCGTGCGGCACGTCTCGGTGGTGGACACCGTCGCGCCGGTGATAGAGCTTCAGCACAACGCTGAGCAGGCAGCGGTAAGCTCGATGGCCGACTATGTTGAGGAGGGCTACACTGCGAGCGACAATTATGACGGCGACATCACCGACAAGGTCGAGCGCACCGTGACCGACACCGGCGTCATCTACACCGTGAGCGATTCCTCCGGCAACGAGACAAGCGTCGAGCGCATCGTCATCGGCCCGCCAGTGCTGACGCTCAGCGGCGACACGGAGCTGGAGCTTGTCGCAAGTCCGCGCTTTGAGGAGCCGGGTTACGAGGCGCACGACGCGCAGGGCAACGACCTCACCGACCGCGTGGAGGTCAGCGGAAATATAGTCCCGTACAAAGTCGGCAGCTATACGCTCACATATTCGGTCACGAATGACCGCGGGGACACTACGACGGCGGAGCGGCACATAAACGTTGTTCCCGCGCAGCAGCCCGACAGCGTCAAGCCCGACAACCCGAAGACCATCTATCTCACCTTTGACGACGGCCCCGGCCCCTACACGGCGCAGCTGCTGGACGTGCTGGCGCGCTACGGCGTCAAGGCAACATTCTTCGTCACGGCGCTGAATTCCGATTATGAGGATATGATAGGCCGCGCCTACAACGAGGGGCACAGCATCGCCGTGCACACCTATTCGCATGACTACCGCAAGATATACGCCAGCGAGGAGGCGTTCTTTGAAGACTTCAACGCGATGGAGGACGTCATCTACCGTCAGACCGGTCAGTACACGAAGCTCTGCCGCTTCCCCGGCGGCAGCTCCAACACGGTCAGCCAGTTCAACCCCGGCGTTATGAGCCGCCTTGTGGATATCATGAACAATATGGGCTACAAGTACTTCGACTGGAACGTTGACAGCGACGACGCGGGGCACACCAAGACCACAAACGGCATCTACACGAACGTCACCGAGGGCTGCTACGCGGCGGCGGGCTACGGCTACTGCCTCGTGCTTCAGCACGACGTGAAGGATTACAGCGTCGCAGCGATCGAGAGCATAATCAACTGGGGTCTGAATAACGGCTACACCTTCGCCGCCCTTGATATGACCAGTCCCACCGCGCACCACGGTATTTCAAACTGAAAACTAAATCAAACGAAGAAATCCCCCGCAGAGGCTTTTGAACCTCTGCGGGGGAACTTTTAATGCTTATTTACCGGATAAGCGGTATCAGAGCTGATGGTACACGGTTGTGTTTGCCACGCTCATTATGGTGATGAGGATCGCGTTGAGGAACGCGGCAGTCCAGATGTTGCCGGTCTTCTTGTAGAGGTACTTGCTGAAGCAGGAGGCCATGGCCAGCGTGGGAACCAGCGCGATAAGGATGATGCCGGAGAGCGCCTCGTTGGGATAGAAGGCGACGCCCTTGGAGAAGAGCATACCGTACTGGAGGATGAGCCAGACCAGAATGCCGCCCATGTTGGTCAGCGAGGCGAGCACGTAGCCCCAGAAGCCCTGCAGCTTCTCGCTGGAGGTGTTGGAGACGGCAGCGGCGGAAGCGACAAAGTAGTAGATGAAGAAGAACGGGATGTAGATAAGGGATGCGGCGAGGTGGCTGCCCTCAAAGGTCTTGAACGCAAAGGTCCAGATACGGAAGTCGGTCTTGAAGATGGCGTCCACGAGGAACAGCAGGCCGTAGCCTACCGCAACGACGACGACTGCCAGCAGCAGCGCCACGCCGACGGTGCTCCACTTGCCGGCAATACCGTAGTTTGCAAGGGTGACGCCCTCTTTGCGCTTGGAGAACACGTAGACGATGACCGCGATCAGGGCGCAGACGATAGCCCACTGCATGATGGAGGTGGGAACGCCGGCCTTGAACAGCTGGTCGTTTGCGAAGAACTTGGTGAGCGCGTTCTCGGAGCACATCAGGCGCAGCAGCACGGCGGCGACGGTGACTACGACGGACGCGACGGTATGTACCTTCTTCTCGCTGTCGCCCTTGGCGCACAGGGAGAGGATCAGGCTGACGACGCCGAGAACCAGAGTGATGTCCGCGCCGAATATCAGCCAGCGCATGGCTTCAGAGCTGTATGCCGAGCCGTAGACGGTGGCGAAGATGATGGCGGGGATGAACATGGTGGCGACGAAGAGGCAGACGGAGGATATCTTTCCGCCGAGGGTCGCAACGGGCTTGGTGGTGACGGCTTCACCGCTCTTTGCAAGCTTGAACACGGGCAGCTTGAGCAGGACAGCCGCAAGCGCCATCAGGAACACCATGAAGCCGGCCAGCGCGACGCACTCAAGGGCTTCCTTGAACTGCCAGATCTGGCTGTTGGGGGCGATGTCCTTGATGCCGTACTCGCCGAAGGCCGTGGTGTAGAAGCTGATGAGATCAGCGGTAGTGGTCTTGGAGAAGTGGTTCCAGGGGTGGGTCTGGTACGGCTGGTAAACGATGCGGTGGCCGCCGTCACTGGTGTCATACCAGGTCTCGCTCTGGGCGGAGCCTGCCTCGGTCTGCTCGAGGAATATCAGGCCTTCCGCGGTGCCGACAAAGTTCTTTTTGACGACGGAGCCGGGGGCGTCCGCAGTGGAATCGTTGAAGAAGAACTCGTCAAACTGGGCGCAGACCTTGCCGTAGTAGCGGCCGCCTGCGGTGTCGGCTGCGGTCTGGGTGTCGAGGCCAACCCATGCGGAGTAGAGGTAGTCGGAGCCTTCGGTCAGGATGGCGCTGATCTTGCGGGGCGCGCCTGCCTGCGCGGCCAGCTCGTCAAAGTAGACCGCAACGGAGGAGGAGAAGCCGCCCATGGAGTGGCCGGTAACGCCGATGATGCCGTTGCCGTCAGCGTCCTTGAGGACGTAGGGCTGCTCGTACATGTAGTTCACGGCGTCATACTGGGAATTGGTCCAGAAGGCCATCCAGTTGCTGTTTTCCTCGGTCGCGCGGGAGTGGCCGTGGTCATACTGGTCGAGCGCCAGCACCACGACGCCGCGGCGGGACATCTCGATGGCGTTGGCGTCCTGCATCTCGGCGCTGTTGAGGTAGCCGTGAGTGGTCACCAGCGTGGGTGCGGGGTTGGATCCGGACACGCCCTTGGGCATGTACAGCAGGCCGGACAGGGTGCCGTGCTCGGTGTCAAAATAGATGCGGCTGACGGACACGGAGTAGCCCGAGGTGTTGAATGCCTGCGCCGCGAAGCTGGCCAGCAGAACGACGACCAGAGCGATCACAAGCACAACCAGAGCCTTGTTTTTGCTTTTCTTCATTAAATTCTCTCCTTTCAGTATTTTTACGCTTGTGCGTAAATATCCTTATATGCTGATGATAACGCAGAAATTCCCACAATTCAAGGCTTTTTTGCGTGTACTTCGCCGTCAAAATGCAGAAAATCTGCGTTTGATTTTGTGCGCAATGCACATAACTCGGGGATTTTTTTACATAAATTGCACTGATACACCGAAGCTTTTTCTGCACTTTCAGGTGCAGTTTCGCGCGATGCCGCCGCCACATTATGATTGACACGAAGTCCGCCATGCGGTATTATTTATCATGCAAATCAGCGCCGCATCCGGAAAAACTATTTGAAATCGATGCAATATACCACGGAGCGACAGCAGGAGGTTTTTTCAGCATGATACTTGCAATAGACGTCGGAAATACAAATATTGTTCTTGGCTGCATCGAGGACGGCGACATCCGCAGCATCGTCCGCATCCAGACGAATCCGGGCGAGACCGCCGCTGAGTATGCCATAAAGCTCAAGCAGATTCTGGAGATATACGACATTTCCCCGCGCGCGTTTGAGGGTGCGATAATCTCGTCCGTCGTTCCCCCGCTCACGAATTCGCTCAAGGAGGCCGTGCGCAAGCTGACCGGCATTGAGTGCCTCGTGGTGGGTCCCGGCATGCGCACAGGCATGAACGTCCGCATTGACGACCCCGGCACTCTCGCGGGCGACCTCGTCGTCGGCAGCGTCGCCGCGATGGAGACCTACGGCGCGCCCGTCATCGTGCTCGACATGGGCACCGCCACCACCATCGTCGCCATTGACCGCAGCCGCGCCTACATCGGCGGCGCGATCATCCCCGGCGTCAACCTGAGCTATGGCGCGCTCGCCGCGGGGACGAGTCTCCTGCCCTCGATATCCATCACCGCGCCGAAGAAGGTCATCGCCACCAACACCGTCGATTCGATGCGCAGCGGAGCCGTGTACGGAACCGCCGCAATGCTCGACGGCATGATAGAGCGCATGGAGGCCGAGCTTGGCGAGAAGTGCACCGTCGTTGCGACCGGCGGGCTGGCGTCGAGCATCATCCCCTACTGCCGCCGCGAGATCATCTGCGACGACGATCTGCTGCTGAAGGGTCTCTGGATACTTTATAAGAAGAACAAGTGAGCACAGTTCGTCCTCATTGGCGGTCGTATCAGAATATGAAAATGCCGGAGCTTTCGGGAATTCGAAGGCTCCGGCATTTTATGCCGTATCATTTTGCCGCTTCTGCTTTATACTCCGTGATGCTCTTCCCCGTCCATAAGCTGAACGCGCGGTAAAACGAATTCAAGTCCTGATAGCCGAGAAGATACGCGATGTCCTCAGACGACAGTCTGGTATTGCGCAGGTAGTTTTTAGTCAGCAGCTCCCGCGTATGGTTGAGCTGCTGCTGAAAGCTGGTGTTCTCCTCCTTCAGCTTGCGCTGCAGGGTACGGCGGCTCATGCCGAGTACGCGGCAGACGTCGTCTATCGAGCACTCCCCGCCCGGCAGCAGTTCGACCAACGCACTGCGGACACGCGCGGATATCGTATCGTCCACTTCCAGTTCAGCGATTCTCTTGCGCAGCTCCGCTCGAAGAAGTTACACATGGATTCGTTGTGCGTCACAAATGGAACATGTGCGTCCCGCTCTGTGAATATGAGTGCGTTCTTCTCCCCTGTTTCGGCTTTAACGCCGAGAAATTTTTCATAGCCGGGATTGTCAAACGGCCGCCTGACTGTTATATTGTACGGAACAATGTTTTTCTTTGTCGCCTTGCGGATGAGGTTCACGAGCAGCACCATCTCCACTCCGAGAACTATCTCCGGCAATTCGCAGCCCTCGCTTTCAGCTGACAGCTCGACCGTAAAATATCCGTCCGCGCTCTCGGTCTTATACACTATCGCGCCGACGAGCGCCTTGTACTGCGCCACGCGCTTTATGCACGCCTCTGCGTTCTCGCTGCAATATGCAGCGAAGAGCGGAGGCGATATCGCTTCTATGTTCTCTGCCGTCGCGAGGCGTATCGGAACTAAGCGTTACAGCAAAAAGCATACATCACGAAAGCCGCCGTGGAATTTCCACGGCGGCTTTCGTGATGTATTTTATTTTTTCACGTCGATGATCATCACGCCGTCGGCCGGATTATGGTCTATCGCGCCGACGATGCGGTGCGGCAGATACGGCTCCTCGATATACGCTATATCGTCCTCCGTCAGCTTCACGCCGAATGCGCCGACAGCGTCGTCGAAATACTTTGCCTTCGTCGCGCCTATCAACGGCGAGGCCACGCCCTTCGCCCAGTGCCACGCGAGCGCAATCTGCTGCATCTTCACGCCGTACCTGTCCGCCAGCTCCGCGACGCGCTCGACGATGAGCATGTCCTGCGCCTCGGTGCGGTCGTATTTGCCCATGGCGGCGCGGTCGGTGCGGCTTCTGAGCGTATCCGTGTTCCACGTTCTGCGCGTGAGGTGTCCGGCGGCAAGAGAGCTGTACGGCATGAGCGACACGCCCATCTGCCTGCATATCGGGATAAGCTCCCGCTCGTCCTCGCGGTAAAGGAGATTATAGTGGTCCTCCATCGCCTCGAAGCGCGCCCAGCCGTTATCACGCGCGGCAAGCTGCATATTGTAAAACTGGTAGCCGTACATCGCGGACGCGCCGAGCGCACGTACCTTGCCCGCCTTGACCAGCCCGTTCAGCGCCTCCATCGTCTCCTCGATCGGCGTCTCGTAGTCGAAGCGGTGGATCATATAGAGGTCGAGATAGTCCGTACCAAGCCGCTTCAGGCTGCCGTCTATCTCCCTGTTTATCGCCTCGCGGGAGAGCCGCCCGGGGTTAAAATACACCTTGGACGCGATTATCACCTTGTCGCGCTGTACGTTCCGTTTCAGCGCGCGGCCGAGATACTCCTCGCTCGTGCCTTCGGAATAGCCGTTGGCGGTGTCGAAGAAGTTGATGCCGAGGTCGAGCGCGTGCTTCACGACCTCTTCCGTCGCGCTCTCGTCAAGCGTCCAGTCGTGCATCGTTCCGGCTTTGCCGAAGCTCATGCAGCCGACGCATATTTTGGATATTTTAATATCCGTGCTTCCGAGTTTCGTATATTCCATGTCGGTTCATCTTCTCCTTTAAGCTTCCGCGGCCTTGCCGATGCATGCAATGGCGTTAAGGCTGCGCGGGTAGCCGATATAGGGCAGGCACTGGGAGACCACTCGCGTCAGGAAGTCCTTGTCGTTGCCGAGATTCATATTTCCTCTGGCGTGCGCGGTGAGCTGCGGCTCGCAGCCCCCCTGCGCCATGAGGAAGCAGAACGTGATCATTTCGCGCTGCTTCAGGTCAAGACCGGTGCGGGTATAGTAGTCGCCGAAGCAGTTCGCCGCCAGCCAGCGGTTGATATGCCCCTTCTTCCATGCCTCGTTCATTCCCTCGCCGAATATCGCTGCCTGCGCCGCGACGCCCTTTTCAAGGCGGTCATTCATATCGGTGGTCGCCTGACCGGCCAGCGGCAGCGCGACGCCTCTCTGTTCGAGGACGGAGTTGGTCACGTTCAGGAACGGCAGCACCCTACCGTAGCCGAGGTAATCCGTCGCCTGATACACGCATTCCTTTACCATCACCGGAGTCACGCCGCTCTCAAGCGCCGCCGGGAGAATCTCGGCGTATGCGTCCACGCCGCCGCAGCCGAGCAGCGCGGCAAGTATGGCAAGGCAGCGCACCGGCGCTTCGAGCTGCTGGCCGTCTTCGTTTATAACTTCGTCAAACGCAAAGTGCTCAAAACGTTCTGCAAATTCCGGATCGGTTTTCTTCAGGTCGTACATAGTCTATCTCCTTATATATTTTTATATAATTTAAATCTGCACAGCAAATGCGGCAGCTCGCCGTCACTTTTATTTTTCGCCCGACCGCGATATCTCGAACCTGAGATAGTCGAGTCTGTCGAGCTGCTTCTGCTTGAAATGTATCTCGTCAAGAGTTCCGTTTCTCCTGTTGCGGAGCATTTTCAGCCGCTCATCCGCGGTCGCACCGCCCGCCAGAGCCAGACGCATATAGTGCTCGACTTCC